>Ga0116193_1003791_pt1 | contig 10782 bp, 11 predicted proteins | sample AD_UKC115_MetaG_FD_89892 | JGI IMG/M metagenome (GOLD analysis project Ga0116193, IMG submission 89892) | Active sludge microbial communities of municipal wastewater-treating anaerobic digesters from Hong Kong - AD_UKC115_MetaG | ecosystem: Engineered > Bioreactor > Anaerobic > Digestate...
ATCAAACTCTCCATCCTAATTAATTTCTTTTTCTTGTGTCTGTCCCGACTTTATCGCTTGCTTGTCTCAAAAAAATCCTTGAGTATTTGCTACTTCATTCCATTTTTTCAAAGAACTGGTCCCCTCATTCCATTCGCCTCTTTTCCTCGTCGTTTGGGATTGCAAAAATACACCTTTTTTCTTCCATTCAGCATCGCTAAATCCTATTTTTTTTATTTTTTTTATTATATTCCTTATTATCAGGGAAATATTTTTTATTTTTCTTTAATATGCTTTGATTTATGACGCTCTTTATTTTATTCAACTATTAACTTATTGATCTTTTTTAGCATTTTTCTCTCTTTTTTTGACCTCTTTTTTCAAAAATAGAGAAACTTTTCGAATTAGTTATACATAAATCCTTGTAGATTCAAGATTACAAATATATGTATTTTTTTTATAAAAAGTGTTTTTTGTATTATTTTTTTTTGTAATTTTGCAATAATTATAAAATTGTAATCATTACAAACTTGAAATAAAAACAATGGAATATACAAAAGAATACTTGGCGGAGTTTGGAATTAAACCTTCAATACAGCGTATTGCAGTTATGAAGTACTTACTGAATCATAAAACTCATCCGAATGTGGATGAAATTTATATGGCATTACATTCGACTATTCCGACATTATCAAAAACAACCATATATAATACGTTATCTCTTTTTGTAGAGTCAGGTGCGGTTTCTTCTATTAATATTGATAAAAGAAATATTAGATATGATGCGGATATAAAACCACATGCACATTTCAGATGTAAAAATTGCCATATTATTATTGATCTTCCTGTCCCTAATGTATGTCATGAAGTTTTTTCGATTTCTGATATTTATAAAGATTTACAGATTCAAGATGTTGAGATTAGTATAACTGGTTATTGTCAGCACTGTCAGAAGGATGAGTTATCTGAAACGGAAGAATAGGGAAACATTATTTTTAAGTTGCTAATTAAAAAAAAAGAACAATGGAAACGACAAATCATAATTATATTGTAGAGAGAGCATTATCATTACAACAAGATTTAAAACAATATGCTTATTCTTTAACAGTAAACAGAGATGATGCTGAGGATTTACTGCAGGATACTTTTTTAAAAGTGATGCAGTACAGTAGCTATTTTAAAAGTGAAACTAATTTGAAAGCATGGGTTTATACCATTATGAAGAATACATTTATAAATAATTACCGCAGGAAGCAGCGTTCTAAGATTGTGGTGGAGCAGAGCGAGGATTTGTATCATTTGAATAATATGGTTACGGATGCTTCAGATGCTGCTGATGCCAAGTACTATGCTTCTGAGATTAACAAGTTGATTTTATCGAAGGATGAAGATCAACGGAAGCCTTTTGAGATGTATTTGGATGGGTATAAGTATCAAGAGATTGCCAATGAAATGAATATATCCATTGGGACGGTAAAAAGCAGAATTTTCTTTACCCGCAAGAAATTGATGGAAGATTTAAAGGATTATGTGACGCCTACGGCATATTCCAAAATGGCTTAATTATTTTTTGATTGCCATTCCGGGTGAGCGTACGGGTAATTTTCAAGATTAAACTTGTTGCGGTGCAGGCCTCTCATCCCATAATAAAATTTGCTGATTTCTTGAATGTCTTTTTCATAATCACCGGTAGGATAGAAGGCAGGCCCCATTCCTCCCCGTTTGGTATGGTAATCAAGATAGCCTAAAACAATAGGAACATTTGCTTTTTGTGCAATATAATAGAACCCTTTTTTCCAATTGGGATTTAAGGCTCTTGTTCCTTCGGGGGCAATAAGAAATGCAATTTCCTTGTGATTGAGCATGATATCCGAGGCATATTGGGTGAAATTGCGCACGTGTTTTCGATCGATGGGAAGTCCGCCAAGAGCACGTAAGATGTTTCCCAACGGAAACCAAAAGGCCTCTTTTTTTATTAAAAATACAGTTTTAACCCCCATGGCGCTTAATGACATTCTTCCAATAAGAAAATCAGTCATACTGGTGTGAGGGGCAAAGAGTAAAACACATTTTTTTGCTTCAGCTGGAATATTTACTGTATCGATTTTATAACCGAACAATTGAAGCAATAATCGATTGATGGTTTTCATACTATATTTAAAAGATTATGTTTGCACCTTGATTTTGAGTTACCTTTATATGTATTGTTTCGCCTAATCGTATCGCAGAATTGGGATTAATATGACCTGCGGGAAAATTAAAAACAATTGGAAAATCAAATTCTTGGCAATGTTCTGCTATAATTTCTTCTGCTGTTCTTCCAAAAGGGATAGTATTGTCGTGCATGTCTGAGAGCCCGCCTACAATCAATCCGGACAGATGTTCCAGTTTTCCGGCTCTTTTCAGACTCATCATCATGCGGTCGATATGATAAAGATATTCATCTAAATCTTCAATAAATAAAATTTTTCCTTTTGTGTCGATGTCAGAAGAAGAACTAAGTAGTGCATATAGAACCGAAATATTTCCTCCGACAATTACTCCGGAGGCTTCTCCGTGACGATTGAATAGATTGTGTGGGGTCTGGTAGGTTAGCTTATCTCCGGTAATGGCTTGAAGAAAGGTACTTGCTCCTTGTTCCGATTCATTCGAATTGGTAATGTTTACGGGCATTAGGCAATGAATTGAAGAAATCTGGAAATTGCGATGCAAATGAGAGTGAAACACGGTGATATCGCTGTAGCCACAAATCCATTTTGGATGTTTTAAAAATTCCGAAAAATCTAATTTATCAATGATTCGTACTGATCCGTATCCGCCTCTTGCACAAAGGATGGCTTTTATGTTATGATTATCAAGCATTTGTTGAAAATCGGAAGCTCGTTCTTCATCCGTACCAGCAAATTGGTTATATTTGGTGAACAGATGATTCCCTAATTGAACTCTGAATTGATGGCGTTGCAAAAAATTGATTGTCGGCATCAGTTCTTCTGATGAAATGTGCCTGGCCGGTGCTACAATTCCGATAGTATCTCCTGCTTTCAGAAATTCAGGTCTCATAGATTCAATTTTTTGGCAAATTTACACGAAATATTTATTTATGAATCGAATGGTGTTAAAAAAGTTATCATTATTAGATAAAAGTTGTATTTTTGCGATATCATTATTTTATGTGAAGTTATATATATAATTATGGAAGACAATATAGAAAAACAAGAAACTCCGATAATTAATCTTAGCAATGTGGATGTATATCAAAAAAAGTTGTTGGTATTGTCACAAGTAAATATTTCCATTCGTAAGGGGGAATTTGTATATTTAATCGGAAAAACAGGAAGTGGAAAATCTTCTATTTTAAAGATCTTATTTGCAGACATTCCGGTTGTTGGAGAGGCTGCTTCTATTGCAGGATTTGATTTGAAAAAGATAAAGACGCGGCAGATTCCCCAATTGCGTAAAAAATTGGGTATTGTTTTTCAAGATTACCAATTGCTATCGGATAAAACCGTGATTGATAATCTACTTTTTGTATTAAAAGCGACTCATTGGAAAGATAAGAATGCCATGTTAAATAGGGCAGAAGAGGTATTGACTTTGGTAGGGTTAGCCACCAAAGATTTTAAATATCCGCATCAACTATCTGGTGGCGAGCAACAAAGAGTTTGTATTGCACGTGCATTATTGAATAATCCGGAAGTGATTATTGCCGATGAACCGACCGGGAACTTGGATCCCATTACAGCGGAAGATATTTTTAGTATTTTACATGATATTAACCGCCAAGGAACAACCGTTTTGATGGCGACGCACAATTTTTCAATGATTGACAAATTTGCCTCACGGACGATTTGTATTGAGGATGGAAAACTTATTGATTCCTTATTATAGCGTATATAATGCTTTCAATCTGTATTGGGATTTATAATTGGAATGTAACGCGTTTGGTGGCAGAGTTGCATCGACAGGCTTGCAGTTTATCTGTTGATTTTGAAATTCTTTTGATTGATGATGGTTCAAAGCTGTTTGGTACCGAAAATGTCTCATTGGCAAATCTGTCTCATGTGAGATATATTGAAAATAAAGTGAATACAGGACGTTCTGCAATTCGCAACCAATTGGCATACGAAGCAAAATTTCCCTATTTGCTTTTTATGGATTGTGATACGGCTGTAATATGTCCAAATTTTTTGAAATCTTATGTAGAACGATTTTCTCCGGAAGAGGTAATTTCGGGAGGATATGCTTATCCGGATGAAAAACCGGATGTTCCATTCAGACTTCGATGGTACTATGGAAAGCGGGTAGAAGAGGTTTCAGCAGCTACGAAGAACCTAAATCCCTATTTTTCTTTTTCAACTTTTAATTTTTTGATTCCCAAAGCAATATTTGATCATCTTACATTTGATGAATCGTTAATCGGTTATGGTCATGAAGATACGTTATTCGGTTGGCAATTAAAAAAAATGGGAATTCGCATTCGTCATATTGATAATTCCCTTTTACATGAAGTGAGAGTAGAAACTAAAGTTTATTTAAAGCAGACGGAGCAAGCGATAGATAATTTATTGAAGATTTTGCAACGAATCGAAGAGAAGGAAGAGTGGATTGAGCAGATTTCTTTATTGCGGTTTATGCGTAAAGTAGAGCGTTGTTTTTTATTGTGCTTTTTAAAAATAGGATTTTTAGTTTGCAAGCCTTTAATAATTAGATTGTTGAATTCAAGTTCTCCTTCCATTAAGTTATTTAATTTCTACAAAGCAGGTTATTTGGCCACATATATGTGTCAAAAGAGAGTTTCATTATTTGGATTAAAATAGTATTTGGATCAATAAGGCGGAAAAGTTTTCCTACCCCGCGTTATCCTAAAAAAAATCGGAGAAAGGATTTAGATAATCAGCATTGCATCGCCGTATGTGAGAAATCTGTATTTTTGACTGACAGCTTCTTTGTATGCTTTCATCACAAATTCATATCCACCGAATGCGGCCACCATCATCAGCATAGAACTTTGAGAGGGATGGAAATTGGTAATCATGGCATCTGCCACTTGAAAATCGTATGGCGGAAATATAAATTTATTGGTCCATCCGTCGAATTGTTTCACGTGACCGTTGGTATATACTGAAGATTCAAGTGCTTTCATGGTAGTTGTTCCGACGGCTAGCACTTTATTTTTTCGGTCTTTAGTGGCATTAATCATTTGGGCGCATTCATCGGAAATTGCCATGGCTTCGGAGTCCATTTTATGTTTAATCAGGTCTTCGACATCAATTTCACGAAAGTTCCCTAAGCCCGCGTGGAGTGTAATTTCTGTAAAATCAACGCCTTTCAATTCCAATCGTTTAATCAATTCTCGGCTGAAGTGGAATCCGGCAGCGGGTGCAACGACAGCTCCTTCATGTTTGGCGTATATAGTTTGGTAATATTGTTCATCTTCGGGAGTAATATCTCTATATTTTTGGATATCATCAGGTACGGGTGTAGAGCCAAGTTCTTTTAATTTAGCTTTAAAGCCGTCGTGGTCGCCGTCGAACAAGAAACGGAGCGTTCTACCGCGGGAAGTAGTGTTGTCGATAACTTCAGCCACAAGGCTATCATCCTCTCCAAAATAGAGTTTATTTCCAATTCTAATTTTACGGGCAGGGTCTACTAAGACGTCCCACAAGCGACTTTCGGGGTCTAATTCGCGGAGTAAGAATACTCTGATTTTGGCGCCCGTTTTTTCTTTTTCTCCGTAAAGAAGTGCCGGAAAGACTTTGGTATTATTGCGAACAAATAGATCTCCTTCGTCAAAATAGTTCAGAATATCTTTAAATTGAACATGTTCTATGGTTTGTTTTTTGCGATCCAGCACCATTAAACGAGATTCGTCTCTCTCTCTTTCCGGGAATAAAGCAATTAATTCCTGAGGTAAAAAATACTTAAATTGTGATAGTTTCATACAGATATTTTTGGCTCTGCAAAGATACAACAATTTGAAGGCTTTGTCAAGAGGTCTATTTAAACGCGGAAATTGTTGTTATTTAAGGAAAATTGTCTGTTTTGCAGAAAAATGCTTTGAAAGTTATTTGGGCTGTTTTTGTCATGATTTATTCAGAATATTGCATTTCGGTGGGAATACAATGTTGGGGGCATTATATATTAGTAAAAGGAATAAAAATAATTATCATAATTCTTTTTGTGTTTATTATGGATAAAAATAATTATTTTTGCAATTAAAAGAAGATTATTATGAAATATATCGGTCCACATGTTAGTGCTGCGGGTGGTGTAGAAAATGCGCCTTTGAATGCTCATGCGGTAGGGGCGAACGCCTTTGCTTTATTTACGAAGAATCAACGTCAGTGGTTTTCCCCGAAGTTGACCTCTCGGAGCATAGTTCTTTTTAAGGAGAATTGTGCACAATACGGTTTTTTGCCCGAGTACATTTTGCCTCATGACAGTTATTTAATTAATCTGGGACATCCCGACCAAGAGGCCTTGGAGAAATCACGGGTTGCCTTTTTGGATGAAATGCAACGGTGTGAGCAATTGGGGCTGTGTCTGTTGAATTTTCACCCGGGAAGTCATCTTAATGGCATTTCTCTTGATGGCTGTTTGGATCGGATTGCAGAAACGATTAATATAACTTTGGAAAAGACAAAAGGGGTAGTGGCGGTAATAGAAAATACGGCAGGGCAAGGAACCAATGTGGGACATGATTTTGCTCATTTAGCGCATATTATTGACAAAGTGGAGGATAAATCACGTGTCGGTGTTTGTTTAGACACTTGTCATACTTATTCTGCCGGTTATAATATCAAAGATGAAGAGAGTTATCATGCGGTATTCAAACAATTTGAAGAAATTGTCGGTTGGCAATATTTGCGAGGAATTCATCTTAACGATACCAAGAAAGCGTTTGCCAGTAGGGTAGATCGCCATGATAGTGTAGGAGAGGGCTTTTTGGGAATAGACTTTTTCCGCAGATTTATCAATGACTCCCATTTTGACAATATGCCTATTATATTGGAAACCCCCGATGAGTCATTATGGGCTGAAGAAATTGCTTTGTTGCGTGGGATGATTCAGAATTAACGAAGATGTGTCTTGTTAAAAACTTGATTTTCAAAAGAATATTTTGCTACTAAGAAATGTTCCTTTATTTTTATAAAAATGATTATTGTTTGAAAAAAAATTGTATTTTTGCACCCACAATTTGAAAATGAATAAATAATAGATAAAGAGATGAAAAAAGAATTGATTCAGTACGTTGAGGATACTTTTATTGATGAAAAACAGTTCCCGAAATTTAAAGCAGGAGATACGGTTACAGTTTCCTATAGAATTGTGGAAGGTACGAAAGAACGTATCCAGCAGTTTCAGGGTGTTGTATTGCAGATCAATGGTAGCGGAGTTACCCAAACTTTTACCGTACGTAAAATTTCCGGTGGTGTTGGAGTTGAAAGAATTTTCCCGTTCGCATCTCCCTTTATTTCGGGAATTGAAGTGAACAAACGCGGGGTCGTACGCCGTGCCCGTATTTTCTATTTGCGTGAACTTACTGGTAAAAAAGCCCGTATTAAAGAAAGAAGAAACTAATTCATCGGTTTATAATCGAATGATTTCGTTTTTTATAAGGCGTAAAAGGTGTTGCTTATTGAAGAACACCTTTTTTTGTTTTTATATAAATAATGTGACGTTATTAAAGAAAAAAGCCAATTCGTTTTATTGCGAATCGGCTTTTACTTTGTTGCCCCGATAGGATTCGAACCCATACAAACAGAACCAGAATCTGCTGTGCTACCATTACACCACAGGGCATTTTGATTTCGGGGGCAAAAATACAAATATTTTTAATATATTACTTTTGTTATCTCATAAATTCAATAAAAATAATAAGTAAATTTGCAACCTGATTACTATAAATAATGGATGATACCCGTTTACAATTGAAACGTTATATTGTCAATCACAATTTTTCTAAAATTGTGATTCTGACGGATGATACCATTTTGCATCTCTATTCCGATTATTTTGATTTTCTTCCTGATGCCAAGAAATTGATAATCAAGGTGTCTATCTCCGAATCGGCGAAAAAATTGTCTGTGTGTTCTCAATTGTGGGAAACTCTTATTGCTCATGAAATTGATAAGGATGCGTTGTGGGTCAATTTTGGGGGTGGCTCCGTCTCCGATGTCGGCGGCTTTGTCGCAGCTACATTCAAACGGGGAATCCACATGGTTAATTATCCCACAACTTTGTTGGGGATGATTGATGCAGCTGTCGGCGGTAAGAATGGAATTAACATAGAGAATGTGAAAAATGTAGTGGGATGCTACTATTTTCCGAAATCCATTTTTATTGATTCATCGCTGTTAAAAACACTTCCCTATACAGAACTGTTGAATGGCTTTGCCGAATTGTTGAAGTACGGACTTATTTGCGATAAGCAATTATGGATGGAACTGAAATCTATTTCTTCTCTCAAACCTCAATCTATCTCTAAAGATTGGATTCAACGAGCGATAGCGATGAAAACAGAAATTGTGGAGAAAGACCCTTATGATGCCCATGAACGCAGAATTTTAAATGTAGGGCACACCATCGGACATGCAATTGAGAGTTTCTTGATGCATTCGTCATTGCCCATTACCCACGGTCATGCTGTTGCCATTGGAATTTGCTACGAAGCACTTTTTTCGTTCATTAAAGGGAAATTGGCTAAAGATAAATTGGAAGAAATATGGCGTGTAATCCGAAAATTTTATGAATTTCCGGACTTTTCGTCGTCTGATGTGATGAAAATGGCCGAGTTTTGTATGCAAGACAAAAAAATAATACAGGGAGTAATTTCAATTCCCTTGCTAACAGATATTGGAACTGCAATTCCCTCCGAAAAAATGACAAAACAAGATATTTTATACTTATTTGATCAAGCAAAAATGAATTTCTTTAATTTATAGATTATGGAAGCAGAAGATAAAAATAAAGAGAATAGTCCAAAAGAGCACCATCCGTTAAGAGATGGCTTAAAGAAAATTTATCAATATCTGGCCGATTTGGCGCGTTTAAATGATGATACCGATATTGAATCTACCCTGAACTCTATCAAAAAGGCGGTCGAATTTCGAGGTGTCAATTTGTGGATTTTGGCATTTGCAATTATTGTGGCTTCGGTGGGACTTAATGTCAATTCTACGGCGGTCATTATCGGAGCTATGTTAATTTCTCCCTTGATGGGCCCGATTAACGGCATTGGATTGGCGATAGGGATTAGTGACAGTGAATTGTTGCGTAAATCGCTCAAAAATCTGCTGGTTATGGTTGTTATCAGCTTATTGGCTTCCTCATCCTATTTCCTTTTGACGCCGCTGAGCGATGCTCAATCGGAATTATTGTCACGTACAACCCCCACAATTTTTGATGTGCTCATTGCATTTTTCGGCGGCTTTGCAGGAATTGTCGCTATTTCAAGAAAAGATCAGCCCTTTACGGTTATTTCGGGAGTGGCCATCGCTACAGCCCTGATGCCCCCGCTCTGTACCGCCGGCTATGGTATCGGAACAGGACAAATGAATTTCTTCTTTGGCGCCTTCTATCTCTTTTTTATCAACTCCTTCTTCATTGCATTGGCAACCTTCATTATGGTGCGCTATCTGCATTTTCCGCAAAAGAAATATCTCGATGCTTCACGTAGAAAGTTTGTTAAAAGAACAATTTATCTATTTTCAATAATCGTGCTGGTGCCAAGTATTTTTATTGCGTATAACGTAGTGAAAGAAGCTTCTTTTGATAATCAGGCAATTAAGTATATTCACGATATTCAAACAACTCCTGTTTTTAAAGATGTAGAGTTGATTAACTCTAACAAACAGTACGATAGAAAACAACCTTCCATTTCTCTATCAATTATTGGGCGACAGTTGAGCAATCACGAAATTACCTATCTGAAAAATGAGTTGAAAAAATATGGACTGGGAACAACGCAACTTCTTATAAAACAAACCGGTATTGCTTCGGCAGGCAATATGGAATCTGAATTGTTAGAAAATATCCTCGATAAAAAAGAACATCAAATTGTGACAAAAGATTCGGTGATTGCTGCTTTGAAAGACGAAATCAAGATTCTCCACAATGATCTGGATATGTATGATCGTATTTCCCGGGAAATTTCAGTGCAATATTCTCAAATTAAGTCTTTTTCGATTGCCAAAACCATATATTATGATGTCAAAACTCAGGAAAAAAGAGAGATTCCTACAATTTATATCGTGTGGTACGAAGAACCCGATATGGAATTGCAAAATCAGTTGAAAAATTGGCTATTGGTGCGTCTTGAAATTAAAGAATTGAAAATGGTTACTGAAAAGGAGTAATTGAGTGGAAAAATGAGATGTCAATAAATGATTTAATGTTATAAAAAATTGAATACAATGGTGGATAATTTGTTTAAGAAGTTTAGTAAATCGAATGTTTTGGTTATCGGAGACGTGATGATTGATGCTTATTGGATCGGACAAGTTACGAGAGTTTCTCCCGAAGCACCGGTTCCTGTTCTTGAAGTAAAACAACGCGACTATCGGCTTGGTGGTGCAGCCAATGTGGCCCTTAATATCAAATCCTTGGGCGCAAATCCTATTCTCTGTGGCGTTATCGGACAAGATGAACATGAATCACTTTTTACTAAATTATTGAACGAACATGGCTTGTCCAATGAGGGAATTGTGAGTCTGCCCCAAAGAACAACGACCGTCAAATACCGGATGATTGCCAACAAAACCCAAATGATTCGCGTAGATGAAGAGGATAATACTCCCCTTA
>Ga0116193_1003794_pt1 | contig 10778 bp, 8 predicted proteins | sample AD_UKC115_MetaG_FD_89892 | JGI IMG/M metagenome (GOLD analysis project Ga0116193, IMG submission 89892) | Active sludge microbial communities of municipal wastewater-treating anaerobic digesters from Hong Kong - AD_UKC115_MetaG | ecosystem: Engineered > Bioreactor > Anaerobic > Digestate | place...
CGTTGCCGGCGCCGGGGAAGGGCATGATGAGCTCGGTGTTCAGCGTGACCTTGCGCGTGCCGCCGATGTAGGCGCCGGTCACGTCGCGCGGGCCCAGGGTGGACTGCTCGTAGCCGCGCACCGAGCCCAGGCCGCCGGAGTAGAAGTTCTTGAACACCGGGAACGGCCGCCCGCCCAGGGCCTTGCCCCAGCCGGCCTCGCCGTTGAAGGCCAGCGTGTAGGCCTTGGACAGCGGGACGTACTGCTGGTACTGGTAGTCGGCCTTGGCGTAGCGCGCATCGCCGAACAGGCCCAGCTCGCCCATCAGGCGCTGGTAGCGGCCCGAGTTGGGCGCCAGCGCGCTGTCGCGCGAGTCGCGCGACCAGCCCAGGGTGAACGGAAAGGCCGTGCTGCTGTAGCCGAAGCGGTTGGCGTAGTCCAGGTAGGAGGCCGGGATGTTGGTGCCGGGCTTGATGCGCGTGCGCTCCAGGTTCATGCCCAGGTACACCGTGTCGAGCTCGGACACGGGCACGCCGAACTTCAGGCCCGCGCCCATGGTGACCAGGGTGTAGTTGCCGCCCTGGTCCTGGTAGGGCTTCTGCGTCTTGTAGTAGACCTCGACGGTGCGCGAGACGCCGTTGCTGGTGAAGTACGGGTCGGTCGCGCTGACCACCAGGGTGCGGTTGAACTTGCCGGTGTTCAGCTGCAAATCGAGCCGGTTGCCCGAGCCGAACACGTTGTCCTGCGACAGGCCGAAGGTGAACGAGAGCTTCTCGGCCGACGAGTAGCCGGCGCCCAGCGAGATGTTGCCGGTGGGCTTTTCCTTGACCTCGACGTTCAGGTCCACCTCGTCGGGCGCGCCCGGCACCTCGGCGGTGGTGATGGACAGCTCGGTGAAGTAGCCCAGGCGGTCGACGCGGTCGCGCGAGAGCTTGATCTTCTCGGCGTCGTACCAGCTCGACTCGTACTGGCGGAACTCGCGGCGGATGACCTCGTCGCGCGTGCGGTTGTTGCCCGCGATGTTGATGCGGCGCACGTAGGCGCGGCGCTCGGGGTCCACGCGCAGCTCGATGGCCACGCGGTTGTTGGCGCGGTCGACGTCGGGCACCGCCTCCACCTTGGCGAAGGCGTAGCCGTAGTTGCCCAACTGGTCGGTGATGGCCTTGGTGGTGGCGGCCACCTGCTCGGCGTTGTAGGCCTCGCCCGGCTTGATGCTGATGAGCGACTTGAACTCGTCGTCGCGCCCCAGCAGGTTGCCGTCGATCGACACGCCCGAGACCACGAAGCGCTGGCCCTCGGTGACGTTGACGGTGATCGAGATCGACTGCTTGTCGGGCGAGATGGCGACCTGGGTGGAGTCGATCTTGAAGTCGAGGTAGCCGCGGTTGAGGTAGTACGAGCGCAGCGCTTCCAGGTCGGCGTTGAGCTTGCTGCGCGAGTACTGGTCGCTCTTGGTGTACCAGGCCAGCCAGCCGCCGGTGTCCAGGTTGAACAGGTCCTTGAGCGTGCCCTCGTCGAAGGCGTGGTTGCCGACGATGCTGATGTCCTTGATGCGCGCGGGCCGCCCCTCGACGATGTTGAAGGTCAGGCGCACCTGGTTGCGCTCGGTGGGCGTGACGGTGGTCTGCACCTCGGCGCCGTACAGGCTGCGGTTGATGTACTGGCGCTTGATTTCCTGCTCGGCGCGGTCGGCCAGCGCGCGGTCGTAGGCGCGCCCGGAGGTCACGCCGGCGTCGCGCAGCACGCCCTGCAGCACCTCGTTGCTGAACTCCTTGTTGCCGGCGAAGTCGACCGCGGCGATGGTCGGGCGCTCCTGCACCACCACCACCAGCACGTCGCCGCTGGTCTCCAGCCGCACGTCGGAGAACAGGCCCAGCGCGAACAGCGCGCGGATGGCCGCCGCGCCCCGGTCGTCGTTGTAGGTGTCGCCGATGCGCACCGGCAGCGAGGCGAACACCGTGCCCGGCTCGACGCGCTGCAGGCCCTCGATGCGGATGTCGCGCACGGTGAAGGGCGTCACGGCCCAGGCCAGCTGCGCGGCGAAGGCCAGGGAAACCAGGACGGCCGTGGCACGCAGGTGCAGGCGATGAGCTGAACGTTTCATGGATGCGGCAAAACAAGCGGCCTTCCAGAGGCCGCGACGTGGAGAAAAATCAATCAGCCCAACCGGTTGGCGATGTCGTTGAACATCGCGATCGCCATCATGCTCAGCAGCAAAGCCATGCCGACGTATTGCAGGCGTTCCAGCCAGACGCCGGTGACTGCCTTGCCCGTCACCGCCTCCCAAAGATAATACATCAGGTGCCCCCCATCCAGGACCGGGATCGGCAGCAGGTTGAGCACCCCCAGGCTGACGCTGATGAAGGCCAGGAAGGCCAGGTAATACGTCAGCCCCAGGCTGGCCGACCTGCCGGCGTAGTCGGCGATCGCGATCGGGCCGCTGAGGTTGCGCAGCGACACCTCGCCCATCGCCATGCGCCCCAGCAGGCGCAGCGACAGGGCCGACACCTCCCACACGCGCGTCACGCCCGACCACAGCCCGTCGACGGGCCCCAGGCGCACCAGCACCATCTCGGGGGCGCCGCCCACCATGGCGCCGATGCGGCCGATACGTTGGTTGGGCTGGCCCGGCTCCTGCACCGCGTCGGGCCGCACGCTCAGCTCCATCACCTGGTCGCCGCGCACGATCTGCCAGTCGCTCGCGCGCGGCTCGCCGTCCCTGGCCGACGCGCGGATGCGCTCGCGCAGCTGCTGGCCGTCGTCGATCACGACGTCGCCCATGCGCCGCACCAGGTCGCCCGGCTGGAGGCCCGCGCGCTCGGCCGCGCCGCCGGGCACCACCTCGCCGATCAGCGGGCGGCTCAGCGGCGCCGTGATGCCGATGGCGCGAAACAGGCTGGCGTCGGGGTCGTGCCCGGCCAGCGACGACAGCGGCAGGCGCAGTTCGCGGTGACGGCCAGTGCCGGCGGCGCCGGCCACTTCGAGCACCACGTCCTGGCCGTCCAGCGCGCCGCGCGTCAGCAGCCAGCGCAGGCTCTCGAACGAGGCCAGCGGCTCCAGCTCGTCGCCGTCCAGCGCGCCGCGCTCCACCAGGTCGCCCCCCTGCAGGCCGGCCTGGGCGGCCAGCGAGCCGGCCGCCGGCGGCGCCAGCACGGCGCGCGGCTCCTGCACGCCCACCCAGTTGACCAGCGCGTACAGCAGCGCGGCCAGCACCAGGTTGGCCACCGGGCCGGCGGCCACCACCAGCGCGCGCGACCTGAGCGGCTGGGTGTTGAAGGCCTGGTGGCGCTCCTCGGGCGCCACCGGGCCCTCGCGCTCGTCCAGCATCTTCACGTAGCCGCCCAGCGGAAAGGCGGCGATGACGAACTCGGTGTCCTGGCCGGGGTGCTGCCTGCGCGGCTTCCAGCGCGCCAGCGTGGGCCCGAAGCCGATCGAAAAGCGCAGCACCTTGACGCCACAGGCCACGGCCACGCGGTAGTGGCCCCACTCGTGCACGGCAATCAGGATCGCCAGAGCGGCCAGAAAGGCGATCAGGGTGGTCAGCATGGCTGGCATTGTCCTCCTGCCGGCGCCCGCGCGGCGCGGCATCGATGCGTCATGGACTGCAGGCGCGCACCGCAAGTTCCGCCCGCGCGCGGGCGCGCGCATCCAGCGCCAGCAGCGCCGCCAGCGCGTCGGGGTGGTCGGGCTGCACCGCGTCCAGCGTGGCGCGGTTGACCTGGTGAATCTGGTCGAAGCGGATGCGCCGGTCCAGAAAGGCCGCCACCGCCACCTCGTTGGCGGCGTTCAGCACCGCGCAAGTGCCGGGCGCGGCGCGCAAGGCCTCCCAGGCCAGCGCCAGGCCGGGGTAGCGCGCGCGGTGGCCGTCGCCGTCGATGGGCTCGAAGCTCAGGCCCGCCAGCGTGCGGAAGTCCAGCGCCTGCGCGCCGGAGGCGATGCGCTCGGGCCAGGCCAGGCCGTAGGCGATGGGCACGCGCATGTCGGGTGTGCCCAGCTGCGCCACCACCGAGGTGTCCCGGTACTGCACCATCGAATGGATCACGCTTTGCGGATGGATCACCACCTCGATCTGCCCGGGCGCCACGCCGAACAGGTAGCGCGCCTCGATCACCTCCAGCGCCTTGTTCATCATGGTGGCCGAATCGACCGAGATCTTGCGCCCCATCACCCAGTTGGGGTGGGCGCAGGCCTGCTCGGGCGTCACGTCGCGCAGGCTGGCCGCGTCGCGCGTGCGAAACGGCCCGCCCGAGGCGGTGAGGATGATCTTGTCGATGCGCGCGGCCCAGGTGGCGGGGTCCTCGGGCAGCGACTGGAACACCGCCGAGTGCTCGCTGTCGATCGGCAGCAAGGTGGCGCCACCCTCGCGCACGGCGCGCAGGAACACCTCGCCGCCCACCACCAGCGCCTCCTTGTTGGCCAGCAGCAGGCGCTTGCCGGCGCGCGCCGCCGCCAGGCAGGGCGCCAGCCCGGCGGCGCCGACGATGGCCGCCATGACGGTGTCGACATCCGGCGACAAAGCTATTGATTCAAGAGCATCCGGGGCTTGTTCCACGCTGGTCGGAAGCCCATTTTCCTTTAATTTGCGCGCCAGCTCGGCGGCGTGCGCGGCGCTGGCCATCACGGCCCAGCGCGGGCGAAAGCGCGCGCACTGCGCCAGCATCTCGTCCACCCGCGTGGCGGCCGTCAGCGCCACCACCTCGAAGCGCTCCGGGTGGCGCGCCACCACGTCCAGCGTGTTCACGCCGATCGAGCCGGTGCTGCCCAGCACGGCGATGCGCTGCCGCGCCCTCATGCGAACCTCGCCACCAGGGTCGCCGCCAGCATCGCCAGCGGCAGCGTGGGCAGCAGCGCGTCGATGCGGTCCAGCACGCCGCCGTGGCCGGGCAGCAGCTGGCTGGAATCCTTCATGCCGGCGCTGCGCTTGACCAGCGACTCGATCAAATCGCCCACCACGCTCATGGCGGCCAGGAACACGACGCCCAGGACGAGGCCGGCCAGGCCGAACTCGTGCAGCCGGCTGTACAGGCTGGGCGCCGCCTCGGGGTGCGCGCCGTCGTAAGCGATCCAGCCCGCGCCGACCACCAGCACACCCAGCATGCCGCCCCACACGCCCTCCCAGCTCTTGCCCGGACTGATGCCGGGCGCCAGCTTGCGCCCGCCCGTGAAGCGCCCGCCCAGCGCCCGGCCGGCGAAATAGGCGAACACGTCGGCGGCCCACACCAGCACCAACGCCGACAGCAGGAAGTTGATGCCCACGCGCCGTGCCTGCGCCAGCGCCAGCCAGGCGGTGCACAGCATGGCCAGGCCCAGCAGCCAGCGCAGCGCACGCGGCAGCCGCGGCCAGCCCGCCACGCCGCGCCCCAGCAGCCAGATGCCGCCCAGCACCCAGGCCAGGCCGGCGGCGGTCCACACCCCAGGCAGCGGCCGCTCGACCACCCCGGCGCCCCACAGGCCGGCGCACAGCGCGGCGCACAGCACGCCGGTGGCCAGCGCCCCGGCGCCCGTCACGCCGTTCAGGCGCGCCCACTCCCAGGCGGCGGCGGCGATGAACAGCAGGGTCAGGCCGATGAAGGGCGCGGGCGAGGCGGCCAACAGCGCCGGCAGCAGGATGGCCAGCAAGACCAGCGCCGTGATGATGCGGGTGCGCAGCATGGTCAGGCCGGCTGCGCGAGCTGCTCGGAGGTCTGGCCAAAGCGCCGCTCGCGCGCGGCGTAGGCCGCCAGCGCCTCGTCCAGCGCGGCCTCGTCGAAGTCGGGCCACAGCCGCTCGCTGAAAACCAGCTCGCTGTAGGCGCACTGCCACAGCAGGAAGTTGCTGATGCGCTGCTCGCCGCCGGTGCGGATGAGCAGGTCCGGGTCGCTCACGTACGCCAGCGCCATGGCGCCGGCCAGCGCGGCCTCGGTGATCGGCTCGCCCCGGGCGGCCAGGCTGGCGGCGGCCTGCGTGATGTCCCAGCGCCCGCCGTAGTTGAAGCACACGTTCAGCCCCATGCCGGTGCCGGCGGCGGTGGCGGCCTCGGCCTCGGCCAGGCCGGCCTTCATGCGCTCGGACAGGCTGGCGCGCTCGCCCACGAAGCGCAGACGAATGCCGTTTTGCCGCAGCTCGGGCACCTCGCGCGCCAGCGCCTTGGCCATCAGCTCCATCAGGCCGCCGACCTCCTCGGGCGGGCGGCTCCAGTTCTCGGACGAAAAGGCAAACACCGTCAGCGCCCGCACCCCGCGCTCGGCGCAGGCGCGGATGCAGCGGCGCAGCGACTCCACCCCCTGCCGATGCCCGGCAATGCGAGGCAGCAGGCGCCGCTTGGCCCAGCGCCCATTGCCATCCATCACGATGGCGATGTGGTGGGGAACAACGGCAGAAGGTGAAGGAGCTTTCGCCATGGGAGCATCAAGTCTGAACGAACATCCAGAGGCCGCGGAGCAGGCCATGCAAGGAACGCCGTGGAGCGGGCTTGGCCCGGCCACTGGCGTTGTCCCCCCTCCAAGCGAAGCGCCAGAGAGGGGGGAAGGCGCCGCAGGCGACTCAGGGGGGAGCCCCGTCTAGACCTCCATGATGTCCTTTTCCTTGCCCGCCACCAGCGCATCGATGTCGGCCACGTGCTTGTCGGTGACCTTCTGGATCTCGGCCTCCGAGCGCTTTTGCTCGTCCTCGGTGGCCTCCTTGTCCTTAACCAGCTTCTTGATGGCGTCGTTGGCGTCGCGGCGCAGGTTGCGAATGGCGATCTTGGCCTGCTCGCCTTCCTGGCGCACCACCTTGGTCATCTCCTTGCGGCGCTCCTCGCTCATGGGCGGCATGGGCACGCGGATCAGGTCGCCCATGTTGGCCGGGTTCAGGCCCAGCTCGCTCTCGCGGATGGCCTTCTCGATCTTGGCGCCCATGCCCTTTTCCCAGGGCTGCACGCTGATGGTGCGCGCGTCCAGCAGCGCCACGTTGGCCACCTGCGACAGCGGCACGTGGTTGCCGTAGTACTCGACGTGGATGGTGTCCAGCAGCGCCGGGTTGGCGCGGCCGGTGCGGATCTTGGTCAGGTTGGTTTTGAAGGCGGCGATGGACTGGTCCATCTTGCCTTGCGCGTTCTTCTTGATGTCGGCGATCGTCATGTCAAAACTCCTCGAATCAGGCGTGCACCAGGGTGCCTTCGTCGCTGCCCAGCACGACGGCCTTGAGCGCGCCGGGCTTGAAGATGGAAAACACCTTGATCGGCAGCTTCTGGTCGCGGCACAGGGCAAAGGCGGTGGCGTCCATGATGCCCAGGTTGCGGTTCATGGCCTCGTCGAAGCTCAGCTTGGCGTAGCGCGTGGCCGTCTTGTCCTTGTGCGGGTCGGCGGTGTACACGCCATCGACCTTGGTGGCCTTGAGCACCAGCTCGGCGCCGATCTCGGCGCCGCGCAGCGCCGCCGCCGTGTCGGTGGTGAAGAAGGGGTTGCCGGTGCCGGCGGCGAACACCACCACCTTGCCCTCCTCCAGGTACTGCAGGGCCTTGGGCCGCACGTAGGGCTCGACCACCTGCTCGATGGCGATGGCGCTCATCACGCGCGCCACCAGGCCCTGGTGGTTCATGGCGTCGGCCAGCGCCAGCGCGTTCATCACCGTGGCCAGCATGCCCATGTAGTCGGCGGTGGCGCGGTCCATGCCGGCCGAGCCGCCGGCCACGCCACGAAAGATGTTGCCGCCGCCGATCACCACCGCCACCTGCACGCCCATGCGCGTGACCTCGGCAATTTCGCCCACGATGCGCTCGATGGTGGCGCGGTTGATGCCGAAGGCATCGTCGCCCATCAGGGCCTCGCCGGAAAGTTTGAGCAGGATGCGCTTGTGGGCGGGTTTGGCTTTGGTCATGGGCGCGGCGTAGGGGGCAATCGGTCGAGTTTAGCGGTTATCAAGGCGCAGATACGACAAAGGCGCGCCGCCTGCCGGCGACGCGCCCCTGGTCATGGCGCGGATCAGGCCTTGCCCTGGGCGGCGGCCACCTGCGCGGCCACCTCGGCGGCAAAGTCGTCGGCCTTCTTCTCGATGCCCTCGCCCACCACGTACAGCGTGAAACCGCTGACCTGGGTGGCCTTTTCCTTCAGCATCTGCTCCACGCTCTGCTTGTCGTTCTTCACGAAGGGCTGGGGCAGCAGCGACACTTCCTTGAGGAACTTCTGCACCGAGCCCTCGACCATCTTGGCGACGATGTCGGCCGGCTTGCCCGACTCGGCGGCCTTGGCCGCGGCCACGCTGCGCTCGGTCTCGACCAGCGCGGCCGGCACGTCGGCGGCGGTCAGCGCCTTGGGCTTCATGGCGGCCACGTGCATGGCCACGTCGCGCGCCGCCGTCTCGTCGCCGGTGTATTCGACCAGCACGCCGATGCGCGTGCCGTGCAGGTAGCTGGTCAGCTTGCCGCCGCCGGCCTTGCGCACGAAGCGGCGAAAGCTCATGTTCTCGCCGATCTTGCCCACCAGGCCCTTGCGCACGTCTTCCAGCGTGGGGCCGTAGCCGTCCTGCTCGTAGGGCAGCGCCGACAGCGCGGCGATGTCGGCCGGGTTCTTCTCGGCCACCAGGCGCGCGGCGGCGTTGGCCATGGCGATGAACATGTCGTTCTTGGTGACGAAGTCGGTCTCGCAGTTGACCTCGAGCATCGCGCCCGTGGTGCCGGCAATGTGCGTGGTGATCACGCCCTCGGCCGTCACGCGGCTGGCGGCCTTGCCGGCCTTGGTGCCCAGCTTGACGCGCAGCAGCTCCTCGGCCTTGGCCATGTCGCCAGCGGCCTCGGTCAGGGCTTTCTTGCATTCCATCATGGGGGCGTCGGTCTTGGCGCGCAGTTCGGCGACCATGCTTGCGGTGATTGCTGCCATGTGTGCTTCTCCAGTGTGTTCGGGGCCGCGCTCGAAGGCGGCCGAAAGAATTGAAAAAAGGGGCTGCGGGGCCCCTTTGCCGTCAGCCGCGGGGCGCGCGGCCGAAAGGAACGCTCAGGCGGCGCCGTCCTGCACTTCGACGAACTCGTCGCTGCCTTCGGCGGCGGCCACGGCCTTGACCACGTCATTGACCGCATTGGCCTTGCCTTCCAGCACGGCGTCGGCCATGCCGCGGGCGTACAGCGTCACGGCCTTGGCCGAGTCGTCGTTGCCGGGGATGACGTAGTCGATGCCCACCGGGTTGTGGTTGGAGTCCACCACGCCGATCAGCGGAATGCCCAGCTTTTGCGCCTCGGAGATGGCGATCTTGTGGTAGCCCACGTCGATCACGAAGATGGCGTCGGGCAGCGCCGCCATGTCCTGGATGCCGCCGATGTCGCGCTCGAGCTTGGCGATCTCGCGCGTGAACATGAGCTGCTCTTTCTTGCTCATCGCGTCCAGGCCGGCTTCCTGCTGGGCCTTCATGTCCTTCAGGCGCTTGATGGAGGTCTTGACCGTCTTGAAGTTGGTCAGCATGCCGCCCAGCCAGCGCTGGTCAACGAAGGGCATGCCGGCGCGGCGGGCTTCCTCGGCCACGATCTCGCGCGCCTGGCGCTTGGTGCCCACGAACATCACGGTGCCGCGGTTGGCGACGATCTGGCGCGCGAATTTCTGCGCGTCCTGGAACATCGGCAGCGATTTTTCCAGGTTGATGATGTGGATCTTGTTGCGATGGCCGAAGATGAACGGGGCCATCTTGGGGTTCCAGAAGCGCGTCTGGTGGCCAAAGTGGACACCGGCTTCCAGCATTTCACGCATGGTGACGGACATGGTCTTACCTTTGCAAGGTTGGGTCTAAAATCCAGCCCGTTCATCGCCTGGCGCGTCGAATGATCGACAGGCGACACCTCGTCAGGGCTGGTTTGGGATTGGTCTTGTTGCCCAGGGGGCCGAGCCTTCACAGCCAGCCGCCGCAACAAAACCGTCGAATTATAACGTCTCGCGCCGCCGGCCGCCCCGGCGCGCCAGCCTCCGCTGTTCTCCCCCCATGCACATCGCCATCGTCGGCGCCGGCATCATCGGCGTGTCCACCGCGTACGAGCTGGCCGCCGACGGCCACCAGGTGACGGTGTTCGAGCGCCACGCCAGCGTGGCCGAGGGCGCCAGCTTTGCCAACGCCGGCGTGCTGGCCCCGGGCTACGTCACGCCCTGGGCCGCTCCGGGCATGCCGGCCAAGGTCATCGGGCACCTGCTGGCGCGCTACGCCCCGGTGCGCGTGACACGGCCGCTGGCCATGGCCGACCTGGGCTGGATGCGCCGCTGGCTGCGCGCCTGCGACGCCGGCCACTACGCCGCCCACCGCGCGCAGCTGCAGCGCCTGGCGTTCTACAGCCGCCAGCGCCTGCACGAGGTGGCCGCGCGCATGCAGTACGACTTCGAGCGCAGCCAGGGCTACCTGGTGCTGCTGCGCGGCGAGCAGGAACAGCGCATCGTGCAGCCTGGCCTGGCCGTGCTGCGCGAGGCGGGCGTGGTGTTTCACGAGATCGACGGCGAGCAGGCGCGCCGGATCGAGCCCGCGCTCAAGCCCGACACACCGCTGGCGGGCGCCATCCACTTGCCGCAGGACGAGGTGGGCAACTGCCGCCAGTTCGCCGTCATCCTGCGCGACGCCGCGCAGACGCTGGGCGCGCGCTTCTGCTTCGACACCGCCGTACATGCCCCCGGCGCCGCCGCCCCGACCACGCTGCAGTGGGACGGCGGCAGCGCGCGCTTCGACGCCGTGGTGCTGTGCGCCGGCGTGCAGTCGGCGGCCTGGCTGACGCCGCTGGGCCTGCACGTGCCGCTGCGGCCGGTGTACGGCTACTCGGTCAGCGCGCACATGCCCGAGCCCGTCATCGGCCCGCGCAGCGGCGTGATGGACGA
>Ga0116193_1003798_pt1 | contig 10774 bp, 8 predicted proteins | sample AD_UKC115_MetaG_FD_89892 | JGI IMG/M metagenome (GOLD analysis project Ga0116193, IMG submission 89892) | Active sludge microbial communities of municipal wastewater-treating anaerobic digesters from Hong Kong - AD_UKC115_MetaG | ecosystem: Engineered > Bioreactor > Anaerobic > Digestate | place...
CCTGAATCAACTGGCGTATGATGCGCGACAAGCCTATTATGATTGCATCTTGGCTCAGGCCATCGTGCGCGTGGCAGAAGACAGCTTAACAACATTTGAGCGCCACCTGGCCGATACGCAGCAGATGTTTGACGTGGGATTGGTCAGTAATTTCGAGGTTCTGCGGGCCAAGACGGAGGTGGGCAGCCGCCAGTCCGATTTGATTGCCGCGCAAAACGCGCTGGAGCTGGCGCTGGTGAATCTGCGTCGGATCTTGGGCATTGCTCAAGACGAACCGATTCGCCTGCAACCAGAAGTCATCGTTGAGCCTATCACGTCAGCAGTTGACGATTTTCTGACCACAGCGCAATTGAACCGGCCCGAATTGTTGTCGCTGGATCGCGCCATTCGCGCATCGGGTCAAGACGTGAAAAGGGCGCGGGGTGAATTTCTGCCGCGGGCCTCGGCCAACATCAACTGGTCTCAAACCGACGGCGGCGGATCCTTTTCGCCCGACGGCGTCACGTTCACCGTGGCCGCGGAATGGGATATTCTGACCGGCGGGCGGCGCGTGTACACTGTGCGCGAGGCCTGCGCCCAAAAAGACAGCCTCGTTCATCAACGGGAGGACCTGGCTCGTCTGGTCGAGGTGGATGTACGTCAGGCCTACATCCAGATGCAGGACGCGGCGGCGCAGGTGGAAAAGGAAAAGGGCACGGTGGACCTGGGCGATGAAGGCCGGCGCTTGGCCGAGTTGCGGTTCCAGGAGGGTGTCGGCACCCAAGTGGAAGTGCTGGATGCAGAGCTGGCGTTGACCAATGCGCAGAGTGCGTTTGTCCGGGCGCTTCGAAATTATGTAGTGGCCAAGGCCGCGCTGGATCGCGCTGTAGGTGTCACGCACACGCCGCCCGAATGTAAATAAACTTTAGCATCTACCGAAGAAATGTCCAAGCCCCAGGCTCGCTCGTTCGGCGAGAACCTGGGGCTTCGGTGATCCAATTATTTCTGTGGTGGCTATTTTTCAGCCAGAGCCGGGGCCAGTTTCAGGGCATTCTTGGAGTAGATCTTCTCAAGCGCTTCGCGGGGCAGCTTCACCGTATTGACAAAATAATCGAAATCATTCCGGTACGCCTTCTCCAGGCCGGCCACAAACTCTTCGCGTTCCTGTTGCGTCAAACCTTGCGGCGTGAATTTGTCGGCATCGGTGGCATACAGGATGCGGTCCTGATACTTGACGATAAAATCGTGCACCTTGTTAAGCGGCATTTGCCTCAGAACATAAACGCGCGCTGACAAATCGGTGTACATGTTCGGGAAGAAATCCAGGCGGCGCGCCAGCGCATCGAGGTCGTGTTCCAGACTCCCCAGATGCGCAGCCACAAACATCAGATCGGGATGCTTGGCCATGACGTTGTCGCGGGCGGCCATCAGGTCGTCATGATGGGGAACATCCTTGCGACCGTACACGTACCACTCAGTGTTCTTCGAGTAGTAGCCGTAGTGCATGCTTTTTTTGTTCAATGGACGCCACGCATCAATCGGATCGGCGCAATGGGACAATAGCGGCTTGCCGCACTTGGCGAGATGATCATAGATGGGATCGAGTGCCGGATCGTCCGGCAGAATGTATTGACCATCGTCCTTGGTATACTTCATTCCGATGTTCTTCCAGAGCTTGGTCATGACGGCCCCCGCCGCAAACGATTTATCCAGCCACTCGATGCTGGTGGCGGCGAAATCAGGCTGTTGCGTCTTTGTATGATCAAATGTAGAACAAAATTGAATATAAGGCCCGTACTTCGTATGAAGCTCTTCAACGCGCTGTTCGGCCAATTCAAAATATTCGGGTTTGTCATAAGTGCAGACATCGACGATGCGCATGTTGGTGCGTTCGAGCATCGGGGCCAGTTCGGGAATGTCATCAAAAATGTGCGCGTGAAAATCGATTTTCAGGATGTCCTCAAACGCGGGCGGGGCGTCCGCAGGGGCTGCCGTAGCGCCCGCAAAAACCAAAGCCAATGCAAGAACTGTCGAAATCATAAAATGCCGTCTCCTTTCTATTCAGTGGCTGTATGCCAAAAAATCGATCCCAATGGGCTTTCCAGCCACCTGGGCAACAAGCGTTAGTTGGTGCTTTCCAGCCGTAAAGGAACCGGGCGTTCCGATTACCTTGGACTGTATATGGTAAGGAGCTACCAGACGCGTTTGCGCCTTTTTCTCGAATTCAAGAGGAGAACCGTCAACGTGTGCTTCAAGCGTTCCTCCGTCGGGTTGGAACTTGCACGCCATGAAGATGCCGTATTGGTCGTCTTCGGGTAGTGTGAATTCGAAGGTAATTGTCTCGCCTTCGTTGGCGGGTGTCCACACGAGCACGCGTCCGCCTTGCCACAACGGGCCTTCTTCGTACGAGATGTTCTGAGCCTTTTGCAGTAGCGCCTCACTTGCGAAAATGGTCCAGTTCTTCGCGCCACGCCACGTCTCTGGCTCCCAGGTTGCCGGCAGCGCCGGGATCTGGATGTCGTCGTCAGTGATGTTGACGTGGTCGTCGATCAGGCCTTCTTTTCCATAATGATAGGCGATGCGCGCATAAGAGAAGCCTTCGGTTCGGCCATGATTCAGCAGCTCCATGTAAAACGCGATGCTGTTGTCGAACGGCAAGCGATCCAGGATGTGCCAACGATAGTTCGCCACAAATCCACGGTTGGCGGGGCCATCATTTCGCGGCTGCCCGCAATAAGGGAATTGGAACAGTTCCGGATCCGACCAGGCATAATTGAAGTAGTCCTCCGTACCTGTGCCGAACGTGGAGGGGCGCACGTCGTCATCCACGAAAATCTTTTCATCGCCTTCGCCCCACCAGTTGCCGTCGATCGTGGGCACGTTGTTAGGATTGAGCATCATAATGGCCGTGCCGACATAGACGCCTTTTCCGCGCGCGATCAGGAAAGGCAGATCCTGTCCGCCCATCTCGTCATGCACCGACGCCACCAGATTGTGATCGACGCGCCACCGTGCCCGGAAATACATGGACGCCTCATCATCCCACTTGTAGTCAGAGCACAACACACTTCCTGACACGCTCACGTCCTGGTCACCGCGATTGTCGAACAAAATCCGCATCGCCCGTTTGTAGGGCATCACGTATCGGCATGTCATGGTGCCATCCGGGGCCACCGTAAATGGAACGGAAACGTATGGATTGATGCCAGGGCCGGCCCCGAAGAAATCACCCACCGGCGCCTGAACCTGAGGCCAGGGCGCATCGTCAAACTGAATGTGAAGGATCGTCTGGCGCAACGCCTTGTCCAGGTCGTGGGCTTTCAGGTTTAAGACGAGCCGCTCGATGGCTCCGGTCCCCTCGACTTTGAAGCCTTGATCGATTGTCTTGGCAGGAACTGTCAAGCTGATCGGCTTGGCTTCCTGTGAAACATACGTCCAGTTTTTCTCAATGTCAGAAAGAACAGAGGCTGCCTTTTTAATCTTGTCGGCGAAAACATTGATGTCATTCGGCGCAAACGTTGCCACGGGAGTCTCCTTGGCATATTTGCGAATCTGTACCTGATAGAAATGCACCTTTCGAGCGTTGCCAATCCAAACGATTTTGCAGCGTTTGGCGAAAGGGAAAGGCGCATACGCGGCGTTGCGTTGATACAACGAGCCCGCCAGAACCTCGGGCGTTATGGCCGAATCAGCCAGGAACGTGTCATAGGGATGTCGGAAAAACTTTTCCGCCGGCCCTTCGTACAATGGCGCCGAAGCATCATCCAGCGTCACACGCACGTCACCCGAAATCGTCGCCGTCCACAGCCGCACAATGGCGCCGGGCCCCTCGACGTCGCAAATCAGGTATTCGCCCGGCGTGTCGCCATCCGGCGGCCGGATCTCCCGCTCGAAGCCCGGGATCGGTTCCATGCCAAAACCGTCCGCGTTGGCAAACCAGTGCTCACCGCCAGGCACGCTGCTGCGCCTGTCATAGGAGGAAAACTGAACTGTCTCATAGGCGGGTTCTGGAAAATACGTTAGTGCAGTCATATCGGTCATCTCATCGATGAGCGAGCCTGTGGTGATTGGAGCGCCCCACGCCGAACATCCAAGACCCACACAAAGTATTACAGCCGTAAAGAAACGCATGCTACCCTCCAGTCAACCGCTTTTCCGCTATTCAATCTCTATACCAGGGACCTTTGAAGTCACCCGGCCGATATTCACGCTGTAGATGCTGCTTTATTTCCTCTTTCGTAAGCCACACGGGCCGTGTCTTCTCGTCGGCAAACAACTGTGCCTGGTCACTATAATGAGGTGAGCGCGGGTCGCCGGTGGCGTTTCCATACTGGTGAACGGCTTCCGCCTGCATACGCCCATCCTTGTCCCACTCGACAAACTGCATATGGGTGTCACCGCTGTTGCCGACCATGCGGCCATCGTCGGACACCTCAAAGTAGATAGCCCGCAGGCAATCGGGCCCGCCTCCCAGGCCAATATCGACATTACCGTGGCGCAGCCGCAAGACGTCCTCCAGCGGCGGATCAATGCGCCCGAACTGTGTCGTCAAAATCTGGGCGGCTTCACGGACGATGTCCATTTGGCCCACGCTCTTGATCCACGTTTTCTGCTTGCTGTGGTGCCAGCCAGACATGAGCGCCAGGGCCGCGGCGCGGTTGTCCTTTGTGCACTTCCGGTTCCATCCTTTCAGCAGGCGGATCGCGTCCTGCATCAAGGGATCGTCGGGCACAGGTTGTTTGTAGAGGTCGTTGAGCCACTTGATCACCCAGGAATCGGTCGTATTGGTTGAATCATACTTGTAGGCGTGGAATTGCTCGCGCGTGATGGGCGCGCCCGTGGCGTACAATTCAGTGGCGCGCCGGCTGCGGTTGTTTTGATTGGCCTCAACGCCCATGGACGTTGGGAAATCTTCAGGGTCGGGATTGCCGCAGCCAAGGGTTGTATAGAACGGCGAGCTATTGCAGTTCTGAACAAAACCGCAAGGCGGATTAAGGACTTGAGGCAGCTCATCAAACGGATAGACATCTCCCCACAGATATTTGGATTCTCCACCCGGGGCGCTGTTGCCCCAGATCCAATCGCTGGTCCGTTCCGCAAACCGGCCAGCATAGGCATAGAAGATGTTCCCATCTTTGTCGGCGTAGACCGTATTCAGCGAAAGCAGCCCCAGCAATCCCATGGCGTCCTTGAATTCATCCAGATTGCAGGCTTTGTTCATTCGATACCATTGCTCAAGCTGGCGCACCTCTCCGTAACCCGCAAAACTCAACGCTGTGGCGGCGCGGTCGCCATATCTCACGACCGGACCATGCACGGAGGCAAGAACCACCGGTCGGATCGTCCATGATAACGGGCCCCAGAGCCGAATATTGATCTTGACGCGCTTGCGATCGAACTCGCGCCATTCGTCATCGAGCTTGTACTGATTTCTGTTGTCCGGGTTGAGCGTGAGCGAATAGGCCGTAGACAGGTTGGGCTTACTGATGGTGTGAGCCCACCCTTTATTCTCGTCATGCCCCATAAATACCAGCGGCCCGCCCGGGAACGTGCAACCCGTCATGTTCCAGCCCTGCTCGCTGTGCAGGTGCGCCTCATAATAGGGGATGTCCCCGTCCCATGGCATATGCGAATTGATCGCCAGACGCGTGGCGCCGTCGGCGGAACGCGCGGGGCCAACTGCCCACGCGTTGGAACCAATGACGGGCTGCGGGCTCCAGTCCGGATCCTCCGTGCCCGGAACGAGCTCGTCGTCATTGGCGGCCAAAATGTTCAGCACGCCGTAAGCACTTTTGGGCAGGACATTGTTGAGCGTATCCTGCAACTGATAGAAAAACGGTGTCATGAACGTGATAGCCGCCACAATATCTTTGCCCGTTACAGGCAGATCGATGTCGCGCATCTTTTCGGGATGCAGCGCCGCGAAATGCGTGATGCCGTCCGCATAGCCTTCCACCAGCGCCCGAACCTCGGGGCTGAGATCCGTTTCATATTTCTGGTCCACAAAATCGCGGATTCGAAACAGGTGTACTAAATAGTCGTACTTGGCGTAATTGATGCCGTAGACCGATGCCAACTGAGCCCGGCCCGTCAGGATCTGTTTTTCAATGTTGAGCCAATCGTCTTCGCTGTGCGCATAGCCCAAACCGTACCCAACATCGGCGTCGGTTTTTCCAAAGATATGCGGAACCCCCCACTCATCCCGCAGGATCCGGACGTCATATTTGTCCGCTGACGGAATAAACTGGCTCCGGTCAATGATTCTGCAGTGGGTCGCCAGCCAAAACACGCCGACCGCCAATATCGCCCCTGCTACAACCTTCTTCTTCATCGTGTCCCTTCACGTACTGTGAAAAACCAGAAGAAAGTGTAACAGATAACACCGCCGATGTCATTGTGCCCACTTAGGCCAGCCCTTACTCAAAACAGCTACCAGTCCGTCAAATTTATGCTCCAATGCCGAGCGATCAAGTTAAAGCGATCTGCGTAATTCATCAGCATCCATATCGACATCCCGCAGAATTTGACGCAGCAGACCGGGCCCTAATTCTTCCCCTGCATGAACGGGTATCACGGTCCTTCGCCCATCTTTGTGCGCTAATATGTGGTGACTACCCCTGACACGGACAACTTCAAAACCTGCCTTGCGGAGGACTGTTATCGCTTCCTGCCCTCCAATACGCGGCAGACGAGTCACGCGCCCACCGTGATCGTTTCGACCCCCACGAACTCGTTAATTACAACGTCGTGGCCAAATGCATCCAAATATGCCTCAATCGCCTCATGCATTCGTTCAATTAACTCATCATGTGAGCGCGCCTGAGTATGGCATCCCGGAAGCGACGGAACTGAGCCAACCAGCCATCCCTCCTCGTCTCGCTCTATCACAATGTTAAGGTTTTGCTTCATGCTCAACACCTCCTAAAGTGTTGCCATTATAACATGATCGTCTTGTGAGCATAGAATACGCTCTTACTTGGGGTTGCCGTTTTCAGAAGACGAGCCTGCTGCAACAGCCCGCAGAATGAAAAATACATCTATATCCTATTGACACATCTGCCCCACAATGCTACGTTAAGATGTAGAAAGACCAGCCGAAAAGGGCGGGGGGGCGATGGGCTTCGGCTGGCGTCAGCAAGTGAAAAACCACTGATAGTTTGGTTGACGAATTATCCCTAAGAGGAGTCTGGATAGTGAAGAGATCTGTTTGTCTGCTGATTGCGTTCTTCGTGCTGTTATCTTCTCAAGGGAGTTCGGATAGCAAAATCTCGTACTTGCGAGGACAAAAGGTTTTGATTGACCGTAATGGGAATGAGACAAAGATGCCCACACTTGAATTTACGGCAGAGTACATTCGAGGAATAACGGCCCTGTCGTCTTCCAACATCAAAATGGAGCCTGGGGGGATGCAAACTGGATCCTATTCCGTGGATGCTTACCCTCAAGACATCTGCACAAAACATGAATTTCGCGATGGAGTCAATCCCCTGATTCTTAATGGCACAATTGTTTTGATAGACAAAGCAGGAGTATCTACCAAAACCAACGTCAGCGCCAAGGATGTTCAGCCTTTTTCGGAAGGCTTAGCCGCCTTTGCAACACGCATCAAAACCAGTTCAGACAATGGGGTTGAGATCACGGATTGGGGCTTTATTGACCTAAAAGGCAACGTTGTCGTTTCGCCGGAATTTGACGAAGTTCTTCCTTTCTCAGACGGACTAGCGGCTGTACGACGAGGGAAGAAGTGGGGATATATTGATAAGTCAGGTGAACTGGTTATTGCAGCCAAATTTACCCATGCATATAGTTTTGAAGACGGACGCGCTCCCGTTGAGACGTGGGGCACATGGAGCTTCGGAGACTTTTCCGAGGATAGAGCTGTCTTCATTGACAAGAAGGGCGACATTGTTCTCCGTGGGAAATTTTGGGTGGTACGACCTTTTTCAGAAGGGCTGGCCGCAGTCGCTTCAGAGGATTCGCACGGCAAGTATGGTTACATGAACACAGCCGGTCAAATGGTCATTGCCCCACGGTATACCAACGTTGGTGAGTTTTCGGAGGGGCTAGCGCCGGTCTCACTGGAAGGAAAATGGGGCTTTATAGACCGGGAAGGCTCTTTCGTTATAGAGCCGAAATACGCTTACGCGGATGAATTTTATAATGGTGTGGCTTCAGTTGTCCTGCCCGAGGAAGAGGGGACTGGAAAGGCAGAGCAAAAACCGCTCTCTACGGATAGGCAATGAATCTGACAAAATGATTGTACGTGATGTTCTCCGCGTCTGTAACTGGTGGATTCAAAACAGACCATCTTTTGAGCAATCGCTATTTCGATACCGCTCTCACTGAACCGACTACGTCGGCGGCTGAAGGCCGCCCACATGATAGCCCAGGGTGTAGTCGGGCGCGGTAGCGCACGGCAAGGCCTGGGTAAAAGGATTCCACAAGAGGCAGCCCTGTAGGGGCGGCACAAGCCTGTGTTCTTGTTACGCCCTTACAGGGCTGCAGTCTTTTCCATTTCCACCCAGGGCTTGTCGTGCGCTGTCGCAGCCCGACTACACCCTGGGCTATCATATGTCAACCCTTCGGGCCTTTGAATGTCCAGTTGCAGTATGAACTGCTCTTTCTATAGCGAAGCCTCTTTTGTGAGTTAAAGGCCATTTTCTAGACAATGCGGTTTACCATCATTCCAACTTCAGCCCCAATTGCAGCATGTTTGACATCCTCCTTACTCTGTGCTAAGATTTGCGGACTCTGAGATGGTCTTTTTGAGACCACCAAGTGGAAGCACCAGCTTCTCACCCGGCGGCGGCTTATGGGTCAGCCAGCCTGGTAATAGACTCGAGAGTGGGTACGGCGTGTCTGTACACATTTGCCTTTTCGGCAGGAGACTGGTGTTTCCTGTCGGTTTTGTTTTTTGTGGCCGTGGGAATGTGACTCGCGGCGTTGGGTCCGAGTTAGGAAGTATTCAGGGCGCGGGGCTCTGGAGGAGGACAGTCTAATCTCAAAGATAGAAGACGATAAGATTCGCGTCAACGAGATGATCCGGGCGCGTCAGGTTCGCGTGATTGATGAAGAAGGCAACCAGTTGGGCATCATGAGCCCGCAGGATGCCATGCGCGAGGCCGAGGAGCGCGGATTGGATCTGGTTGAAGTGGCCGGTAAGGCGGTGCCGTCGGTATGCCGGATTATGGATTACGGCAAATACCGTTATCAGCAAAGCAAACGGGCCAAGGAATCGAAAAAACATCAACATACGGTGACGGTCAAGGAAATCAAATACCGCCCGAAGATTGATGACCATGATTTTGATTTTAAAACAAACCACGTCAAGGAATTCCTGAAGGCCGGCGACAAGGTCAAGATTACGATCATGTTCCGCGGGCGCGAGATGGCCCATCCGGAATTCGGCCGGGATATTCTGGGGCGTGTTGTTGAGGCCACCGCGGACCTGTGTCAAGAGAAAGTTGACACATCCAATACCCGCTTGGAAGGCCGAAATATGAGTATCGTTTTGACACCGGCCCGCATGGGCTAAGGCGCGACAAGGAAGCGGCAAACGGGATAGCGGAAGTCGCCAGACGACTGACTGGGGTCTTGGTTTGTCCTAAGAGGAGGTATCGACGGATGCCGAAGATGAAGACCAACAAATCGGCGACAAAGCGGTTCAGAAGGACCAAAAACGGGCTTTATACCCGCAACCATGCCTACAGCCGGAAGCTGAAACGCCACAAATCGGCCAAGCAGCGCCGGAATCTCCGTGGATTGGGATTGGTCAGTGCGGCCGATATGGGCAAAATGGCCCAACTGTTCCCGTACGCTCGTTAGGCTGAAGCTCCAACCCGCTCATTGAGCGGTTCGTGATAAGGAATCTACGTTATGCCACGCTCAACAAATGCTCCTGCAGGTCGCGCTCGGCGCAAGAAAATCCTAAAGCTTGCTTCCGGTTATCGCGGTAGTCACCATCGGCTGTACAAGACAGCCCGGCAGTCCGTCGATCATGCTGGCGTGTACGCGTATCGCGACCGCCGCAACCGCAAACGCGATTTTCGTAAGCTGTGGATTGCCCGCATCAACGCCGCCGTCCGCGCCTGTGGTCTTAGCTACAGCGTGTTTATTGCCGGGCTGAAGCTGGCCAATATCGACATCAATCGCAAAGTCCTGGCCGATATCGCGGCGACGGACGAAGTGGCTTTCGCCCAGTTGGTCGAGCAAGTCAAAGCCAAATTGGATGCGGCGCCGGCCACTTCCTGACGGACATTTAATCAGTAGTTTTTCAGCGAGATGGCGCAGCGGCTTGTCAAGCGGCTTGGCCATCTCGCATTGTTTCCGGAAGAGGAAAGAATCAATGCGAATTGTTCCGGCGGTAGATATTCGCGGCGGCCTGTGTGTGAATTTGGTCCAGGGCGACTATGACCGGGAAACGGTGTTTTCCAATGATCCCGTGTCGCAGGCGGTCCAATGGCACTCGATGGGCGCCCAGATCGTCCACATCGTGGATCTCGATGGCGCCAAGGCCGGCCACTGCTGTATCGAATCGCAACTCAAAGCCATCGCCGACGCGGGCATTCGCTATGAAGTCGGCGGCGGGATTCGCGACATCGAAACCGTGCGCCTGATCATCAGCCTGGGGGCTGACCGCGTGATCCTGGGGACGGCCGCCCATCGTAATCCGGACTTCGTGCGCGCCGCCGCACAGGAATTTCCCGGTAAGATCGTCGCCGGCATTGATGCCAAAGACGGCAAAGTCGCCCTCAGTGGGTGGTATGAAACCACCGGGACCGATGCCGTCGCCTTC
>Ga0116193_1003800_pt1 | contig 10762 bp, 8 predicted proteins | sample AD_UKC115_MetaG_FD_89892 | JGI IMG/M metagenome (GOLD analysis project Ga0116193, IMG submission 89892) | Active sludge microbial communities of municipal wastewater-treating anaerobic digesters from Hong Kong - AD_UKC115_MetaG | ecosystem: Engineered > Bioreactor > Anaerobic > Digestate | place...
AAAATTCCTTCACAAAGGCGATCGGTAATTTCCACTTCTTGCGTGTTGGTAAAATACCTTTCCAACACATGAGCCATCATGTCGGTAATACCGCAGGCCGTTTGGTAAGCCGGCAAAGTAAAAGTAAGTTCAGGATTGAGAATGGAAAAAACAGGACGCAGTGCATTTCCTTCGGCCGAACGCTTCAACATACCATTTTCGTGCGTAATTACCGACCCATTTGATCCTTCGCTTCCAGCTGCTGCAATGGTAAGAATCGTTCCTACGGGCAAAGCTTTTTCAACCTTTTTCCCAGTATAAAAATCCCAAAAATCACCTTCGTACAATGCGCCGGCTGCGATGGCTTTAGCCGAATCAATTACACTTCCACCGCCAACAGCCAAAACAAAATCAATACTTTCTTTTTTACAAATATCTATTCCTTTATAGACCAAACCACTACGCGGATTGGGCATCACACCGCCTAATTCCACAAACGAAATGTCTTCTTCTTTTAACGAATTTTTTACTCTATCCAACAATCCGCTTTTAATAGCTGAACTTCCACCAAAATGAAGCAGAACTTTTGTTCCGCCAAAACGTTTTACGTATTTTCCCGCTTCATTTTCACGTCCTTTCCCAAAAATAAAATAAGTGGGGCTGTAAAAATTAAAATTGTTCATAATCAATAAGTTTTTAATAATCAGTTTTTTAATTTGTTATTCTTTTTAATCTATTTAAAAGTTCATCTCCCAACTCGCTTTTTATTTTTATGTGATTAATAACTTCCAATACAAATGGATTATTTTCAAAACTGCCACGAACCGATTCAAAATCAAGAGATTTTTGTTGCTCGTCTCCATCTACGCCAAAACCTGTTTTTGCATTCAAACTAAATTCTTTTTTGGCATCATCGTAAATAAGATGATCAAGTGTAACGACAGAATTTTTCCAAAGTTCCACCATTTGTACCAAATCCTCTCGGGTAACTTCAGCAATCGGTTTTCCCCAATAAATTTCCAACTTATCTTTTGCCCAAGTCCATTCATAGCTGTAATATTCTTCATGCATTTTTTCAAATGACTGTTGAATTTCTTCCAGAGAAACCGGTTGAGACTCTATTTTCTTCATCAATTGTTCAATTTCGGTTTTTGGGGATATCAGTCCCGACAAATCAATCCATTCTCCACTACCAACATGCGTATCTGGCTTCAAAATTTCTCGAATATCCTCAATGGTATTAAATTTTCTGTCTTTCAATCTACTGATTAACGAATTGCCCAAAAATTTATAAATTCCTATGTTATACAAGTCAATACCTTTGAGTAAAGACGAAATTTTAATGCTACAATTTTGGTAGGTATAAATTTCAGTCGTTTCTCCCGAAATTTTCTGTAAATTTTTCAGAACTTCAACGCCTTTTATCATTTTCTGAATAGTGTACGGGCTCAAAAGATTGAAATTAATTGGATCGAGTTTTTTGGGATCTTTTCGGTTATCTCTTTTCGGCCATTTCTGAGCATCTCGAATGGTTCCCACACTTCGCAAATTCACCGCAGGTACCAAAAAACTGTCGGTTGCATTTTCTATCAGATAAGAAAAAGGCAAATCAGAAGTATCGGAATGTTTGGTATGTCGTCCCATAACCAAAGTGAAAGCACCAATTTTAGCCGGCCAAAGCAAATAAGAATCACTGGTGGTTTTTGCTCCACGTTCGGCCAATCCTTGATGAATAGGGCCAAGTTTGTACATGTGATTACTTTGGTTGGAACCGCTGCCTGCATTGAGGAAAGAAAACATCCCTGCAATAAGTAAAGTTGATTTGTGATGCGAAACCGTATAAGGGCCGGCAAAAATGGCAGTTGCTTCTCCGTGCATACCCTGACAGTTGGAAAAGAAAAGTGAATCGAGCGCAGAATAATGCTTTCCTAAAATACATCCCTGTCCGATAAAACAACGGGAAACCAATGTGGAATCGGTAACTGAAACTCCAGAACTGATAATAAAATCGTCGCATTTTACACCGGCGCCAATGGTTACCGGTGCAAAGAAATTACTGTTAATACTTCCGTTAATCAGGCACGAAGCACCTTCTATATTGGCACAATCGCCAATGCGAACATTTTTGATACTGCCGGCATTCACAATCCTTACATTTTTACCAATAGTTCCAATGTTTGATTTTAACTTACAGGCATATTCATCAATGAGTTTCTGAATTTTCTGGATAAGCACCGGCCGATGGCGATACAAAGTAAGTATGTAAGCCAATGGCGCCGAGAGATAATCGAAAATCGGTATTTCTCTTCCACCTCCTTCATTCATTACAGGTACTTTCACTCCATTGCCAAAAGTGGAATCTTTTTCAACCACCAGCAAATTTACATTTTCAATGTACGCTCCTTCACCAATATGATAATTGGCTATATAATTGGCTACCTGATCAATATAAACATCATTTTCTATCGTACAGTTGTGAAGGCAACACCGATGAATTCCTGCATGCCTCTGCAACCCACCTGCCAATTCAAAAGTCTTATTAAAGTTCCCAAGTAGAATATTACCTGAAAAATGAACATCAGTAATGTAATCAGATCTAAAATCTTCAGAAACACGCACATTTTTCCAGTTTTCAGCTGTACAACCCTTCGCCTTGAGCCATTCAATTTCATTTTCTGTAAGAAGCCGATAATTTTTCATAAGTGTAAGAATTTAATTTTTAATAATTTATGACTAATCTTTGGTATCATCATCTTCAAAATCCTGATAAAGAAAATCGTTATACGGATAGCGTTGCACATGAATAGCTTTGATTTTCTGATACATAATTTGTTTCAACTTTTCGATATTTTGCTTCTTAGTGGCTGAGATAAATACACAATCTTCGTGAATTTTAGCCATCCACGTTTTTTCGATTTCCTCCAAGGTAATATTTTCCGGCTTTTTGGGAGTCAAGTCATCGGGTTCTTTGACTTTGTGGCTGTAAGCATCAATTTTATTGAAAACCAGAATCATGGGTTTCTCTTCGTTGGTAATTTCCTTAAGCGTTTGATTGACAATTTGAATCTGTTCTTCAAAATTTGGGTGCGACACATCCACCACATGAATCAACAAATCGGCTTCACGAACTTCATCGAGAGTTGATTTGAATGACTCGATGAGATGATGAGGCAGTTTTCTGATAAAACCAACCGTATCGGTGAGCAAAAAAGGCAAATTTTCAATAATTACTTTCCTGACAGTCGTATCAAGTGTGGCGAAAAGTTTGTCTTCTGCAAAAATGTTTGACTTGCTCAGCAAATTCATTAATGTCGATTTTCCAACGTTGGTGTAGCCAACCAATGCTACTCTCACCATTTTACCGCGATTTTTTCGCTGCGTACTCATCTGACGGTCAATTTCCTTTAAGTTTTGCTTCAGCAGAGAAATTTTTGAAAGAATAATTCTTCGGTCGGTTTCAATTTGGGTCTCGCCGGGGCCTCTGACGCCAATTCCTCCCTGCTGACGCTCAAGGTGCGTCCACATACGCGTCAAACGAGGTAAAAGATATTGATACTGAGCTAATTCAACCTGAGTTTTGGCGCTGGCAGTTTTGGCGCGCTTGGCAAAAATATCAAGAATCAGATTGGTGCGATCCAAAATTTTAATTTTTAGTTCCGATTCAAGATTTCTGATTTGACGTGCCGAAAGCTCGTCATCAAATACAGCCATATCAACCGGATGATCCATCAAATAATTTTTTATTTGTTCAAGTTTACCTGGACCAACAAATGTTTCGGGATTGGGATGATCCAACTGCTGTAAAAAAATTTTTTCGGGAATTGCTCCGGCAGTTTTTGCCAAAAAAGCCAATTCATCGAGATATTCTTTTGCCTTCTCTCTACTCTGAAGTGGTGTAATTAATCCCACTAAAATAGTTTTTTCCTGATAATTATCTGTTTCCAATTAGTAAAATGTTTTTGTATTTCTGTATATTTTATGTATGAGAATTGCATTTTTATTTTCAAAAAAATTAATCTATCAAATTTTTTTATTGCAAAGCGAAATTGATGGGCAATGTAAAACGTACTTTAACGGGTTTTTCTTTCCTTTTTCCTGGTACCCAGCGAGGCATAGACTGAATAACACGAATGGCTTCGCTGTCGAGACTGGGATGCACGCCTTGCACAATCTGAATATTTGAAATTGTTCCATCAGTATTCACATCAAACAGACAAACAACACGTCCCTGAATTTTTCCCGCTTCGGCAACAGCGGGATACTTTATGCTCCCCTGCAAAAATCTGTACAATGCTGCTTCTCCTCCCGGAAATTGAGGCATTACATCCACTACCAGAAAATGCTCATTTTTGCTTTCTTCTGCGGCAGATGCACCTGTAGCTGCCTCCGAAATAATTTCAACAGTTTTATCTTTACTGTCTTCCGCTTCAATGTCGATGGTTTTGGTTTCAACTGAATTTTCAACCACATTCAGAACCTGTCCGGTCTTTATTTCGGGAGCAGGTGGAGTAAACAAAAGCGGCACAGAAGGGACAGGTGTTTTAGGAGGCAAAAACTGAGTGAAATCAAGATCTTCTTCAATTTTTAAGTCTGTCGAAAAATCTTCATAGAAGTTGTCGTCAGACGTTTGCGTCCATTCTAAAGCTATGTAAAAAAAAGACAACACCATAATCAATCCCAACTGGAAAAAGAACGTTTTCTTCTTTCCAAAATCGAACGCTGAGGATTTTGCTTCTGGTAGAGAATCAATTTTAATTTTTTTTTTGAAATAACGCAATGTTCTGTTTTTTTAAATTCCTATGTTTAATGTCAAAAATTTCACTTCTTTCGAAGAGATATTTTCGCTTTTTTCTGAAAAATTTACGCCTCCCATGTACCTTTTTTTAAGTTTTATCGTTAAAGTAAACAGAAAAAATCGTGAACGTGTTTTTTAACGATACAAAAATAATATATCTTTGAAAGTTTTTTCAGAAAACAACTGAAAAAATTTCTTTATTTCATATTATCAAACCATTTTCTGATTGATGACTAAAAAAATTATACTGTGTTTTCTCATTTGTTGTTTATTCCATAATTTAGCATTTTCTCAAGCGGGTAAAGGTGTTTATCAGTTTTTGGATTTGCCTGTATCTTCACGGATAGCAGCTATGGGAGGAACCAATGTTTCGTTGAAAGACAACGATATTAACTTTTCTTTCTGCAATCCTTCGTTACTTACCGACAAAACAAATAATTTCCTGTCATTAAGCATGGCCAATTACTTATCGGACATTCAGTACGGGAGTGCAGTGTTTGGAAAAAACTTCAAAAACAAGCATTACATGGCTTTTGGCGTGCAGTATGTAGATTATGGGACTTTTCAGGAAGCAACAGAAGAAAATCAAATTATCGGTGAATTTACGGCTAAAGACATGGCGCTATATGTTATGTATGCTTATCCGCTTACCGAAAAAATTTCGGTTGGAGGAACTTTTAAACCAATTTATTCGGCTTATGAACGTTATTCGAGTTTTGGAGTCGCTATAGATGCCGGTGTAAGTTATAACGACCCGACCAGTTTTTTTTCGGCAGGGTTGGTTTTGCGCAACATAGGCAGCCAAATTAAGGGCTATTATTCTGATGAAGAAGGACAGCATTACGAACCGCTTCCTTTCAACATCCAACTGGGCGTAACAAAAAAATTGGCTTACGCTCCGCTTCGATTTACCGGAACTTTTCACAATTTACAGCATTGGGATTTATCGTACGCTTCTTCCACTTCTTCATCTCAGGACGAAACAAAGAATATTGGTTTTTTTGACATGGCATTGCGCCATTTTATTTTCAATGCAGAATTTATTCCTTCCAATAATTTTTATTTGACACTGGGATATAATTTTCGACGCGCCAAAGAAATGAAAGTGGAAGATTTTAAATCTCAGGCAGGATTGTCGTTTGGTGGAGGTATAAAATTGTATAAATTTCACGTTGGTTTTGGCATGTCAACTTACCAAGTTGGAAACAGTGTTTATCAGTTTTCTCTTGGTACCTCTCTTTCCGAATTTGGACTGTAGGCTGTTTCGTTTCTTTTCAAAACAAATCAAAAGTCGGACTAATATTTTACAAAAATTTTCTTGTCCGTTGGCTTCTGCGATAAAATAACAGAGATATTTTTCCTAACTTTGTTTCTGAAAATCAACCCGACCATAACAACATTAAAAATGGCCAAAATATTAATTATCGACGACGAAAGAAGCATTCGAAATACTTTGAAAGATATTCTGGAATTTGAAAAACATCAGGTTTCATTGGCTGAAAATGGTTTAAAAGGCCTTGAAACAGCACAGAATGAAATGTTTGATTTGATTTTTTCGGATATAAAAATGCCGGAAATGGATGGAATAGAACTGCTTACCCAATTAAAGGAAAAAGAAATAGAAGCTCCTATCGTAATGATTTCGGGACATGGGAACATAGAAACAGCAGTTGAATGTATCAAAAAAGGAGCTTTTGACTTTATCGAAAAACCAATCGATCTGAATCGTCTTTTGATTACTGTTCGCAATGCTTTGGAAAAAAAGGATTTGGTTGTAGAAACTAAAAATCTGAAGAAGAAAACAGCAAAAAAATATGAAATGATTGGGCAATCTCCTGCCCTGGAAAACGTTCGCCAAATGATTGAGCGCGTAGCCCCCACAGAGGCACGGGTTTTGATTACCGGTGAAAATGGGACAGGAAAAGAACTGGTAGCCCGATTAATACACGAGAAAAGTAACCGAGCTAATGCACCTTTTGTTGAAGTAAATTGCGCAGCGATTCCTTCTGAACTGATTGAAAGTGAACTTTTCGGACACGAAAAAGGAGCTTTTACTTCTGCCATCCGACAAAGAATCGGTAAATTTGAACAGGCCGACAACGGGACCATCTTTCTGGATGAAATTGGAGACATGAGCCTTTCTGCTCAAACAAAAGTTTTGCGGGTTTTGCAGGAAAATGAACTTTCGCGTGTGGGGAGCGACAAAAGTATCAAAGTCAACGTCAGAGTAATTGCCGCAACCAACAAGGATTTGAAGAAGGAAATCGAAAAAGGGAATTTCCGAGAAGATTTGTTTCATCGGCTTAACGTTATCCCAATTCATGTTCCTTCTTTGGACGAACGAAAAGAAGATATTCCCTTGCTGGTAGAACATTTCACGGAATTAATCTGTTCTGAGGAAGGTATTCATCCCAAAAAATTTGAACCGGACGCCATAAAGGCTCTACAACAACGCTCGTGGACTGGAAACATACGCGAATTGCGCAATGTGGTGGAAAGATTGATTATTCTCGGCTCTCCGATGATTACCAAAGATGATGTAGAAAAATTTGCATGAATCGTACACAATCCACTGCCGGTGCAGCAATCAAATTTTTTCAAACAGTCAGAAAAAAATTTTTTCCGGACAAATAAATCAATACATGGAATTTCATCAATTTCTTTAAAATTAATTCAATCACATGAAACCACTCAACGAACTTAAAATTGCCATTTGTAGCGATCATGCAGGTTTTGAACTTAAAAACAAACTGATTGAGTATCTGAAATCGAAAAATGTTGGGCAAATAAAAGATTTTGGTGCCTATACGGCTGAAAGTTCCGATTATCCCGATTTCGCCCATCCTATGGCTTCTGCAGTAGAAAACGGAGAATTTGATTTTGGTATTTCCCTGTGTGGTACGGGAAACGGCATCAACATGACGGTAAACAAACACAAAGGAATTCGCGCTGCGCTTTGCTGGATGCCCGAAATCGCATCGCTGGCTCGCAGACACAACAACGCCAATGTGCTTTCGCTGCCGGCAAGATTCATCGACGAAAATGAAGCCAAACAAATTGTGGACGTGTTCTTTGAAACCGATTTTGAAGGAGGAAGACATCAGCGACGAATCGACAAAATATCATGCTGAAACCCATGTTATCGAAAAACAAAATCAAGTTTATCAATTCTTTGAACCTAAAAAAATTCAGAGATGAAACCAATTTGTTTGTTGCTGAAGGAACAAAATTGATTAACGATTTATCGGTAACATTTCATTGCGAACTTTTAGTGGTTACGCCCGAATGGCTCGAAAACAATACGCCCATTCGGACAAAAGAACTATTGGAAGTAAATTTTGAAGAGTTCAAGAAAATTTCCAATCAAAAAAATCCTCAAGGTATATTGGCCGTTTTCGGCAAAGCGACCGACACCGCTTTATCGTTGGAAGAAATCGGCTCAGAATTATCGTTGGCGCTGGATGAAATTCAGGATCCCGGCAATATGGGTACCATTATTCGAATTGCCGACTGGTTCGGTATTAAACATATTTTTGCTTCTCAAACTTCGGCAGATGCTTTTGCTCCTAAAGTTGTACAAGCCAGTATGGGAGCGCTGGCACGCGTACAGGTTCAGGAAGTCGATCTGGAAGATTTTCTGTTGCCATTGAAAGATAAACTGCCTATTTACGGAACTTTTCTGAAAGGGGAAAATATTTATACTACTCCCCTATCTTCAAATGGCATTATTGTTCTCGGAAACGAAGGGAACGGCATCTCTCCGGCAATAGAAAAATTGGTCACCGAACGTCTTTTTATTCCAAACTATCCACCCGGAAATTCCACTTCCGAATCGCTCAACGTGAGCGTAGCCGCAGCTTTGGTTTGTGCAGAATTTCGGCGCAGACTTATCTGAAATTTTAATTTGATGGAAGCAATTCCGTTTTTTTAATCGGCAGAACTTTCCATATCCATATTCATGGGACTTACCGTTTCGGCTTTTTTCTTATCCGTTTGCTTGGGTTTCATGTTGCCGAAATTGTAAGATAGAGTCAAGCCCACCATTCTGCCATGAAAATAAGATTCCGATTCCTGATAAAAATTGGTTCCCCACGTAGTCGATTCCCATTTTCTCGAATTCAACAAGTCGCGAACCATTAAATTCAAGCTTAATTTTTTATCGAAAAATGTTTGACGAAGTCCCATATCAACTGAATAATTGGCTTTCTGCTTGCCTTGTGCAATGATTCGCGGAGACGAATAACGGCCGGTGATTTGTGCAGAAGTATTTTTACTGAGCATTAAATTTGCCAGCAACCGTGCACTCCACGAAAAATCATCCTGTCCCGGAATGCTAATAATTGTATTGTATGGACTGGTAAACGAAGCCGAATCCAACTGACTGTAATATAAATTTAAAGAAGAAGTCAGACTCAATATCTTAAACAAATTGTTCTTTGCAACCAACTCAAGACCGGCATTTTTTGATTTTGTGATGTTAAAATAGGTACTTTCCATCGTTTGCCCGTTCATATAACGCACATTTTGAATAACATTGTCGGTAAAACGATAATAAGCCGATGCCGAAACAGAATGCTGATTCCATGTTTTCATATAATTGAGTTCCAATGAACTGGCAAATTCCGGAAAAAGTTGAGGATTACCATAAGTTATGTTCGTTGAATCGGTATAATCTCTGAAAGGATTGATCATTCTTCCTCTGGGTCGGTTCACCCTTCGGGTATAGCTCAGCTGAAGTTCATTTTCGCGCGGCATCGAATAGGAAAGGTAAACACTCGGAAACCACTCCATATAGGTCAATGGTTTGAGTTGATTGATTTTTTTTCGCATGTATTCGCCACGAAGACCGGCCTGTAAACTTATGCGGTCAATTCTGTTCCCATAAGTAAAATAGCCGGCATGAATCTGCTCATCATAATTGAAATTGTCGGAATAGGCAGGAATTTCTTCTTTATTGTTTAAAATGTCAACAGCGGATGTAATATTGTTTCTTTCTTGTAGATTGGTTTGCCAGCCGGCTTCCAATCGACTGTTTTCAGTAAATTTCTTTGTATAGTCTACTTTAAGTTCCCATTGATGATTTCGATTATCTGAATTCTGCGTTATATCACTCGAAGTATAATTTTGAGTATGATCGATTTGGATAAACTCATCTTCCGAGTTCATATCGTGATTGGAATAAGAAAGACTGGCCATTAAGTTGTTATCTTTATTGTCAAATTCGTGCTGATAATCCATGCTCAAATGAATGCTGGGATGATCTCCGTTTTCCAAATCGGTTCGACTGTAATCTTTCAACAGCAAATTTTCAGCATGATACAGACGATAATCGATGACGTTGCTTCCATCTTCCTTATGTGTCATTCCAAAACCAGAAAAACCGAATGTATTTTTATCGTTCAAATGCCAATCGGCGCCTGCTCGCATAAACAAACCATCAAAATTGCTTTCTGAAGAATTGATTTGTTTCAGTAAAGTTGTATCACTTTCGAGATAATTGTATCGATTGTTCCAACCTCCTCCTTTCCTATTCATCGACCTGTAACCAACGTTGGCATAAGCATCGACTTTGCTGTTGCTGTAATTCAAATTTACTCCGGCATTTTTCCCCATCTTTGCGCCATCAGGGAACATGACCCCTGCCGAAAGACTTCCATAGTAACCTCCTTGACGGTTTTTCTTCAGAACAAGATTGATAATGCCGGCTGTTCCTTCGGGATTGTATTTCGCAGAAGGATTGGTAATCAATTCAATGGACTCGATACTTCCCGCAGGCATTTGCTGAAGAACTTGCGCCCGATTATCGGTTGTAAGTCCGGAAGGCTTCCCGTTGATCCAAACTTCTACATTTGCATCGTTGCGCAGAGAAACATTTCCCTGATTATCGACTTCCACAGAAGGGATATTCTGAAGCACATCGGCAGCAGAACCTCCTGCTGATGCAATGTTTTGATCTACGCTAAAAACTTTTTTATCGATGTCGAATTT
>Ga0116193_1003803_pt1 | contig 10759 bp, 9 predicted proteins | sample AD_UKC115_MetaG_FD_89892 | JGI IMG/M metagenome (GOLD analysis project Ga0116193, IMG submission 89892) | Active sludge microbial communities of municipal wastewater-treating anaerobic digesters from Hong Kong - AD_UKC115_MetaG | ecosystem: Engineered > Bioreactor > Anaerobic > Digestate | place...
GTCAGAAAATTCACCTCGAGAGACTTTCCAAACATTGTTTGTGCCAGTTTCACTAAAAACCACGGTTTCAAAACCAGAACTCAACAAACTGAAACCGGCGTTATTGAATTTGTTTCTAACTGAATCGTTATCATTATACTCATCTTCTATATGAGAACCATCATCAAAGTTTTTCATTAGATCCATAAGTTTATCTGCGGTCTCTTTAGAACCAATCTGTTTACTACTTGTAGACAAAACAAAAGCTTTGGGCAGTTTTTTAGAAACACTTCCATCCGATTCTTTACCGTACCCGAAAGATTCTTCAGTCATTCTGTCATGAAGTTCATTCCAAAATTCGCGAGAATTTATATCATGTTCAATCTTTGGAACCGCATTCCTAAAAAAGATCTCCATCTGCTCTTCAGAGAATTTACGGCCCTCAACTTTACTTAACAGAGCTCCAGTGAATTGTAACATGAAAGCACGCACACTACGTTTAGTAATGTTTTTTACTATACCATGTTGAACACGATAATCATCGCCAACAAGTTCTGCCTCTTGATAAGCCTCTAAGCTTTTGTCAGTGAAGAATTTCTGAGCCCGAACACGCATTTCGTTCCGCTGTTCTGAGGAAATCCACGCTTCCGTTACATTTTCATAATGTTCACTGAAACCATACTTACATTCAATCTCCGCTGTACATAAACGCGGCACACCATCATATGGGGTAATATGATATTTTTTCATGATGTTTGCTCCAAAATTCAACAAAATTTCTAACTTATAAGATTCGGAGAAAGACATGGCCAAAGTTTCAAATATTTCGATAAAATAACTCATTAAACATAGGTTACACTGAGTACAAGTTTTACGGAGGGAGAAAAATGGCACCATTACCAAAATGGCTAACAGAAGTTCTGCCGCAAATTGAGCCTCACTATGTCGCCACGCTAACGGACGATAAAAAGATTCTCGTTGTATCTCCCGAAGATGAAAAATTCATTTTTGAAACTGTTGAAGAATTTTATGAAATCTTCAATCATAAACCAATTGCCATCGGCCAAGAAATTCTCGATCATTTTAACGGGAAAGATTCTGTCCTATTAACTTTCAAAAGCAAAGTTTCTGGATTCAATACTCTCTTTGTCTCAATCACTGACATTGAACGCATGAGAATCCTTGAGAACGATTATGAAAACTTTCTGAAAAACGCAAAATCTTGGAGAGAAGACCCAACAAGTTTTCTAAATTCATATTATTATGTTGATACCCATCCAGCTTTTTGGACTCGAAGTGAGGCTGATTCATGGTCGTGGCAAACATCTGGGCACTGCGGAAAAATTTATCAAATGGTTTGGGGGCCAGATGAGAAAAACCCAGAGGTAACGGTAGGACTTGAAACTGGATCTCATGTTGGCCCAGAAGGCGCCAAGAAAGAGTATGGGTACCCAGATAAATATGTGACTTATAGTGAACATTACCACGATTGGCGTTTAGACTCCTATGGAAGAACTTTCGAAGAGGCTTATGTTGAATTGGCTAAGAAAGTGTTCATGGCTTTTGACAATGAGGGTAACGATCTTCCCAATTCGGACGATTATTTTGATAAACCAGAGTGGGTCTCCACGGTTGAAGAACGTATTAAAGAGCATAGAGAAAATAAGCCTAATGACGAAGAAAAGTAAATAGCTCGACATTGTGTTTTATACCTCGATTTTAAGCTCTAACGGCCGGCTTCTTCTGTCATCTTTTCAAGAAAGACAAATTTTCAAAAAATTATCAAATATTGTTGACAAAGAACAAAAATCTTCATACTATTGAGCCATGAACAAGAACATGAGTCCGATGGACACTATCTTAGCTAATGCGTGCCCCACACGAGTTCTCGTAGAAGGCGACCAGAATAACAACCGCATTGGACAAATTGCCGAATATTGGATCGAAAGCCACTGTGTTGGATGGACCATTCAAGCAAAACTCATCGCATCGGAAAATTTGGATCAAACAGAAGCCAACCGGTTCTATCAGTATGAGATTATCTCAATGGTTCCATCCGACTGTTGATGTTGATACTGGTAATTTCTTATCCTTCAAAAATAAATCTAAACATTTAACAAAAATTCGAGCAGAAAAATGACTTTGACAAACATTGTAAATACTGAAAACATTACAGTTCCCTATTCATACAATCCAGACGCTCCAGTTGGCGCATCCGCAAATGTGATCGACAAGTACAAAAACTATTTGACTGAGGCCGTCCGACTTGATTTGGACACTAACCGTTCTGCACTTATTAATGTGTGCGTGAACACTGGTTCTGATTTCAATTTGAGTTCAGTAATCCGTTCTGGAAACGCTTTCGGTGTACGCGCAACCATTATTTCGGGACGGCGACAATGGGATCGCCGGGGTGCAGTTGGCACACATAATTATGAGCATGTTCGACAGGGTCCAGACATTTTTGAAATTATCGAAAACCTGATGTCTGATGGATACACTGTCATTCCAGTTGACAACACTCCAGAATTTAACCCAGTGTCGATTTTTGAGGTTGATTTTCCAAAGAAGACAGCTTTTCTTTATGGCGAAGAGGGTTGTGGTTTGGATCTCGAGGTTGTCGAGAAGTGTAATTTCGCTCCAGTTTATCTGCCGCAGGGCGGAAGCGTACGCTCACTCAATGTTGCTTGTGCAGCAACCGTTTTCATGTATGAGTACGCTCGACAATGGCCCACTAATTGGCAAAGCTGAGTTATTAATTCGAGCTTATAACTCATTCCAATCCAATGATTTCCAAAAAGATCATACTTTTCAATAGATTGAACTACGGCGCGACTAAAGATCACGCCGTTTGGAGCCGGAATTTTATAAAACTAAAAAAGATTTGATTTTTTCGTCATATTTATTGACAATCTCCAAAAAGAACCTTCTCAATATTAGGTTCAACAAAATTACGACCCTTCAAAATCTTACCAACTGGTTTAACTTTGCCATCATAAGAAGCTGGAGTAACACCATCGCTAACAACCGGCTTACCGTTTTCAAGTTTGCTAAGATTAGATCTAGCAATCTCACGCATAACTTTGCTCAATGGAATATTTGCCTCTATCGCCAGACCAATAACAACAACAATCAAATCACCAAGAGCATCAGCCGTTTCAACAATGTCTCTATTAGATTCATCTGAGCTTTTAACATCTTCCCACACAGATTCTAAAATCTTCTCAGACTTTGGTCCATACACCGCCCGGACAAGTTCCAAAAATTCCTCAAAAATCAGATCCATCTTCAAATTAACACGCGGCTCAAGAGCGTCACTGAAAGAAGGAATCATAGACTCCTCGGGAATTTGTTCCGGCATGAAATAATCATAGAACTGTTTAACCTGTTCTAATGGATTATTGGAAATATTTGGAACATCATCAATATTCTTCTCAACTGGCATAATAGTGTTCAACTCCAATGTTCTACATGTTGATTCTACTCAACAATTATTCTACTTAACTTTTGGTTAACAATTAATTTTGTTCCAGAATGGTTAGGTTATTTGCGCCAACCAAAAGTACGTGTACCAGTATCAAAAACTTGAACATACCCCTCAGAAATCAAAACCTGATCATTAGTGAAAGCTGAGCCATCTGGATTATGAGTAGGATATTTCTCGCCCATCTCATAACCGAGAAGGCGGTCGGCCGAAATTCGTCTCGCCGTTAAATCACGAATGAATTTTGGCCGTTGTTTCCCAGCGGTTTTAGATACAGTTTCTTTATCATATCCAAGTAAGTCGACCCAAGTTGAAGTGGGCGGATTAGTAGAGATTAATTTCCAACCGGGATTGCTCTTTTCGGTTTCACCAGTACTAATCGCCAAATCAACATAAGAAATCACTGAATTTGGATTTTTCTTCCTAAAGAAGAAAGCATCGCATTTTGAGAACCCACCGATAATCTGCCAATTCATTTTAGAACAGGACCGGATGGCTTCCCATTCATAATTTTTGTTTAACCGAGCGGGACCATAAGTTTGAGCATGAACAAGTTCATTATCATAGAACAAACCAACACAGAAAGACTGACCTTTCGCGGAACCAAGTAAATGATTTTCATTGAAGAATTGATTAGCTTCTTTCTGCGCTATTTCTTTCATCTCGCAATTACGAGCGTACACTCTGTTTTCGTCCAAATGTAGTTTGGACCGCACCACGCTAACAAAGATCTTTGGATCACACCAGTCAAAAAATTGAAGGAAGGTATTTCCGCTCTCTTCGGCTTTTAAAAATCTTTCTTGATGATTATTCTTAGAAATTGGCTTATGATTTTGTTTATCACAATCAATTTCTTTACAAATATTTATTAAATGAACAAAAGATGAAGTCGCACTATGTGTTACTGTAGGATTAATGTCTATGAAAACATTTTTATGTCTTAAATCAGAATACACGCTGGAGGCCGCCAATCCCTCAGTTTCAAAAACCACTTTAAGTTCTTTTTCTAATGTCTCCTTCCACTTCAAGTTTTCTTTAGAAACTCTTCTCTTGGGAACAGCCGAGGACATTTGTTGGATCTCCGGTAAAGAAAGCATTGACTCTACTCCATAACGATTAAGCATAGTTTCAATACTTTTCTGTCTCAATTCTGGAACTTGGCTTGGGTTAGTATACTTTCTTCCATACTTTTTCTGAAAAGTTTCTCTACCTTTGTTTTTGAATTCTTCAACCTGAAAAACATTCTCCACTCCATACTTATCAAGATTAGTTTGCTTGATCTTTGCCTGAACCTCTGAAGCTCCGCCGCCGTTCTCTACTCCATACCGTTCAAGGTTAGTCTGTTTGCGCTTCTCTTTAACCGAATCAAGTTGAGATGGATTATCTACACCATGTTTTGCTCTAAAAGACTCAACTTTCTTCTTCTTAACCTCATCCAACTGTGAAGCATTAGTTATCTCTACGCCATATTTTTCTGTAAGCGTTTCAGCCGATTTTTTGTTACGATCAGAAAAATTGATCAAAGAAGCCGCACATTTTTTCGAACATGTTTTCGTATCATTCTTTGAATAGACATTAAACGAAAACTCTTTACCACAAGACACACAATTCTTAAAATGTGGACCCTTACACCATTTGGTTCCTGCTTTCTTGGAAACAAATTCCTTATGACAGAATTCACAGATTAAAGAATATTCACGATCTTTCGAACCGCATGATTGTGAGCAGTATATTGGAACAGTTTTGATGTTCTTGATTAAGAATTCTTTGGAACAATATTTACAATTAGTAAAATGGTCTCTCTTACAAAATCGCGCGGTTTTTTGTGAAGTAGAAAATGTTTCACTGCACCATTCACAAAGTCTTTCCATAGCTTCTTGTCCCATTTAAACTAATGTTTTTCTATTATGATTCTACCCAATATTTACAAAAATTGAGCCTAAAAATAAGAAAAATCGCAAATATTTGAGGGCTGTATTAACATATTAATTCAGCGAGATTTTGGTTTTTTGCGTACTAAATCTAAATATAAACTTTTCGAATTTCAAGAAGATTGAGAGCATCTTTTGAACTTAACAAGTGTTCTCTCATCCTCTGGAAACAACTCTTGTTCCAACTTGAACTCATATAAACGCTTAGTATCAACAACCTCTGGACCCGAAACAGTGCCATCTGGAGATTCAAAATAAGCAACCCACCAGTGTTCCGCGCCGGCAATAAAACTCTCTGAATTAACGGACTCGTCGGGAACACCTTTGTCCTTGGTGGGTTCAACTTTACTAATTTTCAAAGAATAAGTATCTTGCGCTTCTGGCTCATACTTGTTTATTACTCGAGTTGGAATTCCATAAACATCATAAACATCATCTCCAAGTTCAAGAGACTCAAGTGTTTTGTCTCCATTTGGAGTTGGAATAATTGTGGAGCCGGCGAGCGCTTTGACGCCCGAAGAGCCGAGTAACTCCCCTGCCTCATCCACCATAACCAAAAGTGCCTTGGTTCCCTTCTCCGGAAGATCGAGAAAGTTGTTTAAGCCCAATTGTTCAAGTTCAGCATACCGTCTCATCATTGTTGTCTGAGCAAACCTCAAAACAGTCAAAGCATCCTCAAGCGTTGTGGCGATGCCAAGAACAACATTGGAGAACGGCCGAAAACCAGAAAGTTCAACACGCTTCAAATCAATGCCAAGAAATCGCCAATGATCGGGCCTCATGATACAAGCATTGACAATGTTTCTTTGAGCAACACTATTATGACTGATTACTGATTGTCCATTCTCGCCGCCGACTGCAAATAGCCGTTCTTCAGAGTCAATCTCAATACACCTAGAGAGCTCCGGCTCAATTTGGCGGATACTTCTGATTTTCATTTTCACCTCGCAGTTACATTTAACCTATCAAAATGAAGAAAATAGTATGAACTACAGTGCGACTAAAGATCACACCGATTTACCAAAACCCTTGTTAAATTGGAGCGTAACTCACAAAACTTTTTAGGGTTTTCTTTGTTGGTCATATTACGATAAGAAATGAATTGGTTTGTGTCTGGAACGAAACGGCGATTTTAAATCGTTTCTCCCGTAATAATTCAGAGGTCGATACAATCACGCCATTAAACCCTCTAAACCCGGGAGAAGACGGTTTCCGGACCTCCAATGAGGCTTTTACGACAACCCCCCCACCAGTTCCCTCTACGCGAACGCCACGAATTAATCTTCTTCTAAGAGGCTCAAAAGTTCATCCAAATCGGTTTCAGAAATACCGAATGATTCAGCTTCGTTATTGTCTGATTCCTTCTCTTGCCAGGCAACTTCAGAAGTATCTCCACCTTGGGTGACAGCGACAAAATCCCGGCGAAGTTTCTCCAAGTCGCCAGTGTCCTTGATTCCAAGAATTTCTGCTTCCATTCGGAGCTGTTCATCGCCTTCTTTTTGATAATTTCTCAATCTCATGCCTAAATATTATCATAAATCATCTGTCCTGACAAGTTTTAAAAACTTTTTCAAAAATGGTATAATTAAAAGATTAGGTTCATTAAACATTTCAGTTAGGTCTCAACTGTGAAATTCTTCAGCAGAAACAAAAAAAATAGCACAAAAAACATCCGCGGAATCAAAGAATATGAGATTAAAGATTTCGGGGATCTCCAAGCTGGCGATAAAATTATTGGGCCCAAGGGCGAAGAATTTACTATTAAACACGCGTATGTTGAGCATGTTCCAGAAAAAATGTATGAGCTTATTCTCGATGATGGGACATCTGAAGGGGTTCTGATTAAAGCTTCTGGAAACCATCTTTGGTACATTGAGCCAGAAGAGGACAAAATAGCGCATTCTACAAGATTACAGAATTCTAAGAAATTATTGACTGGCATTGAAGCCGACAATTCTGGTTGGGTTGAAGAAGCGTTATCCGTATTGGATATGAATGAGTATTCTCAATACGAAATGGCTTTCGATGATTTCTATAATTTCTTTGATTTCATTGTAAACGAGAATGATCGTTATTTTTTGGTCAAACGCGTTCTTGATTCCATTGGTCACATTGTTGAGGAAAGCAATGTTAATCGAGATTTGGTCTCGGGGGAAGAACAGCTCGGCGGCATGGAAAAACTTTATGACGCACAGAGGGCTTTCAAACAATTTTTATCATTAACTGGGGTCAAAGAATATCGTAAAAAATGGCCCGTTATTGTTGGGCGCGTTGTTACAACTGATGAGATTTTTGAAAAATATCCAGACACAGAAATCCCCGCGTTAAATCAGTGAAATTAACTCCGTTAAGAATTGCGTTGGGTGTATTGATCACCAATCGATGATAAATGCGGAATTGTACGATCCAAATCGTACATATTTTTAAACAGCCACGGGAGCTTTAATTGCCGGATGAGATTGATAACCGTCCAGAACAAAACTTTCGGGAGTATAGTTTTCAAAGAAACTCAAATCATCATTATTGATCATTTGGTTAATTTCCTCTATGGAATGTGGATGATTAATAGTTAGTGTTGGTGCTGGATAAGTTTCGTGAATTCTGGATAGCTGAAGCTTTACTTGCTCAAAATGATTAACATAAATATGAGCATCTCCAACACTGTGAACAAATTCTAATGGTTTTAATCCAACATAGTCCGCAAACAAATGGGTCAAAGCGGCATAAGAGGAAATGTTGAACGGTTCTCCCAAGAATTTGTCCATACTGCGCTGGTATAATTGGCAACTTAACCCGTATGGCTCACCATTCTTATCTGGAGTCACATAAAATTGAAACATAGTGTGACATGGGGGGAGAGCCATTTCGTTTAATTGGTTTGGATTCCACGCGGAAACAATGTGCCGGCGCGAAAATGGATCATTTTTTAAACTTTTGAGAACTTCAAGAATTTGATCTGTTCCACCATCTGGGAACACTCCCGAATCTCGATCCATTTGAGAAACATAATCAGCGCCGAAACTTCTCCATTGATACCCATAAATTGGACCCAAGTCTCTCAACTCATCTTCGCCAGCCCATTCATCCCAAATAGTAATACGATGATCATTCAGCCATTTATTATCTGTTCGGCCCTGCAGGAAGAACACAAGCTCACCAAAGACTCCACGCGGATAAACTTTCTTTGTTGTCAGTATTGGGAATCCTTTAGTTAAATCATATTTCTGCTGCATTCCAAAAATTGATTTGGTTCCAGTACCAGTGCGATCACTACGAAGAACGCCTTTCTCTAAAACCTCTTTTAAGCCATTCAAATATGTTTCATCTGCTTTGTTGATCAATTTTTTTGTTCCTTAGAAATTGCTTTTTGTGAAGATATTTTACTTAAGTTTTTAGAATTTTATTGACTTTATGTTCTCGTTATTCTATAATAGATCCAAATACCTTTGGGAGTCGCAATGGAACAAACAAAACAAACTCTCGGCGAGATAATGAAAGAATATGAACATCAACACCGCCGAAAGCTCTCCAAAGACAGCTATATTCTAATGAGGCTTGACGGCAAATCTTTCCATTCATACACGCGGGGTTTAAAAAAGCCTTACGATTTGAAATTAATGGAAGCAATGGACAACACTTTGTTGAAACTCTGTGAACAAATCCAGGGTGTTAGGTTTGGTTATGTTGAAAGCGATGAAATCAGTCTACTTATCTCCAATGACAATAGCCACGAGCCAAAAATCGATGGTAATGAACCAGAACTATGGATGGGTGGAATTGAAGCAAAAATGTTGTCCCTTTCCGCCGCTATCGCTTCAACCCAATTCAATTCTTACCGCGAAAAACAACTGGTCAAAGCTGGGTTAGCAAAAACTGATCCTAATTCGTTTCATAAAACCACTGCTTTGTTTGATTCGAGATTATGGACTTTTCCCAAAACTTCTGAAGGTAGAGATTTGGTTTCAAAATATTTCTTTTGGAGGGTTAAAGACAGTTATAAGAATTCTGTGACTATGGCAGCTTCAGTTTATTTCAGTAACAAAGAATTACATGGATTAAACACCGCTGCACGGATCAACAAACTCAAAGAAATCAATCAGCCTTGGGAGTCTCTTCCGGATGGTTTCAAGTATGGTCGTTACGCAGTTAAAGAGGCGAAAGAAGCTGAAGTTAGTTATTTTGATAAGCGCACAAACACTGTTGAAAAAATAATCACAAAGAGGAAAAAGTGGCCCGTTCGACCTCTCGAACAACTGTTCGATTTTAGAGAGATTTTGGAAGTGCAATATTGATAATCAAATGTTCACACAAAAATACGGTAAGATTTTCTCAGGTTTGGTTATTTTTAGAAATGGATGATTACGATGAGTTCTTATTGTTGTGAAATGTTAAGCGATCAAGTTAACGCCATTTGCGCTGGCAAAGAACAGCATTATGATAATTGTCCAGATGTTCTCATTCATAGACTAGGGGATGGTTTTGGTCTGCATATTAAAGATGGCGGAATCTCAGTTATTGAAATCAATTTTTGCCCATGGTGTGGAGCCAACTTGAAGAATTTCGCGTAAAAATTCATCAAGGCCAGGGTAAAGTTTCTGGTTCAAAAATTTAATTGATTCAGCTATCTTCAGTGCAAAGAATTGGTTGGCCATCTACCATGTCATAATACAAGTCGCGGAGCAACGGCACAACGGAATTCTGTTCTGATGGAGTTTCCATGTTCATTTCTTATTCCATTCAAGAGGATTGTTTAGTGAGGTGATTCACAATATCATTTCTAACCAAACCGTAACATAAGTTATAAAACTATTCAAACTGGACTAATTCTAATTCAGTTCATCTCTTTTGAAGAAGAAAACAGCAGTGCAAAAATCTACACTACTGTTCTTCTTGTTTTTTTGAATAATCAAGATTCAGTCCAAATTGTTCATATTTCAATCATTCATCTTTTGAAATATAAGTCTCTGCAAACTCAGCCCCACCAATAATGTAACGATCTGATGGATCATCTGGATTCTTGGCGATCCAGCAATCAGGTCCACCATGTTGTTCTTCTCCCCATGGAGCAATAATTGTAATTGGTTCACCAGTGGGATTCTGAATAGCAACGATTTCGCCTTTAGCGTTATAAGTGTCGCCTTCAATAAGTTCGTATTTGTTTTCAAACTTTTCGGCGGGCTCAGCAACACGCATTGTAACTTTTGCGTTTTTCTTGAATCGTTTTGGCGTTTCCCAAACTTTGAAGCCAATAGATTTAGCGGTGTCTTCGGCGGCACTGGAGTCCTCCAGAATTTCATCAAAGTCAATAATGTCATTGGAGTGATCAATAGCATAAATGTTTTCAGGATTAATTTCAACAACTAAA
>Ga0116193_1003804_pt1 | contig 10759 bp, 8 predicted proteins | sample AD_UKC115_MetaG_FD_89892 | JGI IMG/M metagenome (GOLD analysis project Ga0116193, IMG submission 89892) | Active sludge microbial communities of municipal wastewater-treating anaerobic digesters from Hong Kong - AD_UKC115_MetaG | ecosystem: Engineered > Bioreactor > Anaerobic > Digestate | place...
CATCCTTCTGACCATACTTGATAGCTCTGCGATAGGAAGAAGGAAAAAACAAGACTCTCTGATCGCCAAGAATCTGAGTAAGGTCATGATAAAAATATCCGGCTTCCTCCATATCGTCCAGAATCACGAGGACAGGGCTGTTGGATACTCTCAGTATGCACGATAAATATAGGGCTGAAGAAGAGGCACATAACCCCTCCAGGAAAATCGTCCTCATCGAGGAATTTTCCAACACCTGTGCCAATGCCTTCACATTAGGATGACCGGCATAAAGGTTTTGCAATTGCAATATCTCCATAATAATCTTATAGACTGCAAAATTAATCAATTTATTTCTATGAAAAATGCAATTCTATCACTTAATTGTTTACTTTTGCATAAGATTAATGTGTACACCTATTATGAAAGAAGCAGACAGTCTTATCATTATCCCGACCTATAATGAGAAAGAGAATATTGAGAATATTATCCGTACAGTCTTTAATCTGGAAAAAGAATTCCATATTTTAGTGATTGAAGACAATTCTCCAGACGGTACCGCAAGCATTGTAAAAAGGCTGCAGGACGAGTTTCCGGAACGGTTGTTCATGATTGAACGGAAAGGGAAACTAGGTTTGGGGACAGCCTATATCACAGGCTTCAAATGGGCAATCGAGCACAAATATGATTACATATTTGAGATGGATGCGGACTTTTCGCACAACCCGAATGACTTGCCCAGGCTCTATGAGGCTTGTGCGGTGGAAGGTTATGACATGTCCATCGGTTCCCGTTATGCCACAGGTGTCAACGTAGTAAACTGGCCCATGGGGAGAGTCCTCATGTCCTATTTTGCCTCGAAATACGTCAAGATTGTAACCGGATTGCCAATCCACGATACCACTGCAGGATTCGTGTGCTACAAAAGACAGGTTCTGGAAGCCATAAGACTTGATGCCATCCGTTTTAAGGGATATGCATTCCAGATAGAGATGAAATTTACCGCATTCAAATGCGGTTTCAAGATAAAAGAAGTTTCTGTAATCTTTGTCAATCGACAAAAGGGTACTTCCAAAATGAATACCAGTATTTTTGGAGAAGCTGTTTTCGGAGTCATCCAACTCAAATGGGACAGCTTTTTCAAACATTACAATAAAATTATCAAAAAATGAAGAAAACTCTCATCAGGAATGCCACTATTGTCAATGAAGGAAAATGTTTCACCGGCAGCCTTCTCATTGAAGATGACAGGATAGCAGACATTGTTGATGGGGTTCAGAATTTTGAAGTTCCATGCGATGAGACCATTGATGCTACAGGATGTCTGTTGCTTCCCGGCGTCATAGATACTCACGTCCATTTCAGGGATCCGGGTCTGACCCACAAAGCTGACATGGAAAGCGAAAGTTTGGCTGCCGCTGCCGGAGGAGTGACCTCCTACTTCGACATGCCCAACACCGTTCCCCAAACCACCACGTTGGAAGCACTTGACAACAAGATGAAAGAGGCGGAACAAAAAAGCCACGTGAATTATTCCTTCTATTTCGGTGCAACCAATACCAATCATATACTTTTCCCCGAACTGGATAAACGAAAAGTATGCGGCATCAAGCTGTTCATGGGTGCAAGCACAGGAAACATGCTGGTTGACAGAAGGGATTCGCTCATGGAGATATTCTCGAACGCTCCTCTAATCATCACAGCTCACTGTGAAGATACAAACCTCATCAACGAAAACGCCCGGCACTTCAAGGAACTATATGGAGAAGATCCCGATATTGCCTTCCATCCGCTCATTCGCAGTGAAGAAGCCTGCATAAAGTCCTCTTCCCTGGCCATTGAACTGGCGAGGGAAACAGGAGCACGTCTGCACATTGCCCATATCAGTACGGCAAAGGAAGTCGACATGCTGGACAAAGGGCCTCTATCCGGAAAAAGAATAACGGCTGAAGCATGCGTTCCGCATCTTTACTTCACCGACCAGGATTATTCTTCACTGGGAACCCGTATCAAGTGCAATCCGTCCATAAAGACCCTGCACGACAGGAAGACCCTGCGTGAAGCACTGACAGAGGGACGGATAGATACCATTGCAACGGATCATGCCCCGCACTTGCTGAAAGAGAAGGAAGGAGGATGCCTGAAAGCAGCCTCGGGAATGCCGATGGTTCAGTTTTCATTGGTTGCAATGCTGGAATTGTCAGACCAAGGTATTCTCTCCAAAGAAGTAATGGTAGAGAAAATGTGCCACGCTCCTGCTGAACTTTTCCAGATTGAAAAACGAGGATTCCTGCGCAAAGGCTACAAAGCCGATATAGTATTGGTGAAACGATGCAATAACCCTTGGCTTGTTACGACAGACATCATTGCAAGCAAATGCAAGTGGAGTCCTATGGAAGGACATGCATTTCATTGGAAAGTGGAACGCACTTTCGTAAATGGAAAGTCCGCGTACAATGCGAATCAAGCCAATCCCTTTGACTGTAGCGTTCAGGGAGATTTACTAACATTTAACCGATAACGAAGTATGAATGCCCGAAAAATCACCTATCCCATTCATGAAGTAAGCCCATACATCAATTGGGTATATTTTTTTCATGCTTTCGGATTTCAGCCTCGTTTCGCACAGATAGCCAATATCCACGGGTGTGACGTCTGCCGTGCATCATGGTTGGCAAACTTTCCTTCGGAGGAGATAAACAAAGCTGCAGAAGCCATGCAGTTGTTCAAGGAAGCCAACAAGATGATAGACTTGCTGGACAGGGATTACAAAACATACGGTCTGTTCCAACTATTCCCCGCCTATTCCGAGGGAGATGACATAGTGACTGACTGCGGAAGAATCCCTCTTCTCAGGCAACAACACATAAAAAAAGAAGGCGACCCTTATTTGTGCCTCAGTGACTTCATCAGTCCCGATAAGAATGGAAAAGACCCTGTGAACAATACTCTGGGCATTTTTGCCACCACGGTTGACGACGAAATGGAGCATCTGTATGAAAAAGATCCGTACAAACACATGCTGACGCAAATCCTTGCCGACAGACTGGCTGAAGCCACTGCCGAGAAACTTCACGAAGAAGTGCGGACAACATTCTGGGGCTATGCACCCGATGAAAAACTGCCCATGGAAGAACTTCTTTTGGAACATTACCAAGGCATACGCCCCGCCGTGGGCTATCCTTCATTGCCCGATCAATCCGTAAATTTCATTCTGGATTCCATGATTGGCTATGACAACATCGGAATCAGACTGACAGAAAACGGAGCCATGTTACCTCATGCCAGTGTGAGCGGATTGATGCTGGCACACCCTGCAAGCACATACTTCAGCATAGGAACCATTGACAAAGACCAACTCGAGAATTATGCGAAAAGAAGAGGCAAAGACATAGGAGAGATAAAGAAATATTTAGCGGCAAACATTAAATAACAATACAAATCATGATACAACGAGTTTTTTTACTGCTGTTTTTATTACTGGTATTGCCAGATTGGTACATATATGCGCAGTATATAAAGAAACTGACAAAGAATATATGGCTTAGAATCTTATATTGGATGCCTTCTCTCGTTCTGTTCATTCTTTTGTGCATGATGCTCAACGGCAACAACTTCACACCGGAACGAGTACACCTCACGGGATATTACATGATTGCCTATCTGGTTCTGATTGTTCCCAAAGGAATATTCTGTCTGATATCGCTGTTGTTCAAACTTCTGCATTTTGTCTGGAAAGGTGCCGACAAAGCAGGATGGATAGCCGGATGTCTGGGTGCAGCCATCTTTCTCGGCATACTCGTTTACGGAACATGGCAAGGAACGACACACTTTCAAGTGAAGCAAGTTACGTTCACATCCAGTGAAATACCACCGGAATTCGACGGATACAGAATCGCACAGTTTTCCGACTTGCACATCGGGACTTTTGCAGAGCGGAAAGATATCGTAGAGGAAATTGTGAGACTCATCAACGCACAGCATGCTGATTTGATTGTCTTTACCGGCGACCTGATAAACAATTTATCCACCGAACTCAATGGATACCAACCCATACTGAGCCAACTGAAAGCAAAAGACGGAGTATATTCCGTTCTGGGCAACCACGATTACAGCCCTTATTACAGATGGAAAAGCAAACGTGACCAACAGAACAACCTGATTGACTTGAAGAAACGGGAAGCCAGCTTCGGATGGAAACTTCTGAACAACGATCATGCCTTACTCCATAAGAAAGATACATGCATTGCTTTGGTAGGCGTGGAAAACGACGGACTTCCTCCATTCCCCGAAAAGGGAGATCTTTTTCTGGCTACCCAAAACACGGAAGGACTTTTCAAGGTTCTCCTGAGCCATGACCCTACACACTGGAGAAGGAAAGTACTTCCCACAACAGATATTCAGCTGATGCTTGCCGGACATACTCATGGTATGCAATTCAAACTGGGAGATTTCTCTCCCGCATCTTTTGTATATAAAGAATGGGGCGGATTATATATGAAGGGGAAACGGGGACTGTACGTCAACGTCGGCCTGGGACAAGTCATGATACCGTTTCGTTTTGGAGCCTGGCCGGAAATTACGGTTATTACTTTAAGAAGAAAATGAACATCTACATATGAGAAGAATACTATACAGCATTTATCAAATTGTGATTGCCGGTCCCATTTTCTTGATACTGACAATTCTTACGGCTGTCACCACCATCACAGGAAGCATATTCAATTCAAAAATATGGGGCTACTATCCCGGAAAAATCTGGTCCATGCTGACTTGTTATCTTGCTCTTTTACCCGTAAAAGTATATGGAAGAGAACATATAAGGAAAGAAACTTCATACGTCTTCGTAGCCAACCATCAAGGAGCTTTTGATATCTTTCTGATATATGGCTTTCTTGGTCACAACTTCAAATGGATGATGAAACAAGGTCTGCGCAGAATTCCTTTCGTAGGCAAAGCCTGCGCCTCGGCAGGACATATCTATGTGGATAAATCAAGTCCGAAAAAAATTCAGGAAACCATAGAAGAAGCTTGTCATGTGCTGAAGGACGGTATGTCACTCGTGGTATTCCCGGAAGGGGCACGCACTTTTACGGGAACCATGAACCGATTCAAGAAAGGTGCTTATTTTCTTGCCGACGAACTTCAGCTTCCAGTTGTTCCACTCACCATCGAAGGGTCTTTTGACGTTCTTCCCCGTACAGGAAAAATGCTGAAAAGACATGCATTGAAACTCACCATACACGAACCTATCTACCCCACTTGTCAAGGTGCAGAAAATATTAAGGAACTGATTGCAAAATCTTATGAAGTGATAAACGAAGACCTTCCCGAAGAATACCGGTCTCACTCCGTCATGTAAGTAGGCGCGCCACTGATGGCAATGGGCGATTGCTGTTGCTGAGGTGACTGTGATGCATTAGGATTGGCGAACTCATCTGCAGGGGCAGTCTGTTGCTGCTGTTGCATTCTTCTGAGATTTTCCTGAGCCGCTGTCATATAATCCTTCACGTAAGGATTGTCACGGAAAGTAGCAGGTGCCTTGCTCATGATTTCATCAATCTGCGGAGTCAGGATAGGATAAGGATATCCGCTGCTCAGCATCATGAAAACTCCTGCAGCCAGCACATTATCGAAATTGGAAGTAATAAAATCCGTCTCCATACGCTCGGCCTCGCTGTTCAGCTTTTTGGCTTCCAGCATGATACTTTGCTGAATTTCGTCGGGATCCTTTCCATCCATAATCATCTGGCTCTCCTTATGGGAAAGTTCTTCAGCTTGAGCATCTATCTGATTTTTCTTTTCTATGAAAGAATATAGCTTTTCGTTGAGAGGGGTACCGGATACTTTTTGTTCCGCCATGTCAATATTTACTTTGATCGTTCCCTTTTCAATAACAATCGGCATAATGCTTTGATCGCCGATGAATAAATTGCCCATTATGGTAGAATCCGCTTTGCCGGTCATTGTGAATTTTCCGTGAACCACCTCACCGGAATCTATTTTCACCAATTCATTATCCTTTATAATCTTGATAAATGCCATTTTACCATCTAGAGAAGTCACCGAAGAGATGCCTTCAATCTTATATTTTCTTGTACAAGAGGATAATACCAATAAAGTCAACACCAAATAAAGTAACCTGTTCATTGTCTGTTTTCTTAAAGTGAACACAAAAATACAATCAAAATTGATAGTTAAAAAAGTTTTTATCAATATTTAATGCTTATCTGTTTCTTTTAGTGTTCGTTTAAAGAGGAATATTTCGTACTTTTGTTGCATTATTATTCATCTAAATAAATATTACGAATGGGAAAAACAAAATTTTACATGGCCTTGCTCATCAGCATCATCTTCGGAACTGCTTATGCAGACGAAGGTATGTGGCTTTTGCAGCTGATGAAAGAACAGCATTTGGCCGATCAAATGAAGAAGCAAGGCCTACTTTTAAGCGAAGATGATATTTACAGTCCCAATCAGGTTTCCCTGAAAGATGCCGTGGGTATTTTCGGAGGCGGATGCACCGGTGAAATCGTTTCATCGGAAGGATTGATATTGACTAACCACCATTGCGGTTTCGATGCCATACAGAAACACAGTTCGGTGGAACATGACTACCTGACAAACGGTTTCTGGGCAATGAACCGAGGAGAAGAACTTCCGACGGATGGACTGACATTTACATTCATTGCAAGGATAGTTGATATTACGGCCCTTGTGAATGACAGTATCAAAGCCGGGAAAGTGAGTGAAGCTGATGCTTTGGGATTCGACTTCCTGACAAGAATAGCCAATCAGGAATGGAAAAAAAGCGACCTCTATAAGAAAAAGGGTATCCAGGTACAAGCACTGCCCTTTTATGCTGGCAACAAATACTACCTTTTCTATAAGAAAATTTATTCGGATATCCGCATGGTTGCCGCTCCTCCGCAGAGCATCGGTAAATTTGGCGGTGAAACGGACAACTGGATGTGGCCCCGTCACACGGGTGATTTCTCCATGTTTCGTGTCTATGCCGACAAGAATGGAGAACCGGCTGATTACAACAAAAACAACGTTCCCTTGAAATGCAAGAAGCATCTTGCCATCTCCTTGAAAGGTATCGAGGACGGAGATTTCGCCATGGTCATGGGGTTCCCCGGAAGAACATACCGGTTCCTGACTCAGAGTGAAGTAAAATTGCGGATGGACGATGAAAACACTCCCCGCATCAGAGTTCGCGAGGCGCGCCAGAACGTGCTTTGGAAAGAGATGATAAAGAGCGACAAGATACGCATCCAGTACGCCTCGAAATATGCCCGTAGCGCCAATTACTGGAAAAATGCCATCGGCATGAACAAGGCTATCATCGACAATCATGTGCTCGAAGAAAAAGCCGCACAAGAGGACCGGTTTGCAAAATTCGCCAAAGAGAAGAACAACGAAGCCTATGAAAAGGTTGTTCCTCAAATCGATGCCATCATCAAGGAATTTGCAAAAGATGATTATTTGATGGTTGCAACCAATGAAACTTTCAACGGAATTGAATTCGGCTCCTTCTTTCAGACTATGGATAAAATAAAAAAAGCCATCGAAACCAAGGACAAGGGAGGATTGGAAGCTGCAAAGAAAGAACTTCTGGATGATTACGAACAAATCTTCAACAAGGACTATGACCATCAGGTGGACAAGAAAGTAGCCAAAGCCCTGCTCCCGCTTTTTGCAGAAATGAGTACGGAACGTCCTGCCTTCTATGAAACCATCGAACAGAAATACAAAGGCAATTATGATGCTTTCATTGATGACATGTACGACAATTCCATCATGAGCAGCAAGGAAAATCTGGATAATTTTCTGAAGAAACCTACCATAAAGGCCATCGACAATGATATGGCAACTCTCTACAGCCGTACCAAGGTGAAATTCATGCAGGATGTACTCAAGAAAGGCAATGCCTCCATGGACAAGCTACAACTGCTTCACAAGACGTACGTACGCGGTCTTTGCGAAATGTATGCCCCGACTCCCAAATCACCGGATGCCAACTTCACCATCCGCCTCACATACGGCAACGTGAAGTCTTATGACCCTAAGGACGGCGTGCACTACAACTACTACACAACTCTTCGCGGTGTAATGGAAAAGGAAGATCCCTCGAATCCGGAATTCGTGGTACCGGCGAAGTTGAAAGAACTTTATCAGAAGAAAGATTACGGACGCTATGCCATGAAGAACGGCGAGCTCCCCGTCTGCTTCCTCACTACCAATGACATAACGGGCGGAAACAGCGGAAGCCCTGTCATGAACGCCAACGGCGAACTGATTGGTGCTGCCTTCGATGGTAACTGGGAATCTTTAAGCGGCGACATCAACTTCGAAAATGACAAGCAGCGTTGTATTGTGGTAGATGCCCGTTATGTTCTCTTCCTGATTGATAAGCTGGGCAATTGTCCGCACCTCATCAAGGAGATGACGTTGGCGGAATAATGAGTATAAAAAACAAGCCTTTTCAATATGAAAGGCTTGTTTTTTTATTTTCAACTTCAACTTTTCTTTGTTAATTCAGATGGAAAAATCTACTCCTGGAAAATTTCTCTAAAAGCATTCCAACCATTCTAACTTTTTGATTTATCTTATTACTAATCAATAGAATATAAGTTAGAATGCTACTGATTTACATTCTAACTTTCCCCGAGCATTCTAACTACATTCTAACTTTTCATCAAGCCACTACTCAACGGATTTATTTTCAGCACATTATTATATTAAAAAGTCATCTGGTGCGTAGCAGATAATCATCCGCCTACCACCAAACAATTGTCTGCTATGCACCAGATGATTGTACGGCCATGACCAAACAACTTTTCTCTGATTTAATTGTACACTTTTGTCGGTTAGATCAAGAAGGTCATTTATTATTGTACACTTAGCAAGGGAAAGGATGTTTATGCACTGGTCTTTGAGATGATTCAAAAAAAAGGCGTTTCATAATGAAACGCCTTTTTTCATAGTATCGTATAATCGATTAATAATTCTTTGTACAAAGACTGTTGTAATCGGTTTCAGCCTTAGGTATTTCCCAAACCCAACCTTCTGTACCGGCAGCCTTCTCTGTGAATGAACAGAATGTAATGATGAAGTTGGACCCTCTCTTGATAGGTTCGTTCAAACGTTTCAAATCAAAGAAACGGAAACCTTCACCCCATAATTCAACACGACGGCTGTTCATAATCTCAGTAACCAAAGCATCCCCTGTATTTCCTTTGGAAACATAAGAAGGATCACGTGTTACCTGGAATTTGGTAAATACAGTCTGTGCATCTGCAGCCTTACCTGTACGAGCCAAAGCTTCAGCTTCAGTCAGATACAATTCTGCCAAACGCATGAATGCAACATCGCCGACAGCATCAGCTGTGGAACGAGCAGTAAACTTACGGTTTTGATAAATATTCTTTGCATAATTCGTTGCAGGTACTGCGGCTTTACCCGTCGGATCCCACCAAGCACGACGTAAATCTGTAGTAGACATCGTGTTGTAGGTTTCAGCATTGATACACTTTACACCTTGGCGGACTGCAGACGAATTGAAATTCCAAGACATGTATGCATAGAAAGAATAGAAATAGACTGTCTGATCATTTGCGGTAACCGCTGCATACAAAGCTTCTTTAGTATCCGTTGTGATATTGGAAAACCCGCAATTCAACTGAGTGCCTGTCATCAATTTATATCCGTTGGCCTCTGCTATCGTAATAGCTTTTGCAGCATATTGAGCAGCATTCGTATAATCCTGCATAGCCAACGCCACACGTGCCTTCAAGCCCCATGCCACCATATCGCTATAGTGAGTAACACCCGGTTTCTGGCCATCCAGAAGCGTGCAAGCCTCAGTCAAATCAGCATTGATTTTGGAATATACCTCTTCTACAGAACTACGAGCCAATTCACCTCCTGCTGAAGATACCCGATAAGGCACTCCGTCCTGTGTATTGCTTCCACCAGCTGCATAACGTTTGGCATAAGTCTGAACCAATTGGAAATGAGCCCATGCTCTGAAGCATAAAGCTTCACCTTTTACCAGATTATAAAGATTGGCATCATTGTTTGTAACTTTCTCCAAACCTTCAAGAATCTTATTTGCATTCAAAATCCATTGATAATAAAGCCTCCAGACATTTGAATTATATCCACTTTGGTTATTCATATTTGCAGTCCAACCCAAGTAAGCAGCTTGCATCCATGTATTAGTTTTCCAATTGATATCATCCGCTTCAACATCCATACACATATTAATACCAGGAGCGCCTCCCAAGCATTGGTAGATGGATTCCTGAGATACCATTTCTCTATGGATACCGTTGATTGCCAAATATAAATTGTTCAAAGATGTATTAATGGTATTTTCAGATATAGAACTTGAAGGTACAGTATCCATATAATCATCTTTACAAGAAGTAATTGCTACCGAGCCTATAACGACTGCCCCAATAGCTAAATATTTAGTATATTTCATATTTTCCTTATTTTTAGAATGAAACATTTAAACCTATAGTAAAATTACGAGTAGGCATATATTCGTTATAAGTAATACCCGAATAGTTTGACATTGGGTTCAAGCCCTGACGTTTTTTCAACATGAACAGGTTTTCTGCTGTCAAGTTCAAACGAGCGCTCTTTAACATCACCTTGGCAAGAAGATCTTTCGGGAACTCATAGCCTAAGTTGATTGAACGAAGATTCAAATAGTTTGAACTGATCAAGAAACGAGTTGAAGTTGCACTGACGTTTGTGGTATGAGTAG
>Ga0116193_1003805_pt1 | contig 10757 bp, 7 predicted proteins | sample AD_UKC115_MetaG_FD_89892 | JGI IMG/M metagenome (GOLD analysis project Ga0116193, IMG submission 89892) | Active sludge microbial communities of municipal wastewater-treating anaerobic digesters from Hong Kong - AD_UKC115_MetaG | ecosystem: Engineered > Bioreactor > Anaerobic > Digestate | place...
AATCGAAGGAAACAAGTTCAGGTGTCGGAGACGCAGTCGGTGTCAAGGTCAAGTCAGGAGTTTGGCTTAATTGTACAGCAGCGGTGTTGGTCTTGGCAATCTGCTCCGGATTCAGTTCCACTTTAAACTGAATCCAAAATTTTGGCGTCACAATTTCATTTTCGGAATTGATCAGGAAAAAATCAGCGACATATTCTCCAGGGATATCGGGTGCCTGAAGCGGAATGGCAAGATCAACTATCCCGCCATTTCGCACATTATATTGACGCGGTCCCCAGGAACTGATGGCAAAATCAACCAAATCTGTCTCTTGAATAAATATCGCTCGTGCCATTTGAGGGGATCCGAAAGGATTTGAATATCCGATAACGATCCGATATTCATCATTCCAAATCTGATTTCCTGCATTTTTAAGACGCCAGCTTTTTATGAACATTTCGTTAGGAGAAAAAATAGTTCCATCCGGAATAGTAACGTCTGTGATGACCTCCAAAAAATCCGTATCTGATTCCGGGAACAAAGAGATATCAGCAGAAACCTCTGTCGGCGTAGATACCGGTTTTATTGTTTCAGTTGCGGCTATTGTGGAACTGGGTAAAACAGTGTACATCGCCTGAGCTGGCGTGGCCGTTATTGTCGACGTTTTTGAGGGTCTGCCTGTAACAAGGACCGGCATGGTAATCGTTTTTACAATAAACAGGTCGTTGATTTTTTCTCGCACACTATCACGAATCACCGTTGGAGAGCAACCGCTTAGAATGGGTAATAGAAGAATCAGAAAAACGATGAGAATCCAAACGAGCTTATTTTTTAACATGCATCAATTTTTTCTGATGAAATTGCCCCTTCTCTTAAGATTTTTATTGGATCAAGTGTGCAGTCGACTACGGTTGACGCGATGCCACTGCCTTTGACCGTTCCTCCATCGATGATGAGATCCAGTTGATCGCCAAGGATTGGTTGGAATTCTTCAACAGTTTTTGCTGCAGGATGACCCGAAAGATTGGCTGATGTAGTGGCAAGGGGCCCAGTTTTTCGAATTAAATCTCTGATAAATGGGTGATCCGGAATTCTGAGCCCGATTTTGTCATTGTTGGAAATATTTGGCGGAAGATTGGATTTCTTCGATACGATGATTGTCAATCCTCCCGGCCAAAATTTCGCTGCAAGCGATGTGGCTTTGGGAGAAAAATTTTCTGCTATCAACAGTGCTTGAGAAGCATCACCTAATAAAACGGCAATTGATTTATTAGTATCTCTTTCCTTAATCTGATAAATTCTGCTGATCGCAGCTGTATTCCAGGCGGAAGCGGCGATACCATAGACGGTATCGGTTGGTATTGCAATAATTCCTCCTGAAAGTATGATTTGACTGGCAGTTTCAAGAGCAGCCTGTTGCTGCTCCTCAGATGCGATTTGTATAATTTTGCTCAAAATTACTCCTGTGTTTCAATCGAAAGAATTCTTGGCATGCCTGAATAATCATCTTCCACTTCAATTTTTGCACTTGGGAAAAAGGCTTTTGCTGTTTTGAGTGCAAGATTTTTTTGTGAGTATTCAATTTCGCATAATATCATTGCTTTCGGAAGCAGTTTGTTTTGTATGTCATTGAATAATTTTCGATATTGTTCAAATCCATCGCTGCCCCCATCCAGTGCAAGGATTGGTTCAGTTTTTGCAACGTCCAATTCTTTGCAGCGCTGTGTCGGAATATAGGGCAAATTCGCGCAAACCAGACCAAAAAATCCTCCCAATGGGCTGGACAGATCTCCCTGGACAAGAAGATTCCGTTTTTCAAATCCCATTCGAGAAGAATTCTTTTTGGCAATCAGCAGTGCATGATAGGATAGATCTACGGAAGTAAAATATATTTCCCGATTCTGCATCGATTTCAGAATCGATAACGCTATGCAGCCGGATCCCGTGCCGATGTCTGCCGCGTTCGTTATATCTAAATTCTCTCCTAACCAGCGGATCGCTTTTTCAACAAGCATTTCGGTTTCCGGCCGGGGGATTAGCACATCTGCTGTGACGATGAAGGAATTTCCAAAAAAGCCCCATTCTCCAAGGATATAAGGAAGCGGCTCATAAAGCATGAGCCGCTCTGTCATTTCAAGGATGTTTTGTTTTTCGGGTTCAGAAAGTTTTTTGTCTGGATGTGACAGAAGGAGAGGTCTGTGAAGTCCGGTTGCTTTTTCAAGGATTTCCTGAGCATCCAACGATGGCGTATCACTGATATCCTTGGATAGCAGCGCTTGCCGGATATACTCCAACGCTTCGCCAATTGTCATTTTTTGATCTATTCCTGATTTGATACCGATAACCGTTCCGTCTCATCTTTGAGGATTAATTCATCAATAAAAAGATCCAAATCTCCATTCATTACTCCGGAAAGATTAAAGGAAGAAACATTGATTCGATGATCTGTGACACGCGATTGTGGATAATTATACGTTCGAATTTTTTCAGAACGGTCGCCGGTTCCAACCATCGAACGCCGCGTTGCATCCAGCTCATCCTGACGTTTTTGCTGTTCCATATCATACAGTCTTGCGCGCAGGATGCTCATCGCCCGGGTTTTATTTTGGAGCTGTGATCTTTCATCCTGACAGGTAATGACCATCCCGGTAGGATTGTGAATTAATCGGACTGCAGTGGAGTTCTTTTGAACGTTCTGTCCGCCGGCGCCGGCAGATTTGAATACTTCAATCTTGATATCCGATTCCGGAATCTGAATGTCCAAATCTTCCACTTCTGCCAGGACAGCTACGGTTACAGCGGATGTATGTATCCTTCCCTGGGATTCAGTGATCGGAACACGCTGTACTCGGTGAGTACCGGATTCAAATTTGAGTCGTGAATAGGCTCCTTTGCCTTTCACCATGAAGGTGATTTCTTTATAACCGCCGACTCCAATTTCATTTGCGGAAAGAATTTCCAGATGCCAGTGGCGGGCTTCCGCATAATGGCTGTACATTCTGAAAAGATCAGAAGCAAAAATGGCGGCCTCGTCGCCACCTGTTCCTGCACGAATTTCGATGATGACATTTTTTGAGTCGCGTGGATCTTTTGGAATCAGAAGATTGCGGATTTCTTTTTCGAGTTCTGTGACTCTGGGAATCAATTCTTCTAATTCTGCAGCAGCAAGCTCTGACATTTCCGGATCTTTTTCAAGTTCCCTTGCTTCGTCAATCCTTTCCAAAGTCAGTTTGTAGAGCCGGCCTTTTTCCACGATTTCCTCAATCTCTGCTCTTTCTTTCATTAACTCCGCTGTTTTTTGAAAGTCATCCGTGTTTTGTTCAATTAAATGATTAATCTCCTCATAACGTGATTCGATCGCGTCTATTTTTTCAAGCATGATTCCTCTTCGTCAATCGGGATCTGATTTTCCCGGATAGTGATTTTTTTTATCATCAGGTCGAAATTTGGAAAACCCTTTTAAGAAAGGATAGAAATTCTGTTGTTGTGTCGTTTTGCGCAGAACGTAAAAATGACACAATACCAAATCATCTTTCCATATTTCGAAAGGTTGTTTTTCTACCGGATTTCCGGCAAAAGCAATTATAACAGGTGAATAAAGATCAATAAAAAACTTCTTAAGCAATTCGAAATATCATCATGTTATTAGAACCAATCGGGAAAAACAACACAACAGCAGCTTATCCTTCCTAAAGTTCAAATTGTTATTTCAGATACCTGGAAAAAATCCCAATAGGTTCTGATTTAAAAAATCTGCCTTCGATTGAAACAAAAGTGTTTCATTATCGTATTAATCAATAGAATCGATTACAAAAAGAAATGGAGAACTTATGAAATTGCAGACAATGAATTATTCTCGGACCATTTTACTGGTTGTTTTTGTATTGACAATGTTCCTTGGATTCAACACGGCGGTATCTGCAGACGGCGTCCAGCTGATTCAGGTTACAGGAAGAGGTGTCATGTCTCTGCCTCCGGATATTGTAAAAATATCCATCGGGATAAATACTGAAAAAGAGAATATCCAGGAAGCTATTAACGAAAATACATCGAGAGTTGAATCGGTGAAATCGGCTTTGTTATCTATTGGTATCGCTGAAACCGATATTAAAACCGTTTCATATTCTTTATACAGCTCGTTGAAGTATTATCGGGATAATTCTGCCGGACCGGACGAATATATTTATACTGTCTATTATTCCTTCGAAATCACACTCAGGGATGCCTCAAAATTAAATACTGTTTTGGATGCCTGTGTCAATAACGGTGCAAATAATGTCACCGGAATCACTTATGATTCTACAGGACGGGAAGCGGCTTACGATGAAGCTCGTAATCTGGCCATTGATGACGCTACATCCAAAGCCCAGAAAATCGCTGAGAAACTTGGCGTGACCATCCGTAACGTCGATTCCATAAAAGTCAGCGATAATTCATCCGGTTTTGATTATTCAGCGATGATGGGAATGGGCGGTGGAGGAGATGGAGCCGTCTCTCCTTCCATTGAACCAGGTCTGGTTAATGTCAATGTTGATGTGGAAATGTCCTTTGCTTACAGTCTGTAAAAAGGAACAAAACTGATGCTGTTGTTTGAATAGCGTCGAAATCAAGAATCAAACAGACCATCAGCGTTTGGCGAAATCCCAAACGCTGATTTCTTATTAAACCAGTACCTTTTTTTTTATATATTTATCAATCGTATTACTTTTCCAGTTGTTTTACACATCATTGGAGATATCATTGACATTTTTTTTCGATAAACGGCGGGCAAGGTAAATTGAAGAACAGTTGAGTATTCCTGATTTAGGTAAAAGAATATTTATTACTCCTTTGTTTATTTCAGAGAAGACTTTCCGGATGGTTTCTTTTCTTATGTAATTGTCAATCCTATTTCATTATGGAAAAGTATGCTTTTTTTTCAAAGTATTTTGAAAAATCCGTCAAATCCTTTGGATTTTTTTATTTTGTCAGCAATCTGAGAAATAGACTTGCTTTTTGAATCGATCGCTAGAAATAAAGTAAAGTTGTTTTGATACGAAAAAACCAACTATTTACTAATAGAAAACACCTTATATTTCGCATTACTGCTGTCAGACATGATCAGCTGTCGTATAATTTATCTTTGTTATAATGAATTTCAAAATTTATATCGATGATGATCAACGAACGGTTTTTATGACGATAATAAAAAACCGAAAAGGTTTGGATGAGAATCAGAGGAGGAAACCTTTGAGTAAAAAAATTAAGGCTTATCTGGAAATGTTTGCGATTTCAGGTATCATAGTCGTTTTAGACCAATTTACTAAGTATCTTGTTCGGACAAATCTCCAATTAAGAGAAACCTGGATGCCATGGGAATGGCTTGAACCTTATGCCAGAATTATTCATTGGAAAAACACAGGCGTTGCTTTCGGTTTATTTCAAGGGCGGGGCTGGTTGTTTACACTCATTGGACTGATGGTTGTACTTGTGATTCTCGTCTTTTTTCGGAAAACGATTGACAGCAATTTTTACTGGAGACTTGCAATCGCGGCTCAGTTGGGTGGTGCGATCGGTAATTTGATCGACCGAATCAATCCCAATGTCGGTTATGTAGTTGATTTTATATGGATCGGTAATTTCCCTGTCTTTAATTTTGCGGATATGGGGATTGTAATTGGTGCGATCATTTTAATTATCGGTACGTGGACGGCAGATGAGAAAGCAAAAAGGACGCTGCAGGACCACACAGCCGGGAACCCATCGGGAAATGATCCTTCCAGAGCAGAAAATATTGCGATCAATGATGAAATCACGGAAGACCAGTTTCAAAATAACGCAGAAGATTTGAAAATTCCTGAACTACCGGATTTTAAATCATGACAAAAGAGACTGAAGATTTCAAAGATTTGACCGGTATCCGGAAAACAATCAAAACACAAGATATCGATCAGATTCGGTTAGATCTGTTCCTTGTGCAGAAACTGCCCGATTATTCTCGTTCGCGAATTCAGCAGTTTATCCAGGAAAAACGTGTGATGATTGACGGTATTCCTGCTGTAAAAAGCGGACAAATCATTTCTTCTAACCAGACTATTCAAGTACTGTTCCCTGAAGATAAAGAAGTCGCATTAATCCCGGAATCGATTCCACTGGATATCATCTATGAAGATGATCGGACAATCATTATTAATAAACCGGCTGGAATGGTCGTTCATCCATCGATCGGACATGAGACAGGTACATTGGTTCATGCTGTGCTTGCACATTGTGATGATCTGAAGAGTTTTGGCGGGGAAATTCGTCCTGGAGTAGTGCATCGATTAGATCGGGATACATCCGGGATCATTGTGATGGCAAAAGACGAAAAAGCGCACATTTATCTGCAAAAACAGTTTAAAGATCGTCAGACAATCAAGCGCTATTTAGCCTTGGTTGATGGGAAACCGCCGACTCCGACTGGCAGAATTGATGCCCCGATAGGGCGCGATCCGATTTATCGTCAAAAAATGGCAGTCCTTCCAAATGGAAAAAGTCGCAATGCCGTTACGGAGTATTTCACAAAAGAGAGCTATTTAAAACATACATTAATTGAAGCACATCCGCTAACCGGTCGAACGCATCAAATTCGCGTTCATGCTGCATTTATCAAATGCCCGATCGTCGGGGATGTTTTATATGGATATCATAAAAGTTCACTCGAAATAAACCGGCATTTTCTCCATGCGTATCAATTGACAATTACGCTGCCCGGGAAAAAAGAACCTCAAACATTTGAAGCTCCGTTGCCGCAGGAACTGGCAGATCTGCTATTGACATTACCGAAAAGAGTGATCTGAATCAGATCTATGGTTGTCAACAGTAATTTGAATTTTTCAAAAAAAGCTGCTTCATCTTGAATTTTTCATGATAAGATATTAAATGTTGGAATGAAATCCAGCGACAATTGAATTAAGGTTGCGTTTAAAACAACTTCATGGGGGAGTAATTCACGTATGGTTTTCCATACGGGATTGAATCGTCAGCACGGCTTATTACGCCCGGTTCCTCTTAAAGAATAAGACTCATGAACCTGTTATGGGTTCTTTGAGTCTCTTTTTTTATATCAAAACGCTCTATAAAGAGGGAAAAATGAAATATTATACTCAGGATATTGATAGTGTTTTTTCAGAGGTAGAAAGTCAATGGAGCGGGCTGAGTCAGGCCGAGGCTGAAAAACGACTTGCTGCAAACGGTAAAAATAAGCTGATTGAAGCCGAAAAACCGTCTTTACTGAGCCGTTTTTTTGACCAGCTAAAAGATCCAATGATTATCATGCTGATCGTAGCTGCCATTATTTCCGGTGTCATGGCGGCTTTGGAGGATGAATCTTTTGCTGATGTCTTCATCATCATGATCGTCGTCATCATCAATTCTGTGCTTGGCGTCTATCAGGAAAATAAAGCTGAACAGGCGATTGAAGCGCTGCAGAAAATGACTGCCGCCACTTCCAAAGTGATGCGGGATGGAAAACAAAAAGTTGTCAACAGCGAAGATCTTGTGGTTGGGGATGTGATCAATCTGGAAGCAGGTGATGCCGTCCCTGCAGATGGACGCATATTATTTAGCGCAAGCATGAAGATTGAAGAGTCTTCTTTAACCGGAGAATCAGTTCCGGTTAATAAATTCATTGATATTTTGAATCTGGAGAATGGTGATGATGTCCCATTAGGCGACCGCAAGAATATGTGCTATATGGGAAGTACTGTTGTATATGGACACGGTCTGGCTGTAATCACTCATACCGGCATGAAAACCGAGATGGGAAAAATTGCTACGGCGATCAGTGAAGCAGAAGCGGAAATAACACCTCTGCAAAAGAAATTGAGCGAATTAAGCAATATTCTGACAAAACTTGTTATCGGTATCTGCGTGTTCATATTCGGTTTTACATTAATCCGAACAGGTAATTTTTCAGGTGCAGCAGTACTTAATACATTTATGATTGCTGTCAGCCTTGCTGTAGCAGCCATTCCGGAAGGGCTGGTTGCTGTTGTCACAATTGTTCTTTCCATCGGTGTCACCAACATGTCTCATCGACAGGCTGTTATTCGAAAACTTTCCGCTGTCGAGACGCTTGGTTCTGCGCAAGTCATTTGTTCGGATAAGACGGGCACCTTAACCCAGAACAAAATGACCGTCGTGGATTCTTACGGTGACGATATCCATCTATTGGCTCAAGCGATGGCTCTATGCAGTGACGCGGAATTGCAAACGAACGAAAAAGGTGAAATCATTGGTGATGCAATTGGTGAGCCTACCGAATGTGCTCTGGTAAATTATGCGAGATCACTTTCATTGAATAAAAACGAGTTGAAAGAAAAATTTCCAAGAGTGGGAGAAGCTCCGTTTGATTCGATGCGAAAGATGATGTCGACAGTACACGATAGCGAAGAACGCAAGATTGTACAATATACGAAAGGCGCTCCGGATGAAGTTATTAAAAAATGTACAAAAGTCCTTCGCAATGGGGAAGTGATACAGCTGACCGATACGATCCGACAGGAAATTTTCCTGGCGAATAAAGAAATGGCAGAACAGGCATTGCGTGTTCTTGCTGCGGCAATGAAACCCCTTGACAGCCTTCCAGAAACTTTCGAAGCTGCGGATTTGGAAAATGATCTGATTTTCCTCGGATTAACCGGTATGATTGATCCAATCCGTCCTGAGGTGATCCCTGCAATTATCGAATGTCGGGATGCAGGTATTACACCAGTTATGATAACCGGTGATCACAAAGATACAGCCGTCGCGATTGCGAAGCAGCTCGGCATTATCAAAGATGCCTCAGAAGCGGTTACCGGCAGTCAATTGAACGATATCAGTGATGAGCAATTCCTTAAAGATATCGAAAAAATCAGTGTCTATGCCCGTGTTCAGCCAGAACATAAAGTCCGAATTGTGAAGACCTGGAAAAAGAAGGGCATGGTCACAGCGATGACCGGTGATGGAGTAAATGATGCACCTTCCATCAAGAGCGCTGATATTGGTGTTGGAATGGGTATTACGGGTACTGATGTTACGAAAAACGTTGCTGATATGGTTCTGGCAGATGATAATTTCGCGACGATTGTCTCTGCTGTTGAAGAAGGGCGGAGGATTTATGACAATATCATTAAAGTCATCCAATTTTTGTTGTCCTCAAATGCTTCTGAGGTGCTCTCTGTCTTCTTTGCATCTTTAATGGGATTCCAAATTCTAAAACCGGTTTACATGTTATGGATCAATTTGATTACTGACAGTTTCCCTGCGTTGGCGCTCGGTATTGAACGGGCTGAAGGAGATTTAATGAAGCGCAAACCAAGGGATCCGAATGCAGGAATCTTTTCGGATGGTGTAGGCTTTGGTGTTGCGTATCAAGGTGTTCTGGTGACTATCATAACGTTAGCAGCCTACTTTATCGGACATTTCATGGAAAGCGGCAGATGGGAAATTACGCAGAGTGCGGATGGGATGACAATGGCATTTTTGTCAATGTCAATGGCGGAGATTTTCCATGCTTTCAATATGCGTTCAAGGCATAATTCAATTTTTGCCATGAAATATCACAATAAATACCTGTATGCAGCGATGATCTTGTCATTAATCTTAACCTCTACCGTCATATTTATTCCGGCATTAGCAAAAGCATTTGAATTCGAACCGATTTCTTTCAATGAATATATTGTTGCTATGGCTCTTGCTTTCTCTATGATTCCTGCTGTTGAATTAATCAAATTTATCCAGAGGAAAACGCGTAGACAGAAAATATAATTCTTCATTCGAATCATTTTAGCTGTAAAGGATGAGCATTATGCTCATCCTTTTTAATTAGCCAGCATAGAGTTAGCAACGATTGATGATTTCTCTCATGGAAGAATCTTTTTATTGATTCGAATATCCAGTCTATTTTTTAAATTACTGATTTTGACTTACTTTCGTGAGGGGCTGAGGATATCTTGTATAATCATACATGGAGGGGATGCGTGCAGATTCTGCTGATAATGCAAAATATGGGAGAGATTATTTGTTGTTTTGGTGATTTTCCGTTTCGCGCGAAAACATCAAAACAATGAAATTTCTCTATTTTTTTTGAAAAAATTTTTCCAATTTTCGAGTCGCTAAGATTCTGCCGTTTTGAGTTTCAGTTTAAAATTTTTTATACGACGAAATAGAAACTCTTATTATTATCACCGAAAAACATTTTCAGGACTTACAAATTTGAAAAATGTATTTATTTTGATCATTACAAATTCCATCGTATGCATTCAAGGAAAGCAAATATGGAATCCCTATTAAATTTCATGGCAACCTATCAAAAATGGATCTACTCAATTCTGATCATTACTGGGGTTCTTTATTTAAAAAGGCTCATCAGTGCCTGGAGAGAATGGCGAGCTACGATATTCGGCTTAGAGCGGGACGCTGCACAATCAAAGTTGAATTCTTCTCTGGTGATGGTATTTCTGATATTGCTCCTGCTGGCAGCGGAATTTATCACACTGACTTTTATAGTTTCCGAATGGCCGCAGGTAAAAATTTCTTCTGCAACGGTTCCGACTGTTGGCCCGGATATGGGAATTCTCTCACCTGCTTCGTCCGATATGCAAATTAATTCGAAAGTGGAGATTGCTGCACAAGGTGAGAATGGGTTGTCAGGAGAAAATCAATCATTATTAACCCCAACGCCATTTTTAGGAAATCAGACATTTTCAGGATGCATTCCAGGACAAATCGAGTGGATTGCGCCGAAGTCGGGTGAAGAAATATCGGGATTGTAT
>Ga0116193_1003806_pt1 | contig 10752 bp, 7 predicted proteins | sample AD_UKC115_MetaG_FD_89892 | JGI IMG/M metagenome (GOLD analysis project Ga0116193, IMG submission 89892) | Active sludge microbial communities of municipal wastewater-treating anaerobic digesters from Hong Kong - AD_UKC115_MetaG | ecosystem: Engineered > Bioreactor > Anaerobic > Digestate | place...
CAGGCAGCGATGAAGGAGATCAGCGGTGCCATCGTGGCTATCACGCTGGTGATGGCAGCCGTATTTATTCCGGTGGCTTTCATGGGCGGACCGGAAGGCATGTTCTACAGGCAGTTCTCCATCACCATGGCTTCGAGTATCATCCTTTCCGGATTCGTCGCTTTGTCACTGACGCCGGCTCTCTGCGCCTTGATCCTTACGAAGGAGCAGGAAAATCATATAAAAAAGACTTGGCTGCACAAGCTTCTCGATAAGTTCAATGCCGGATTCAACAAAGGTACCGTCGGATATCGTAAGATCTTGGAACGGACTGTTTCCAACAAACTGGTTATTTTGCCTTTGCTCCTCGGACTTTGTGCCATTGCTTTCTTCGTGAACAACACGGTTCCGTCGGGATTCATTCCGGAAGAGGATCAAGGCATGGTGTATGCGGTCATCGAGACGCCTCCGGGATCGACCATTGAGCGTACCAACAAGGTGGCGCACGAACTGCTTGCTATTGCCGAGAAAGAGGAGGGCGTCGAGAGCGTCTCTTCGTTGGCAGGCTATGAGATTCTGTCCGAAGGTACGAGTGCCAACTCCGGTTCCTGCCTGATCAACTTGAAATCGTGGAAGGATCGTAAACATTCAGCCAAAGAGATCATCGACGATCTGCAGAAAAAAAGTCGTTCCATCACCGATGCCGACATCGAGTTCTTCCAGCCACCGTCGATTCCGGGTTACGGCGCCGCATCCGGATTCGAGCTTCGTCTGCTCGACAAGACGGGCAACAACGACTATCACCAGATGGAACGTGTGAGCAAGAATTTCGTCAAGGCGCTCAACAAACGTCCCGAGATCGGTTCGGCATTCACCTTCTATTCGGCCAGCTATCCGCAGTATATGCTGCGTTTGAACAATGATATCGCCGAGCAGAAAGGCGTCACCATCGGTTCCGCCATGGACAATCTGTCCACGATGATCGGTTCCGATTACGAGACGGGATTCATCCGCTTCGGCAAACCGTATAAGGTCATCGTGCAGGCCAGTCCGCAATACCGTGCCTTCCCGGAAGATCTGTCGCAGCTGACCGTCAAGAACGATCAGGGCGAGATGGTTCCCTATTCCGACTTCATGCAGTTGCAGAAAGTATATGGCATGAGTGAGATCACGCGCCACAACCTGTACAACTCCGCAGAGGTGACCGGCTCGCAGGCTCAGGGTTACAGCAGCGGTCAGGCCATCAAAGCCATCGAAGAGGTGGCCGAGGCAAATCTGCCTCACGGCTTCGATTACGACTGGGCCGGCATCTCTAAAGATGAGGTGGATCAAGGCAATCAGGCCATTCTGATCTTCGCTGTCTGCCTGATCTTCGTTTACCTCATTCTCTCTGCGCAGTACGAGAATTTCCTGCTGCCGTTGCCGATCCTCACCTTCCTGCCTGCAGGTATCTGCGGTGCGTTCATCTTCCTGAAGCTGATGGGGCTGGAAAACAACATCTATGCACAGGTGGCGATGGTCATGCTGATCGGACTGTTGGGCAAGAACGCCGTGTTGATGGTGGAATATTCCGTACAGCGCAAGAATCTGGGCATGAGCATTCGACAGGCAGCCATTGAAGGCGCCATCGCCCGTTTCCGTCCCATCCTGATGACGTCGTTCGCCTTCATCGCCGGACTTCTTCCCTTGGTGGCTGCTACGGGCGCCGGAGCTACCGGCAATCGCACCATCGGTAATGCCGCTGTTGGCGGAATGCTGTTCGGTACGTTCTTCGGCTTCATTCTCATTCCAGGCCTTTATTACATCTTTGGAACGATGGCCGAGAAGATGCGGATGGTCCATTACCAGCGCAACAAACCTTTGAGTGAAGAAAAAGACAAAAAGTACAAGCTATGACACATAAATATGTTTCCTATATTCTCATTGCTTCGGCGATTGTCATGACAGGCTGCAAGACGCCGCAGTCCACCAAGGTGACCGATCGTGTGAAAGCGGATCTGCCGTCGCAGTATCAGCCGGACAGCCTCGCCGGAGGACAAGCCACGCTGACGCCCTGGAAGCAGTTCTTTACCGATCCGGCTCTCATCGCGCTCATCGATACGGCTCTTGCCAACAACCAGGATCTGAGCATCACCCTTCAGCAGATCGCCATGGCGAAGAGCAACGTGCTCTTCTACGAAGGCCAGCTGTTGCCTGCGGTTACGGCCGGAGGCAGCGTGGGCGTGTCCAAAGTGGGACGTTACACCAGCGAAGGTGCCGGAAATGCCACGACGGAAATCAAGCCCGGAAAGTCGATGCCCGATCCGTTGATGGATTATCAGCTGGGCATCGGTGCCGGTTGGGAGGTCGATCTGTGGCACAAACTGAGCTCCAACAAACGGGCAGCGGTGGAACATTATCTGGCAACCGTAGAGGGTCGTAATGCCGTATTGTCGTCGCTTATCTCGCAGGTCGCTGCCAACTATTATCATCTGCTGGCTCTCGACAACAAACTGGATTTGGTGCATCAGTATATCGAGCTTCAGAAGAAGGCCGTGGAGATTGCCAAGATCCAGAAGAGTGCCGACGCCGATACGGAACTGGCTGTGGAGAAGTTCGAAGCTGAACTGTCGAAGGCCCGCTCCGATGAATACACACTCAGACAGGAGATCACCGAAAGCGAGAACAACCTCAATCTGCTGCTCGGCCGTTATCCTACGGCCATTGAACGCGACAAGTCATCTTTCCTTTCGACCAACCTGCAGAAGGTGATGACCGGCATTCCCTCGGAACTGCTCAACAACCGTCCCGATATCCGTCAGGCCGAACACGAACTGGCTGCAGCCAAATGGAGTGTGAACGCCGCACGCAAGGAGTTCCTGCCGTCGCTCAATATCTCGGCCTCGCTCGGATTGGATGCGTTCAATCCAACCTATCTTACCAAACTGCCCAAATCGCTCGCCTTTAGTGTGCTCGGCGGTCTCACCGGTCCGCTCATCAACCGCAAAGCCATCCAGGCCAATTTCCAGTCGGCCGACGCTCAGCAGGTGGAAGCTCTGTATCAATACGACAAAACGTTGCTCACGGCCTATTCGGAAGTATGCACGCTGATGTCGAAGATCGGCAATCTCGATCAGTATTACCGGCTGAAGCAGGAGGAGGCGCAGAAACTCGACCATTCGATTGAGGTGGCTCGACAGCTATATTATAACAACCGCTGCACCTATCTCGATGTCCTCATGGACGAGCGTGATGCCATGGATGCGAAGATGGAACTTCTCGAAGCCAAGGAGCAGCAGCTCTCCGGCATGGTCGATGTCTATCGCAGTTTAGGCGGCGGACAGAATCCGACACCGGTCGTAGAAGGGGAATAATGTTTTAGGATTATCGTAGAGACACTGCAGGAGCGTGTGAAAATGAGGCACTCCTACGATGTCGTTCGATCTACATCTTTGATATAAAAATGTTTGACCATGGTTAAAATATTTTTTCATAAAGACTTACGTGCCGTGAGATACTATGAAAATAATTTTTAACCATGGTTGAATAATTTCTTTGTGCCTATATGGGTCGTAAAATACTCCTCAGTCACAGCTGCGTTGTGCTAGCTCCCTTAATTTAGGCGAAGGAGTAGAATGACAGAGCCGGACATTTTTCTTTTACTGCATCTTGCCGATCTCGTGTGAATCGGTGATCAGGAAGGTGGTGCGGCGGACGGAGATGTACCATTTTCCGTTGACCTTCTCATACTGGTCGGTATAGCGGACGGAGTTGACGGTAGCGATGTCCTTGCCGTTCTGTTCCCTAACGAGCGTAGCTTGGCAATAGGCGATGCCTGTGGCTTTGTTGCCGTTGAGGTGGATCACGTGCTGACCGTTGATGTGATAGACTGCCTTACACGGATTGATGGTGCCGGCAAAAGCTTTCACGAGCGGTTCGCGGCCTTTGATCTCCTGCAGATTGCCGTTCAGTCCCATTTGAAATTCCAGTTTACCGTCGGGGAGGAAGAGTGCGCCTTGTGATTGGGCATCCTTCACATCTGCCAGGTTCGCAAATTCGTTCACCAGGTCACGGATCTGCTGTTCGTCATTCATCTGTTCGATGGTCATAGCATTACTTTTTGTTTTGTTGTTACTTTTCTGTGCACTTGCCGTGAAGGCTAAGAGCAGCATTGCGATGGCTAAGAAATGGATTTTTTTCATGATAACGGATATTTTTAATTATGAATTGATGTTTTTAATGAATTTGGCAGGAACTCCGGCTACGACGGTGTCTGCTTCGACATCTTTCGTCACCACCGAACCTGCGCCGACTACGGCATTATCGCCGATGTGTACGCCCGGAAGAATCCTTGCTCCGGCTCCGATCCAGACGTTTTTCCCGATCTCCACGCTCTTGCATTTCAGGATCATCTTGTCGTGCAGGTCGTGATTGTCGGTTGCAATGATCACGTTCGGACCGATCATCGTGCCGTCGCCGATGCGGATGCCTCCAATGGACATGCAGGTCAGACTGTGGTTGATGAATACGTTCTTCCCGATGCTCATCTGGCGGGCAAAGTCGATCTCGAACGGCGGCGTGATATAGACCGTTTCGTCCAATGAATGGTCGAACAGCTGATCCAGCAGCGGACGGATATTGCCCATCGTCGGTATCGTGTGGTTGATCTTAAAGTTTAAAAGACGTCCCTTTGCCATGCTATCGATGACGGTGGCGTATTCTTTGTCCCTCATGTTGACCGGCTCGCCGGAACGAAGTGTATCGAAGATTGATTTCATCTGTGCATTGTTTTTTTATTCTGATGCAAAGGTATGGCAAGACCTCTTCCTGGAGCGAATCAAATTTTCTTTAGAATTTTCACATTTTACCGTTTCGTTGGTACGCTTCTTTGTGTTATCTTCGCAGGATATGGAACAGGTACAGTTACTGAATGCAAAAGAAGATCGTTGCTTCCCGTCGGATTTCACCGGTAGCTATCATGTGCACATCATCGTCAGGCGAGGAGAGATGGCTTTCTCCGACCGCCGTCAGATGCATACGGCCGGACCGAATGATTTCGTGATCTGGCAGATGAGCAACACCATCGAAGACGTGAGCTATTCCGATGACTTCGATGCGGACTTCCTGCTCGTGTCGTCGGAGTTTCTGGGTCTTTACAATCCTGAGATGATCTGGGCGGCAAAGGGGTACATCTTCATCCGTATGAATCCCGTCTTCGCGCTCGACAGTAAAACACGGCCTCTGCTCGACAACGACTTCCGGCAGTTCCGCACCCGTCTTGCCGATAAAGAGGCGCTCTTCGCGAGAGATGTGGTCGGGCGTCTGCTTCAGATCTTTCTCTTTGACATCTGGGACATCTATTCCACCTCCATACAGAACATGCGCACCGACGACAACGCAGCGCGCACCTTCCTGCATTATCTCGGACTGATCCAGCAGCATTGCACGACGCGGCGCGACGTTGCCTTCTATGCCTCCGAACTCTGCATCACGCCCAAATATCTTTCGCAGATCAGCTATGCGGTGAGCCACATGCCCGCTTCCACCTGGATCGAGTATTACGCCGCTTTCGAGATCATCCATCTGCTGCAGGATCCGAATCTGACCATCACCGACATCTCCGACCGTATGAACTTCTGCGCCAATTCCCATTTCTCCCGTTACTGCAAACGTGTCATCGGTCGCACGCCCACGGAATATCGGAACACCCAATCGTAAATCCGGTTCGTATCCTATATGTTTGGGTTATGTCCCCAATGAAGAGGCGAAAGATTTTTCGTCCCTTCAGGAGATCGGCTGCTTCATCACACAGCGGCGCTTGCAATGTGTTTGCCGACGCCAAGGAAGGCTTCGTCTCGCGCTGTCTTTCGCCTTATATCACGTCGCCGAATAGATGCCTCGTAGAGCCAGGATCAGACGCATTGATCTTCTTTGCATTTTCCGCAGAAATCTTTGGGAGAATGTAAAATACACAGACAAATATGGATTTCATCCCAATAAAAAACTATTTTTGTTTCGTCTTTTATTGCTAACATTTTTAAATCTACCATAAAATGAACCTGAAGGAATGTATCAAAATGATGGGTGTGGTCTTGATTCTCGGCTGTGCTCAGAGCTCTGTGGCTCAACTCAAACTGAACGCGACGAATATCGACGAAGTCATCTCCCAGATGACGCTCGAAGAGAAGGTCCACATGTGTATCGGCTGCGGCATGTCGTTCGGCAGCGATGTGAAATTCCCCGGGACGGCCGGAAGAACCTACGACATTCCCCGTTTGGGAATTCCTTCTGCCTATTTCGCGGATGGTCCCCACCGCCTGGCTATGTCCTCCAAACGCGACTTCGACAGCCGTTTCTATTATACCACGGAATTCCCGTCGAGCACTACGGTCGCTGCCACATTCGACACCGATGCCGCCTATCAGATCGGTCAGACCTTGGGATCGGAAGTGAGCGATTACGGACTCGACTGCCTGCTGGCACCGAGCATCAACCTCATGCGCAATGCCTTGTGCGGTCGTAATCATGAATATTATTCCGAAGATCCTGTCGTCGTCGGGAAGATCGCAGGTGCCTATATCAACGGCATTCAGAGCCGTGGCGTGTCTGCCTGCATCAAGCACTTCGCTGTGAACAACCAGGAGACTAACCGTAACAACAACGATTCCCGACTGACAACACGTCCGCTCCGCGAACTTTATCTGAAGGGATTCGAGATTGCCATCAAGGAATCGCAGCCTTGGACGCTGATGACCTCTTACAACAAGGTGAACGGCCTCTATACCTGTGAAGACAAAGCGCTGAACGAGGATATCCTGCGCGACGAATGGGGCTTTAAAGGCGTCGTGATGTCAGACTGGAATGCGGGCAAGGATGCTGTGGCTTCGATGCTCGCCGGCAACGACATGATGCAGCCCGGTCAGGAGAGTCAGTACAAAGCCATTCTCGAAGCTGCCAAAAGCGGAAAGCTGCCTGAGGAGATCCTGAACCGTAACGTTAAACGTGTCCTGGAATTTGTCGTCAAGACGCATTCCTTCGCCGGCTACAACTTCCCGAACACCACCGACCTGAAAGGTCATGCGCAGGTGGACCGCACGATCGGCGCTGAAGGCATCGTCCTGTTGAAGAACCAGAATGTGCTGCCCATGGAGAACATCCAGAAGGTGGCTCTCTACGGTACCACCTCTTACGATATGGTTCCTGCCGGAATGGGCTTCGGCGCTACCGGCACGGGCTATTATTGCGTGTCGATGGTCGAAGGTCTTCGCAATGCGGGCATCCAACCCGATAAGTCGCTGATCGCCCAGTATCAGAAGCATCTGGCTTCCGAAGGCAAACGTCTTTTCCCGAACGGAAAGCCTCCGTTCTCTCTGACTCCGCCGGCACGCGCCGAGGAGTTTGTCCCCAGTGATGAAGAACTGGCCGCTCAGGTCCGTGACAACGATATCGCCATCCTCACGTTGGGCCGCACGACCGGTGAAGGTGCCGACCGGAGAATCGCCGAGTTCAATCTCAAGAACAAGGAGGGACAACTCATCGAGCAGGTGGCCAAAGCGTATCATGCTGCCGGAAAGAAACTGATTGTGATCCTCAATATATGCAGTCCGATGGAGACCGCTTCGTGGTCTGCACAGGCGGATGCCGTCATCTGTGCGTTCGAGCCCGGCGAGGAGGTCGGAAACTGCGTCACGGACGTCCTGACCGGTCGCGTCAATCCTTCCGGCAAACTGCCCATGACGTTCCAGGTGAAATATGGCGATGCCTTGTCTGACGCCAACTTCCCTTACGACTATGAATTTGTGATGCCCTCATTTGCCATGGGCACCGGCATGAATTTGAAATCGGAGAAGAAAGAGGAGAAACCGAAAGAGCCTGTGGCCAATGTCGATTATACCGACTATAAAGAGGGCATCTACGTCGGGTACCGCTATTTCGATACCTACGGGAAACCGGTGGCTTATCCTTTCGGATTCGGACTGAGCTATACGACGTTCGATTATCAGATCGAACAGTCCGCCCTCGACAACGACCTCTGCACACTCGTTGTGAAGGTCACCAATACAGGCCGACGCGCCGGAAAAGAGGCTGTGCAGCTCTATGTGAAAGCGCCGAAGGGCGGAATGGAGAAACCTTCGAAGGAGCTGAAAGCTTTCGGAAAGACCAAACTGCTCCAGCCCTGTGAATCGCAGTCGCTGACGTTGACGTGGAACGCCATGGATATGGCCTCATTCAATGAAAAGACCAGCGAATGGCAGCTGCCGAAAGGAGATTACCAATGGATGGTGGGCGCCTCTTCCGCCGACATCAAAGGCTCCGTTGTCAAGAAAGTGACAAAAGCCCGGACGCTTAAGGTTCATAACGCCATGAACCTGAAGGTCGCCTGGAAATAGGTCGGGATTCGCCGCTGCCGTTTTTAAGACGCCTCCCTTCCTGAATGTCTGAAGTGTCAGGCTTGCATGCCCTTCTTAAGGTCTTCTATCATTCTGTTTGTATCGGTCGGATCCGTAAACGGTTGCTTGATTACCTATTGTCTTGCGATATTTTAGTGAATGTTGTATCTTTGTTTGAAAAGTACAGATCGTTAAAATAAACCATATAATATGAAAGTAAAGGATGGATATATCCCTTTTAAAGGGTATAAGACGTATTACAGAATTGTAGGAGAAAATAAAAAGGGCCGCAATCCGATTCTCCTTTTGCACGGTGGACCCGGAAGCACGCACAACTATTTCGAAGTGCTCGACAGACTCTCGGAAGAGGGACGGCAGGTCGTTTCGTATGACCAGATCGGTTGCGGAAATTCATTCGTCGAGGGGCATCCTGAGTTGTGGAACCAGGAGACCTGGATGGAGGAACTTGTCAATCTTCGCGACTATCTTCATCTGGACAACGTTCATATTCTCGGCCAGTCGTGGGGCGGAATGTTGCTGATCGCCTATCTGATTGAAAAGAAGCCTGCCGGTGTCTGCTCGGCGATATTGGCAAGTACGTTGCCCGACAGTAAGCTGTGGGGCAAAGAGCAGCATCGTATGATTAAATTCATGTCGGAGAAAGATCAGAAAGCGATTGCCGATGCAGAGGCTTCCGGCGATTATACGAATGAAAAGTACCTGAAAGCCAACGATACGTATATGTTGCTGCATTGTGCCGGCGCTGTGACCGATGAGAGTCCCGAATGCCTGAGACGTCCTAAAAAATCGGGAGTCGAGTCCTATCAAGTGGGATGGGGTCCTAATGAATATACGCCTTTAGGAACACTCAAGACCTTCGATTACACGGACCGCCTCCACGAAATTAAGGTCCCTTGTCTGATCACAAGCGGGACAAATGATCTCTGCACGCCGTTAGTTGCCAAAACAATGTACGATCGTATTCCGAAGGCGCGTTGGGAACTTTTTGATGGGGCCCGACACATGTCTTTTGTGGAGCAAAACGATAAATATTGCGAGATCCTTTCCCAATGGATGTCGCAACAGGAGGCCAAAGGATAGGAGAGGAAGGCGTTTTTGTCTTTCGTCTCCGATCCGGAAAGCGAAACAGATCGATTCGTTATGAATGACGAGATAAACAGAAGATATTTCCTGAGAAGGCTGGCGGCCGTCGGCGTATTGCTGCCGACGGCATCGCTGCCTGTTCTGGCCGAAGACCAGCCATCCGCCTTTTCCAAACGTGGCTCCTTCGAACGCCTGTCGGTGGGTTATGCAACGATCCGCATGGGTCTGGAGAAGCCGTTCTCCATCATGCATATCTCCGATACGCACCTTACGGAAGCCTACCCTCGCGAAAATCAGAAGAAACAGACGTTGAAGACGACTCGAACTTTGACCTTCGGCGGCCGTCAGGAGGAGGCCCTTCGCGATTCTTTGGCATGGGCTAAGAAACATGTGGACTATATCGTGCATACAGGCGATCTGATAGACTGGCAGAGTGAAGCCAACTTCGATCTGGTGAAGAAATATTTCGGCACTTCTCTGTTTGGCACGCTGGGAAACCATGAGTTCTCTCCTGACATGTGGCTGAGCGAGCCGAAAGAAGGCTCTACGGATGCCTATAAGGAACGCAGCCGTGAAACGCTTTCCCATGTCTTTCCCTTCGATACCCGCTTCCATGCGCAGGTGGTCAACGGCGTCAACTTCGTTGGCCTCGACGATGTCTATACTACCGTCACCCGACAACAGACGGAACGTTTCAAAAAGGAGGTCGAACGGGGCTTGCCTATCATCCTCTGCATGCACGTCCCCTTCTATACCGACGATATCTGGAGGGCAAGCCAACGCTACTGGGGTGATGGCGAACAACAGATACTCGGAGCGAAAATAGAACCTACGGGCGATTACCTCAAACAACAAACCGATCCGGCTACACGCGAGTTCATCGATTACCTCAAACAAGAACCCTTGCTGAAAGGAATCCTCGCCGGTCACGAACATATCAACGTGCAGGAGAAGTTCTCGGAAACAGCTACCCAATATGTGGTGGGCGGCAATTTCTTTTTTTGCGCTCAGGAGATCCTGTTCGTATGAACCTCCTTGTCATTACTTGTCTCAAAATGTCAAAGATCGCTTCGCGAAAGGCTCTATGTGCCTATGATGAGGCCTCCGCTATGGGCAATGATTTCGCCTCTTTTCTTCCAGGCCGTCTGGTCTGAATCGATCGGTAGGGAATGAATCGATCACCCGATTTCCCGTAGGGGCGAAAAATCTTTCGCCCCTCTTATTCCTTTCGCCACGTAGTTCGTCACATTCGTTCCTCACCAACACGGCGCTTCTAATGAGAGAACCTCGTCGAGGTTCC
>Ga0116193_1003807_pt1 | contig 10751 bp, 22 predicted proteins | sample AD_UKC115_MetaG_FD_89892 | JGI IMG/M metagenome (GOLD analysis project Ga0116193, IMG submission 89892) | Active sludge microbial communities of municipal wastewater-treating anaerobic digesters from Hong Kong - AD_UKC115_MetaG | ecosystem: Engineered > Bioreactor > Anaerobic > Digestate...
CAGGTGCAGGCCGCTGTACACGAACTTGCAGTCGAAGAACTCGCACACTGCGGTCGCCAGCTTGGTCAGTTCGTTCCACAGGTGGTTCCCCGACTCACACACCGGGAAGCTGTACTGCTCGGGCCTGGCCCGCTGCGTCGGATCGACCATGGAGTCGATCTCGAACTGAGCGATGGCGTACTGCACCATCAGCTTGTCGGCCTTCTCCAGGAGGGCTTCCTGTTCGGGGCCGTAGGTCGTGGATTCCGCTTTGGAGAGGAGCTTGCGCACCTTCTCCATGATTTCAGCCCTCTTGTCTTCTGCCACTTCTAGCTCCTATTCGTCGTCTCGGATGATGACCATGACGGTCGTGATCTCTACCCCGGTGCTCAGTTCAACCAAGCGCCAGAACAGTTGCATGGCGATGAATTGACCCCTCGTCATTCCCACTTCTACCTCCCTAGCGGGCGTAGGTACAACGTACCACAGGGTCAGTTCTGTTGCAACGCCATTTCGTTCTGATGTCGGGCGAGCGTGGTCTTGGCCTCCTTGTGATTCTTCTCGTACGAATCCCTCGTGGGATCGAGGAAGACCCACTTGCTCCCGCAGGAGCAGTGCACCTCGTCGACGTACTTGTGATCGGGGATCTTCTGATCTGCCTCGAACACGTCTCGTCCGTTGACGATGAAGGTTCCCCTGTGCTGCCCCTCACGGGATGCTGCTGGCTGGTTCATCTGTTGAAGCTCCTGATCTGAATGCTGTTGCTGTACTGAGGAATGACCATGACGTTGCCATGGATCATGTGGTCGTCTTCGTCGAGCATGACATCCATCAGTACTCCTCGCCGTCGATCAGTTCCTTGACGCAGACGCCGCAGAGCCCGAGCTGCCTCAGGATACGGGCCTTGCGTGAGCCCAGCGGAGCCGTCGCATGTTCACGACAGCGGGTGCAGATGATCTCGACCTGCTCAGCTACTGGCCTGAGCTCTGCGTCGGTTGCGAACCTTGGTCTTGGTCTGCGTGTTCGCAGCAGCCTCTGCCTTCGAACGGCGGGGTCGTGCCTCGGGCTTCTCCTCGGCGACCTTGTCCACCCGATCCATGAGCTTGCGCAGGCGACTCTTCCAGCGGGCCTTGCTCGTGCCGCCCCGCTCCATCTCCTGGAGCCAGGCGTACACCTCGGCATCGCTGTGGTCTGCCTCGGTCAGCTCGCAGGATCTGTTGATGACCCTGAGTTCGTTGATCATGTCTTCCCTTGCAGTCGGGCCGGTGTCCATTCCGGCTTGCTCGATGAGATCGAAGACCTGCTCCAGCGTGAGCACGCATTCGCCCTTGTAGCAGACGACCGGCTCGGACCAGTCACGCATCCACGCAGGGGTCTCGTGATCCTTTGGTTCCAGCGTTCCCTTCTTCTTTAGAATCTTGTTGTGCTCTTCGATGATCTTCTGGGTGATGACTCGCATCACGTTCTCCCTTCGGTACTGAGGCAGCACCCATGGTCGGTCGTAACGAACTTGCAGCGTCTCTTCGGGGTCGGCCATGAGCATGAAGTACGAGCCTTCCTCATCGGCAACCTCGATCTGAATGCTTCCGTCCTTGTTGTAGACGCTCTTGCCGTAGTTGCAGGTGACTAGCAGCGGCTCGTCGTCTTCCCAGACGATGAAGTTGCCCCGCTTGATCTGAGCCGGGGCAACTTCGATCACCTCCACGGAACGTGATCCAGAAGCCATCTGAACCACCGTCTCACAGATGAGCTCTCACGGTCTGCCATCAGTACTCCGGGATGATCTGGGATGCGCTGATGCGCACGAAGCGGGTACGGGACACCTTGATCTCGAGGCGGGTTTCCTCGCCCATCATGGTGATGGAGTTGATCGTCCCCTCCAGGATGCGACCGTCATGGCTGAATATCACTCGCTCGTCGATCCGGTAGGGACCCTTCGCTGGGATGGGGCTCACTTCTCGCCCTCGTAGTCGTCGGGCTGCGCCCCTCGGGCAGCGGCGAGTGCGATGAGATTGTACTTCATACTGCTGATCTCCTGTTCTCACGGCGGAACAGCTCCGCCTTGTATTCCGATGGGGTGAAGGCTTCTGAGTTCCTATACCCCTCGGGCTGATCGTACCTGCGATACACCAGTCGGGCAGCTCGCCCGGCCGTGTAGACCTCCTTGCCTCGCATCCACGAGTGGCCGAAGGCTCGGCAGTCGAGGAAGCGGTCAGGGTACTCCTGCAGCTTCACGCCAGCGTCTTCCGCTTGAGCCACTGGCACACGGACCACGTCAGTGCGAAGTCCATGATCACCAGTTTGGCGGCGAAATCGATGAAGTAGGTCACTCCTCGCCCTCCTTCTTGTTCGGGCGCTTGCTGAAGGTGCTGTTCCACCGTGGATGATCGGGGTCCTTCATGAAGTCCTTGATCTCACGGTCGATCTTCTTGTGGGTGTGCCAGTAGTAGGCGACACCAGCCAGGATCATTGCGATCCCGACGATGGTCCAGAACAGCCACCCGGGGATGATCGGGTCTGGAACGGGCACCGGAGAGAATTCCGGATCGATGGGCGCTTCTGACACAGCTTTCCTTTCAACGAATGTTCAGTGCGAAGGGTGCTCCCGGGCTGGCGCATGGGGAGGGAACCAGCCCGGGAGCGAAGCTGACAAGGGGGAGCTACTCGCCCTCGCCAGCGGACTCGGGCACTCGGTGGAAGCCGATCTCGATGTTGCGACCGTACTCGTTCAGGTGCCCCTTGCAGACCGAAGCCCACGGGCCAGCCGTGGTCGGCACGTCGAACTCACCGGGCCGAGGCTCGGGGTTGCGCTCGACCAGCTTGCAGATGTCGCACGGCGGCATCGCTCCGGTCCACTTGATCTTCTTGGGCTTGTTCATGTTCGTAACTCCTAGTTCCTGTGATACTACCTGTCGGGTACATTGTACCACGGCATCAGTTCGGTTACTAGCCTTGCGAAGGACTCAGGCCATCTGGAGCCCGGAGTTGATTCCGCACTCGCCGTGCATCATCTTCGACTCCTGGCCCTCGGGCATGGAGGGGTCCCAGAACTCAGCGAACTCGTTGACGCTGGGTCGGGGATCCTCGCTGTCGAACTTCTCCCCACAGAAGTCACATGTACCTCTGCAGATGAAGTCATTCTCGTATGTGATGGGCATCAGGCCAGCACTCCTCTTCGCTCCAGTTGGTTGATGATCGAGTCGGGCGGCTCCTCGTCGTTCTCAACGAAGATCGCCACCAGGTACTTCAGCTCCTCGTTGCTCAGGTCGTCGAGGTCGAATCGCCAGAACCCATGCATGACGTAGTCGTCGTGGCTGACGAACAGCATAGAAGCGCCTCCGGCGAGCCTGCGCAGAACACTGCCCATCGAGAGACCCTCCTTGGGCTCCCACTCGGAACCGAACATGAACTCCTGCTCTTGCCAGGTGAAGCCCAACAGCTCAGCGGCGACGGTGCTCACACTCATGAAATGAGTGTGCTCTGGTGACCCCTTGAGGCGCACTTCTGACCAGTCGAAGAAGCCGGGGCCTCGGTTGTAGTACTTTCTGCCTTCGTACCCCATGGCAGCAGCGGCGTTCCCCGCTACGCATCCGAAGGTGAAGCAGGTGTGCTCGGTGTAGATCAGATCGAGGACCCTTTCGAGATCGTCATCGTTGCCGATCGGCCTGGAATGCGCCAGGAAACTCGTGGCCTCTGCGTAATCGGCGTCGGGCGTGATGGCATAGCCCCACGTTCCCTGCTCGTAGAACGGAAGGCCGAGGGCTTCCATGTCGTCGTAGTGCTTCGCCAGAGCACAGAGGGCGAGGTGGTTGCGCCCGGTCACTGGACCACCTGCTCGTTGATGGTGCCCTCGAACTCCATCTGTGCTTTCATGACCCGCATCTCACCGATCATGCAGGTCATTTCGCACCGGGTGAGCCCCGGCGGAAGGTTCACGCTGATCGGACGCTGCCCGCTCAGCTTCTCGACCGTGTCGCTGACCTGATCCCACAGCTCCGTCAGGCTCAGTTCCTCGAACTCGGCCCAGGTGTCATCGAACGCCTGAACGTCCATCTCGAACACCGGCAGATCGTTGAGTAGCGAGAGCAGCGGATCGGAAGCACCGATCGCAATGCTCCGGGGATAGGCCACGAAGACGGGCATGTCGCCATCTTCTGCCTGGTTCTCTTCCGTGGTCATGTTCTACCTTTCTGTTGGTGATCGCCTAGTAAACGATCAGAAATGTGACGGCGCCCATCAGCCCGACGAAGCCGGACAGGAAGCACCAGTGCGTCTCGCTGAACTTCTTGAACATCAGATCAGCCCTCCTTCTCGTAGGCCTCGTAGAGCTCGGCGAGGATGATGAGACACTCGCTCAGCACGAGTGTCTCCACCTTCGGGATGAGGGCGAGGGTGCGATCCTCGCCGAAGTGCTCGGTGAGCTTGTGCAGAACCCGATGTCGCAGTTCGATCGTGCTGGCCGGGAGGTGCCGGATGATCATGAGGTCGAGCGAGTCGGGTGTGCAGGTGAATGGCTCGTGCATGGGCGAGCTTGCCAGTGTGATCCTGGGCATCAGTAGCTCCCATCGAGGATCGCATCGGGCAGGGCATCGAACTGCTGGGTGTCGTCGAGCCGATCCCACTCGGCCCGGCGCTCGCCGTGGCGCTTCCAGATCCACTGATGGTCGTTCTCGTGTCGGGAGTACTTGCGGATCTCAGCTAGGAACGCACGCTCACGCTCCAGCTCGCCGAGCTGCTTTCGCAGGATCATCATGAAGGCGCCCGACGTACGAGGCGAGCTGGGGGTCGCCAGCAGGATCGGGATGATGCTCACGACCCCGAACTGCGGGTCGAATGCCCTGCTGTAGAGCCGCCGGACGTAGGCAGCCTGCTCGTTGGCGGTGGGCTCGGCGTCACCGAGCTCGCACGGGCCGCACATGAAGTCGGCGCCGCAGCCGCCCACATACGTTCCGTGCGGGCAGTAGGGGTATTCGCTCATATCTTCGTAGCTCCTTGTTCTGTGCCAGGCGTCCTGGCGTGGGTACATTGTACCCCGGTTTGGGTTCCGTCACAACTGCCCGAAGGGGCGGATGGGTCGGGGGCCGGCTCAAGCGGGGTTATGGAATTCGTGGTCGCACACCTTCGACGTGACGATCGTGCCAATGGCGCTCTTGTAGATCCGTTTCGTCACGTAGTTGCGAAGGGACCTTCGGCATGATCAGGCCCCTTCCGGCAGCCAGAAGGCCGGCTCGTCGGGGCCACCCTCGGTGCTGTACACCGGGGTACCCTGTTCGGTGGTGGTGCCGAACCAGAACTCCTCGCTGAAGCCCATGCTTCCGCTATCGTCCCGCAGCCAGAAGGCCATGGAAGGCGAGAAGCCATCGGGCATGGTGACGTTGACGATGCGCCGCTGGAAGGGTGGCACCTGGATGAACACCCCGGGGGCCTCGTCGGCTTCGGGCTGCATCTCCTTCGCCAAGGTGGTGAGCAGGTGCGTGGCCGCAGCGATCTGCCGTGGCGCCGCACCGGGCTCGATGGTGAGTGTGTAACGCATTCGTGTAGCTCCTTTGGTTCGCTGGTGCACAGCTTGTGGGCCACCCGAGCCGTCGCATAGCTCGGGCATCCCCCCACGCTCGGCACTAGCTGGGGTTCAGGACGATTAGCTTTACTTCGTTTGCGTTTATGCGCTTCAAGGTGTAGCTCCTTTATGCTATTTCGGTTATGGGTACATTGTACCACCGTGGTAGTTCTGTTACCAGGGTGGTGTCGTTCGCACTAGCTCGCCAGCGCCTTGGCAGCGAAGGCGGCTCGCACCGCTTCTTCCTGCGTGTAGTGGCTCGGCAGGTCGCCATCGTGGTAGCAGCGGCAACCGATCGTCACCATCCATTCGTCGCAATCGCTGCAACGCATCGTGGTGATCGTCGGGCCGTCGCCATCGGCGGCAGAGAACGGCACTTCACGCCAATATCCTTCACATGGCATTTCGGCATCCCTTCAGGTTGAGATTCGTCAAAATATATCGAACAGGCCGCACCCACCCTTCGCCCCCAATTCGTCGGATAGGGGTCCGAATGTGCAGCGAACCGGTTCGGCGCCCTTCGCATGTGCACGGAAGCGGTTCGGGGTACTCCCCGGGATCATGTTGAAGCGGATCGGGGGTGGCCCTTGTTACAGAACCGCATCGTCTGTGCGACGAACCAGTTCGGGCTACGCTTCAGCGCCCAGAACCGTAGATCCAGGCGTGAAGCAGCATGACCCCGATCGTCATGGCGCCAACGAAGGCTGCGATCTTGAGGTTGTCCTTCATACGTTCACCTTCCACGCCTGCTCGATCCCGAGGCCATGCAACAGGAAGCGAACCCAGAAGATGGACACGATGTACTTCGTACTCTCGCTCATAGCTCGTAGCTCCTATGTTCGTATCGTTCATGCACTAGCACTAGCTACACGAACAGCGCTCGTATAGCTAGGGCTAGGGGCGAGGGAGCACACGCTCCCCCACCCTGCACCCTGTGGCTCAGGCCGTGGCCATCGCCCTAGCCAGCTTGGCCTTTGTGATGCCCTTCGGAGTGGGCACTCCCATGTCCTTCGCCAGCTCCTTCAGCTCGTTCAGCTCAAGGCGCTGGAAGCGGGCCATGCGAGCCTGCTCGGTGTGGCTCAGCTCGCTGCCGAGCTCCAGGTGAGTGCCACTCGTGCGCAGCTCCTCGGCGTACAGCTCGCTGTTGCCCTCGAAGAACCGACCGCCCTTGCCCGTGCGGTGCCCCCGATCGTCCACGTTGGCACCCTCACGGATCGCCTTGCGCACCTGCCCCTCGGTGGCGTCCAGGGCGACCATGATCTTGCCGATGCCCCAGCCCACCTTGCCACGGTCGTCCATGGCCTCGAAGCGCAGGTAGCACACGAGGCTCTTGGTGAACTGCCACTTGCCCTTGCCCGGCTCGGGCAGGCCGGCGACCAGCCACTGGAACTTGAACACGTGGAGCTCGGCAGGAGTGTGGGAGACCCCCACCTTGTGCCGGGCCTCGGCCGCACCCATGCCATCTAGCATGAGGAGAACGACCTTGTCGAGCTGTGCAACGCTGTACTTACCCATGATGTAGCTCCTAGTTTGTATGTGGGCGGGATTGCCCATGGGCCGCACCGATGTGCGTCAGTGCGGCCTAGGGGCGACCCCTAGTTGGGTTAGGTTGGGTGGGGTTAGGTTGGGTGGGGTTAGGTTGGGTGGGGTGGGGTGGGGTTAGGTTGGCGCCATTACTGGCCTGCCAGCTCGGCCCACAGCGTGGCTGTGCCATAGGGTAGCCCCTGTGCCGGTGCCCACGCGATGGCGGGCACGGTGCGCACAGCGCCGGTGGCCGTGTTGTACAGCGCCACACGCTGCACCGGGGCGCCCTGCCCGTGGCGCACCATGCCGGTGTTGGCCCAGGTGTACGCAACGGCAACCCATGGGGTGCCGGGCAGCGCTAGCTGGCACCGCTGCAGTGCCAGCGTGTACCGGCCACCGCCGGGCACGTTGGCCAAGTGCAAGTGCAACGCAACGGCAGCGGCGGTGGCGGTGGTGGTGGTGGTGGTAGGTGCTGTTGGCATGGGTACAACGTACCATGCAACGGCGGTGGCGAGCAATGGCATTTCTGTTACGGGTTGTTTACAGTATTTCGGTAGTTTGGTTACAGAAGCGACTTCTTTCCCCATCCCCATCCCCATCCTTCTCCTCCCCTACACCGATTACTTCACCATGCGAACACCCATGAGCGCATGGCGCAGAGCATCAGTTCCATGACGCTTCCCAGAACCTACCCAGGCCGTGCCCTTGGCCCCACCACCCGATGGAAACCACCTCTTGATCTTGGCATCATCCATCATGGACTTGTTGCCCGTACCACTGATGATCACCTGCACACCACTGAGCTGCTGCCAGAGAGCCAGGAACGCTGCCGTGATGGCGACCGGGCTCAACACGTTCCTCCCACCGATGCCCCTGTCGTTGGGCCTCAGCATGAAGTCCTCCACCACCACGAGCCCCTGAACATCCCCGTCATCCACCCACTGCTGCCCCAGCTCACTGTCCTCATCACCAGGATCAGCATCGACCCAATGCCCCGTGCGCCCATGCCCCGTAGTGGCGTTCTCCAACCCTCCCATGCCCTGTGCCAGTGCATCCAGAACCTTCATGGCCAGACCCACACCAGCCTGAGAACAACCGTTCCACCATGCGATGTCAGAACCGAACCCTCTCACGGCACTGACATCCCTCCAAATGCCCTCTGCAACCTCAGCACCGATCACCTGCAACTCCTCGATGGTGTGCTGTTGACACTCCGCATACCACTCACCCGACGAATACTTGTTCGCCGTATCACCGTCCAGGATCGCCATCCCAGTCGTCACTCCAGGGTCCAACCCGACCACTCGCAAGTGCTTCGACACCGAATAAACCTCCAAGTTTGTCTTTCTTGTGCCAATTTGACACAAGCCATTTCTTTAGAAAACCAGAACCTCGACCCAGCTACTCCCCTGCAATAGAGCCAGAGTAGCCATCTCAATACAGACTAATACTTTACCACCTAGAGGCGCAGACAGGGGGAGACTCTAGACCACACTGTCAAAACTACTTTACTTCTTCCTCCTCTACCTACCTAGGTACAGAAGTAACAGAAGCATTTCTGCATACACACAGAACAACAACAACAAGAGGGCTAGCGTCTCCTCGCACGTGTCTGCGCCTCTAACGGCTATAGTATTAGTCTATGACAGCCCCTAGTAAGAAGGAACTCATCCCCTTCTTCACACGCCGTACCTGCCCGGTATGTGAAGAACCATTCCGAGTCACCATGCAGCAGGGAAGAACGCCCATCTACTGCTCACCCGAGTGCAAGAAAGAAGGACAGGCCGACCATCGTTCCGCCGTACGACGGCACTGCCACGTCTGCGGAAAGTTCCACACAGTCGACATGACCGACAAGATGGGCTCGGCCCCCACCTACGACACGCCCCGATGCAAGGAGCGGGCATTCCGCCTTGCACAGTTCAAAGCCTCGCTCACCTGCCAGCTCGCCGGATGTTTCGATCTGGTCACCCAGGCGAGAGCCCAGTTCTGTACCGAAGCACACCGCCAAGAATGGATTGAGGCACACCCCGACTCTAGATCCTGCATCATGTGTGGCAACCCCACCCCCATCCCAGCGAACTTCCGCAAGCCACAACGCTTCTGCTCTGACGAGTGCCGTGAGCAGTTCACCGGAGAGGCCGACCACCACAAGGCCGCAGACGCCCTCCGAGACCGATCCCTCACCAACCGCCAGCGCACCCAACGCTTCACCAAGGAAGGCAAGAAAGGCCGCACCTCCACCAAGCCCCACTCCTACACCATGGCGATCTCCCACATCGAGAAGCTGCGCTGGGGCATCTACCCCGAGCCCATCCTCGTACAGATTCTCGAGCTGGGCTGGAAGGACGAGGAAGAGTTCTTCACCACCGAGGACCGCTGGCCTCCCGCCGTCTACGAGAAGATCAAGGACGTACCACCCGACGCCCGAACCCCTGTGGGCGGGGTCGTCTACGTGCGTGACTACGGTGAGACCGAGCCCCGCCCTCTTCCGGCAGACCCCGAAGCCCCATCCGCCGCCGAGTACAAGGCCAGAGCCCGCCAGATCAAAGCCGACTACGAAGCAGAGACCGAAGCACCCGCCTACGTCGATGCCTTCCGCCGCAGCACCGGCCACAACCCGGAGAGGCGCTGATGCCACGCCCCAACGTGAACCCATCGCCATTCCTGTTCAGCAACGTCTCGCTCGTACCACCAGCACCGCAGTTCATCCTCGGCGACTACACGCCCAAGACGTGGAAAGCCCACTGCTGGTCGCAGAGCCCGCCCATCTGCGCAGAGTGCGGTACCGCCTACGTCCGTCCACAGAAGCCCACCTACTTCTGCGCATCGGGATGCTCTCGACGCTGGGCGCAGCGCATGTCCACCAAACGCATCCTCGTGCCGGTGAAGTTCCGCAGCCGTGACTGGCCCGGGAAGGAAGATGGCGAGCCCCCTCCTGAGGTGGCAGTGATCCGAGAGATGTGGAACACCGACATGGACACCGGACACGCCATCGTCGTGTGCGGTGCGCACAGCTTCGGCTACCCGACCAACGAATGGCCCCTACGTCGTGATCGCCGTGGTCACCAGTGCCAGCTCGCAGCCGGATGGCAGACAGACCATCCAGGAACAGGACGCTGCCGATACCACGGGGGCAAGACCAAGCAATCCAACACCAAGGCACTCCGGGAGCGCCTGATCGAACAAGCGAAGGTGGACGAAATGATCTATGGCAGCCCCGTCGAGCAGATCGACCCAGGCGAGGCCATCATGCAGGAACTGGCCCGCACAGCCGGTCACGTTCAGTGGCTGTTCGAGCAGCTACAGGTGGAGGAAGCCGAGCTGGTCGAGTCTGGCGAGTCACGCTCCAAGGTTCTCAAGCAGTACACGAAGCTCGGCCAAACCCCATCCGTGTACATCGATCTGTACTTCCGTGAGCGCCAGCATCTCATGCAAGTCGCCAAGACGGCCGCCGGGATGGGCATCGCAGAGCGCCAGATTCGTCTCGCCGAAGAGCAAGGGCGCCTGCTCGCCAACGTCATCCAGGGCTTCATCAACGATATGCAGCTCACCCCACAGCAGATGATCAAGGCACCCGAGATCATGCGCAAGCACCTGGCCTTGATTCCGCTCAGTACCACACCCAAGCCTCGTGCCCCCGAGGTGGTCGGTCCGGATGGTACCCTGCTCAGCACTGAGCGAGAGGACG
>Ga0116193_1003809_pt1 | contig 10750 bp, 7 predicted proteins | sample AD_UKC115_MetaG_FD_89892 | JGI IMG/M metagenome (GOLD analysis project Ga0116193, IMG submission 89892) | Active sludge microbial communities of municipal wastewater-treating anaerobic digesters from Hong Kong - AD_UKC115_MetaG | ecosystem: Engineered > Bioreactor > Anaerobic > Digestate | place...
GCAAGGTGGAATATACCACATAATCATTGTCGACATAGGTCCTGGTGCCATAGTCTATTCTGGTTTGCGCGGAAACCGGGATGATCGCAAGACTCATGAACAGAAAGAGGGATAAAACAGGCATGTTTTCATTTTTGCTTGTATTTGGTTTATTCATACAAGTTACGAAAAAATCAGTAATAATCCAAAACATATTAAATATCTATTAAACAATCCTTTAGGATAAATGTCGGAATTGGATGTCATAGGGCAGAAAAAGTAAGCCTGACCAATAAATACTCCATGAATATGTTGTAACTTGTACTACGCTGATGTATTTCCCACAACAATTAATACTTCTGGTCATGGCTACTGATACTGCAACTCCAAAACTCCCGACAGAATTGTTTGATGAAAAAACGCTTTTTACGCTGGGTGGTGCCACTGCCGCCATATTTCTAATTGCCTGGGTGATTAATTCTTTCATAGATTGCCCACCTGCCAAACTCATGCGATTAATAACGCTCATTTTAAGTGAGTTAATCGCTGTGGTAATCATGTTTAGGAAAAAGAAAATCAAAGCAATGAATTATTTGTTCACCTTTTTAAACGGACTTTTGATTTTTATCAATGTCAATGGGGTGAATCAGATGTTTTATGATCGCACATGCATACCATCGGGCGATACGGCCAGGCATAGTGCATTTTTAGATCTGAATTTAAAAAGCAATTCAGACAGGCATCAGCATGCCGCAATATTCGCATTACCCGGAATGTCAAACTGGTGGCCCGATGAGAAACTGATCAGTCAGAATGAAGGGTTAACAAAAGAAATAGACAGACTTCATTCGGAGAATATTCACCTTCGAAGTTTGATGGAGGCTGAGTTGAAAAAGGAAGAAAATAAACTGATGGAAGAAGTCGATAGCTTATCGAATCTGTCCAATTCTTTAAAATATCAGTTGAAAGAAAAACAAACGCAGCTGATGAATAAAAGAGATAGTCTTTTACGGTGCTCAGCGGATAATAAAATTTTAGAAAACAGAAATAGGGAATTAAATATTACCATTGAAAATTGTGTCAGAGAAAAAAACGCCATAAGGCCTCAGCTGGAAAATTGCAATAATCAGAAAAATGAATTGAATCAGACAATTAATAGCTTAAGGAATCATAACGAAGGTTTGAACAGGGAAAAAAACGGATATAAAACCCAATTGGATCAATGTAATAATCAGAAAGCTGAATTAGATCAGGCGCTTCGTAACGCAAATACGCAGATTGAAAGGCTTAAGTCAGGCTACACCGGCCTTTCCTTGACTGAACACATTAGACAGACATGCAACCGGGATGCCAGAACTCTGGAAAATAATAGATCGATAAATGAAGACAGGACTCCTGATGATTTTTTAATGGCACAGGATTTCTGGAAATCATTTTGCTCCCGATTTAACGAATGGATTGCTAATCAAAGATAAATTATTTGAATGAATGGCCCCATGCACCCTGCCACCCATGCCCCCTGGGCCGTGCCCCTGCCGTGTTATTGTTTTTTTGACTTTTCCGATGATCTTGTCTTTTTGGGTATTGGGAACAGTTTTTTGTTAAATATTAAATCTTTCTATTAGTTTTGATAGTCCATACGGAAAATTAATTCCGGCATCCTGTTAAAAGTAAGAAAGATGAGTATGTCCGAAGAGTGTAAAGGTTCTGGTAATAAAATGATTCTACCCTGTCATGCCAAAAAAATTCCACTTTGGCTGGTGTGGCTGGATAATGTACCCACACTTGTCCTGATTATCCTCGGAATAATCCTGGTCAGCAAGCTTTCGGCAACGGGGGCCGTCTTTTTTGGATTTTATGCAGCTTTCAGCATAGTCTGGTTTTGGGCTAAAATCTGTCCCCATTGCCATCATTATAATACCCTGGCCTGTCCGTGCGGGTATGGTATTGTTTCATCCAGATTTTTCAGGAAGGGCAAAGGTCTGTCTTTCAAAAAAGTATTCAGAAGGAATATTATCACTCAGTTCCCGAATTGGTTTGTTCCGCTGGTTGTGGCTATATATTTGTTGTCAATGAACATTACGAAAGAGCTCATTGTCCTGACTGCATCCTTTGTTTTAATCGGATTTGTCATTATCCCTTTCATCTCCAAATGGGTCGGTTGTAAGAATTGTGAAATAAAAGAGGATTGCCCCTGGATGACCATTCATTTGAAAGAGAAATCTGATAAATAACTTGATTTTGCCCACTGGTTCCGCCTCTTCTTATCCCTATACCCTGAGCAGGATCCGCATCTAACCCCGTAACGGTTGAACTGGTTTTAACATTAACCTTTGACAGTTAAGCCAGATGCCGGATATTTGTCGGAGAAGGATGTGAATTCTTTTCCGTTCGTTTTTCAGCTCCGGGATGCACAATTTCAGACTCCGGAGCCATTTTATCCGGAAAAAGTGCCGATCTTTATCGCGATTGGTTGGTTATTTTTGTTAAGTAACATACGGAATATGAGCACCTTTATCACCGCCTTTGATGCTGTTCTGCCCCTCTTTCTGATCATTTTCGGGGGGATTCTCTTTTCCCGAACCAAGATGGCCTCGGAACAGTGGGTGGAGATCCTTAACCGCTTTGCTCTCTGGATTGGATTTCCCGCCCTGGTGATCACCCTTCTCTCCCAACTGGATTTTTCCGGCAGCCACTACAACCGGATGATGACCGTCAATTCCGTATACTTTATCCTCTGCACCCTGCTGGCTTTCCCTTACAGCCGGCTGTTCCGATTCACAAGCCTGCGCCGTCGCACCCTATTCCTGATATTGGCATACGGAAACGTTACTTACCTCGGGATCCCCGTGTTGCAGTCGGTGTTGGGGGAGGGGGGGCTTCACGCAGGGGCGTTGCTCTCGGCAATTTACGTCTTCTGGTTACTCACCCTGGGACTCCTGTTGGTGGAAACCGGGGGCGACCGCCCGTTTCACCCGGGACAGCTGGCCTTCAAACTCCTTGCCAACCCCCTGCTCATGTCGGTGGTCATCGGCATGGCCCTGGCTGTCGCCAGGGTACAGCTCCCGGATATTCTTTCCCGGTCGCTCTCCATGCTTGCACAGTCGGTCACACCCATCGTCCTTTTCTCCCTTGGCATCTTCATGGGATTCCGGCAAATCGGGCATCTGCGGGAATGGGGTCAAATCGTCCTTTTTTCCCTGGTGATCATGCTGGTGCTGCCGGGCATTTTTTACCTGGTGACGGCATATTCCGGATGGCTGGAAGGCGCTGATCTGAAAGCGAGTATCCTTGAAGCAGCCATGCCGGTGGGTCTGACCCCCTATGCCCTGTCACAACAATATCGCCTCGACACTGACTTTTCGGCCCGGGTGGTCCTTTTCTCCACCTCCCTATCCCTGATTTTACTTCCCCTCTGGATCGTCATCCTGGGGTAAGGATTATCTCCCTTTACCGGAAGGGGCCAAAAAGCTGATCATCTCTCCTGCATGGGAAAGTGTTTTTTTGTTAAGGGATATACTCATTTATCCTCTTTTTTAATTCCTCCCTTACCGTATTTTCATTGAAAATTTCTTTATCCGCCTTTTCTTCCCTTGTTTTCACTTCTCCAATTCCTGATAGGAATGTCTGAATTCTTTCGGTAATTTTTTGCATCATTAAATCGGCAGAACCATTGGAGAATTTTTTCCCCTTCAGCATCTCGTTGTAACTTTCAGTGTAAATCTGGTTAATCTTCATTTCAACCGGATCCAGGCCGGAATAGGAGTTTTTCAGATTTCTGTTTTCCAGTTTAATCGTATAATAAACTACTTCTATGCCATCTTTTATCCTCCGTTCAGTAGAATGGTGATCCGGACAATCAATACTGGTGGCAGTCTCTACTCTGGTACCATTCGGGCAAACATAAACAAACCGGAAAGAATACCTTTTGCATCCATCGGCTCCTTCCCACACAGTATAAGAATAATACTGACGACAGGGCGGTAAAGCAGTAACCAAATTATTAATTACCAGCATAAAAAGGAATGTTAAGAAAACAGACTTTTTCATGATCATCTTTATTTAGTGGGTTTCCCCGGTTTTCTCAAATTCATATTAGGGAATAAAGATAGCAGAAAACTGTTCGAAATAAAATAAGCTGAAGGGACTATATTTCGGAATGTTCATCTGTGAAGTTGAAAAGCAAGCCTGTTCCCGTGGGGTACGCAATTCAATAAGGCACGCTCTGACTACTCCTCATTTGCAAAGCGGGTTAAGCTGTCTTGAGTTTGTAGGTCCACATATCCCCGCCCATTATGGGGGGTGAACAAGTGATGTCGGGTATATAGCCACCGGTGATTCTGTTGTTACCAATCGGAAGGGATTAACTGTAATTCCCATCAGACAAGAATTAAATCTGCCGCGATACCGGTCCCTGTTGAGATAACATCAATCCAAGGAATTTAGGAGTAAGTATCATTTCTTTCTGGCCGCACAGATGATTATACCAGTTAGGCCGGCAATAATGCAGGGAAAACAAACAAAAAACAGAATGCTCTCGGCAAGGGTGTCATTTATGCATTCACCCCTACCCATTTTGTCAAGAACAGTAATGGTCAGGATTAACAGTAAAAGGATGCAAATCCCAATCAGGATCAGATAAGTACTTATTTTTTCAATAATTGTTTTTTCATGATCATAATGTTAACAGAACGATACCCGGGTTTTAGATGGACAATGAAGCTTAACCGGGGAACCGGGATCTAGAAACTATAACCCAGACTAACCCCGGGAAACGGGATAATGGCAAAATCGCCGGATTCCCGGAATGGAATTCCGATGAGTGGCGTAAAACCGGCACGGAATATCAGTCCTCCTTTTTTCTGGTACCGGTAACCCAATACACCGTGAACCGACATTCCTTCAAAACCATCCTTAGCAATGATTACGCTGACGCCACCCCCTGTTTCAAGCCGGTGCCTTTCCCCCAGGAACCGGTAAATCATCACGCTGGGCCATATTTCCTCGGCTATCTGGATCCCCAGGCTGAAAGAACTGGTTGCTTTTTTCCTGAAATCAACGTTCACGGAATACCATCCCTTTCCCAATAATTCGAGAAAGAGCGAGGTCGTGGGGTCCCAATCCGATTGGGCAGCGGCTGTTTCTGTCACGGCAGGGTCACCGGATGGTGGTATACCAGGGGAAGGGTCATTCCCGCTTTCTTGGGCAAAAAGTTCAAATGAGGAACAAACCATACTCATTAAACCAACCATCAAACAAATTCTTCCGAACATAATTCTTAGGTTATTAAACGATAGTATATATACAATTTACGACAATGAAAGGGCAAAATCAAGTTTGGGAGCATTATTTTCAAGAAAGGCATAAGGGAGGATTTCAATCCTGATTCCTTGCGCCGGTTTAATAGTTCCCGGGAAGATGCGTCGTTCATATGTTGCATAATTCCGGTAAACTTAATCCCCCGGAAATTCAACGGCAAGATGTACTACGCCGAATACTTACGTTGTTGGAAGGATATTGTCAGATGAAGTCTAAACTTTTACAGTTAATAGTTAGCCACTTTTATAACTCTTTTAAGTATGATCGGGATGTAAAAACCCGGGAACTACCGGTAATTTGTGCTTACCTGGTACCGAAATACGAGTTCTGCAGGATAATTGTTTTAAATACTCTTACAGTGCTTTATCTGTGCCTTTGATAAGGATGCAAGACAACTTGGAAAAAAGAAATTTGTCGTGTACACTTTCAATTCCATTTACATATGCTTCTATCACAATTTAAACTTAACCCGGAATGTTTTAATTTCATTCTTTCCGATATAAACTTTTAACTCATTTCCTGTTGTGGTAACCGGCTCTAAATTTGTTTCAACATGTGAGGTATGCATGGCCGACAAAATATCACGGTCAAAACGAACGGTCTCATTCACCGGTGAAGAAGCTAAATTCCATAAACGTACGATCAATCCATCACCGATTCCTTCTTCGGAAGATTTAACAGTCCACACCACCACATCCGAAGATGAACCCCGAAGCAACGAATACAGAGTATCTTTAAGCACAGATTTTGTTCCGTTCAGAAATCCCGTGCACATTGGATTTTGATGCTCCAACGAAAATTTCATTGCATTTGCAGTATTGAATATTTTGTGAGTACCGATAGCAAATCGCTGGATAAACAATGTATCTCCATCTTGGTTTTGAATGCCTAATTCCTTACCATCTGTTTGTCCTCCTGACAGCACAGAAATTTGTGAAGCCGTTGAATCCAAGTAATCAATTCTGCTGTTTCCTGTTTTCATAAAGTAGCAATCAGCATTTGAAAGAGTTACCCCAAAATCCGGATTGGATACATCGACAAAATGCTGGAGTGAGAGCCAATCGTAGCGGGCATTAGAAGTGGCATATTGCCCTCCCTGGCTTATAATTTTGGCTTTGATCACAGCTCCCAGTTCTTCATGCCAAATATCGGGTTGCGTTAAGTTAAATGAGAACTTCCAAGTATATAAATCACTGAAATTCTGATTTATAGAATTCTGAATATCAATCCGTGCAATGTCTTTAAACAAGGTTATTCGGGAAGTATGTTTTAATGGCAGGTTGCCTTTGGCAACAATGGTTGCAGAAACAGGTCCATCATTCTCGACGATTAACTCTCCATTGTCATTAAGACCGGATCCCAAGTCATTTACAAACTTTCCCCTACAGTTGGCCACACATTCCCTATTCCTATTTTTCTTATCAATAATACTGGTCATTACACCTTGCTTGGTTAAAGTAATTTTAAAGAAATTGTTTTCCAGCATATTGTCCAAAATGGTTGCGGTTTTATTCACGAAGGAAGATTTATCCTCCCTGATTTCAAATATCTTATACCCCATTGAGGGAATTTTGGGGGCTAATATCCGAATATAATTGACATTATCTTTCATAATCTGTTGAGAAGGAACTTCCTTTCCTGTTTTTACATCAACCACTTGAACCCTTGTATTATGGGGCCATTCAACATCTGCAATATCTGTTCTTTCCCAACTTAGGGGATTGAAGACAAAAAAGCGTTTATCAACACTGCCTGCTTTTAATAACGAAGCCATTTTTTGTTTGGCAATGCTGTATAAAGAATCGACATAAACCGTTATTTGATGTTCTGTTTTTCGTTGAAATGAAGCCCTTTCTGAACGTGAAATAACCGGGCTATCGCCTGTCCAGTTATGTTCCCAGTAAAGGCCAAAGGCAATCCATGCCTGATTTTTAAGTGTTATAAGTTCCGATGCGAAAGTTGAATCATGAAGGCTTACAATGCTCGACATTGCTTCAGCAGCCCTTAATTTCTCGACAGCCCTTTTTACTCTGGCCGATACTTCTGCCATTGAAGCACAATAAGTGTCCCACTCATTCCCATGTGAAACAGATTCTGAAGGAAGATCATTTCCATATTTTTCCTCAAATTCTTTAAAAAAATCCATTTCGTTAGATACAATTACCTTCCTCGAAGGATTGGTTTTATTTTCTGCAACTGATGGGAAAATGTTACAGAATGTTGATATTTCATCCCATCCCTGACCAAATGCAGCAGCGATACAATACGGATAATTTGTTGTATTACAAATAGAATCACATTGCCCGACTACTTTTCCCGGATAGCGGGCTTCGGCATATCCCCCCAGAGACTGATTATCATTGTATTTAAGGGAATACCATTTCATTAAAACCCTTTGATCGTCTGGCCCAGTAAACCAATAAATTTCATGGGGTCTTCTTGCAATGCCCGGAGCGCGTGTAGCACAACCGCATATCCCATGCCACGCATATTTTACGCCTGTACCGGCCCACAAAGAAGATAGTCCGTAAGGCAATACCTGATTTTCTATTGCCGATGCCATGCTTAATTTCATGTTATAGCGGCGTTCGAGTGAACCGGCATAATACATTCCCCGAAGCATGGCTTCTACCGGTATTCCCCCATAACAGGAAACGAGAGTATTATACGGAACCATTACTTTCCCATCTTTAACCTGACTAATCAACCGCTGAAATTCAGGTAAAGTTTTGTTGTGTTCATAAGTCCAAAGCCAAAAAGAACCGTCGCAATTCCATTTATTTTGATATTCAGGTTTTAGATGCGACGTACTGTCGTTTAGGCACATATAATAATCGAGCATTTTTATAAATTCATCTCTGTAGGTTTCTTCATTGGCTGACCACATATAATCGGTATGATTATCGTTGGCGATGTAGATACGGTTGATTTGCGCAAAAATCGAAACCGAAAGCAACAACATTATGAAAACTAAATTATATTTTTTCACGTGCAATTAAGGCTAAATAAAAAGTTTAGTAAACACGATTGAGACACTATCAGTTTTAGTGTATATCCAGAAGAGCAGGATTAAATTTCTGTCAGTCAATTTGAAATGACAACATCTTTTAATCTTGATTCAGGTGAAACCTTTAACTTTATAATTTTGCCGTCTATCAAACTGCATTCTACAATAGTCTTACCTGGCGCATGTAATTTAAATCCCACATCCCATTTTTTTGGCCAGGCAGGGAACAACACGATTTTGTCACCGATGGTCTGCATTAGCATCTCCTGGAGACCAATCATACCTGATCCTCCCCAATTATGATCGGGAACCCAATCGTGACCTGGCCCCCAAAATGTTGGGAACCGACGAGGGCTGTCCTGTAATTTTCGGGTATTGTAATCGGCGGCTTCTGCTGTCATCCCCATACGTGCAAACTGGATTCCATCCTGATGCCAGCTCTGAATGATTCCCTTACGGAAAGCAGGTGCAACCTGATATGCATTTTTGAAATATTGAATTTCCTTATCACCTAACTGAAACTGATTAAATGGGAAAAGCGGGTAAAACTGGGGCAACTCCTGGTTGGCTTCCCTTATCCAGGTTTCGGCAGGTTTAATAATTTTCATACCGTCTTGTTCTTCAAAAGAATAATCAGGAATACTCTCTAAAAACTGCTGATAATATTTTCTTTTTTCCGCTGAAATATACTTTTCATCCAAAGTCAACAGGCTTAGCAAACAGGCTTTCAATCCCGAAATCAAATCTGCCGGATTTTTTGCACCCCTATATGACTCGCAGGAAGTGGAAGGATAAATCACGAGTTTCCCGTTTTCATCCAGCTCCTTCCCGTTTCGCATTTTTTGACGTAAACGATAATGTTTATCAAAAAATATCAGCGACTGTTCAATAAAAGGCATATAAGCTGAAATATCATTGCCGGTAAAGCGGTAGTATTCCAAAATCATATATGCATGCTCCACCTGCGATTCCCAATGATAGGCAATCGCTCCGTTGGCCATTATTCCCATTTCAACCGGATCGCCAAATCCGTTGGCTGCATTTGCGCGCGGGTCGCCAAACGGAATCTCAGCTCCACGAATACGATAATTGTAATCATTCTTCCAGCCCCATCCGTCGCCCATTGCAATTCCGGGGACGCTGGTATATTCACAATAAACAGCGCCTTCATGTTTAAAATGTTTTTTTACTCTGGCCATTGCCCCAGGCAAACCTTTTCTGTATAGTTCAAATTGAGGTAGTATGGCATCAAAATCCCCAGATTTAAGCATCGGCCAATACAATAGACGCTGGTTTTGAGCAGTAAATACCGAACCTCCCCATTGGCGCCAGTCGGGATCGTAAGCCGTTTTTTCATCTACCAAAACCGGATCGAAAACCAAATTTCCACCGTTAAATTTAGTGGGGTATTCTCCAAAAACATTTCCTCCGAGCTGGTATCTTAAAAGTTGATAATTACGGCTCATCTGCCAAACCGGATTATTCGGTTCCGGATTCTCAGGTTCAATAAAAATATAACTTCGGTTCCAAAACTGGTGCCACCACTCCACTGACTTATGAAAATCTTCAGTTTGGTTTATTTGGGCTATTTTTACTGTTTCTGAAAGTTTTTCTTTCCACTTTTCAACTGTTTCAGCCTGATCAATGTGAGTAGCAACAATAATCTGATGTTTCTTCCTTGCTGCTTTGCTTATTATTTTCCACGATTTGAAAGGCGTTAACTGGTAAATTCCTTCATCTTTTTCACCAGGAACAAATCCATCGCCAAAAACGAATCCACCAAAAGTACGATCTTTTAAATCATCAATAATTAAATCAGCACTTTCTTCCAAACCCTGCTCTTTTATCAGCACCTCCGGAATTAGTTTTTCCTTTGGATTACGGTGATAAAACAAGATTCCCATTTTATCTTGTTCAATGTTATCTTTTGTTTTTATAACCTCTCCTGGATAACCTTCCAGATTGAATGCCGCAAATCGTTCTCTTTTTTGTGGATTGCATGATAATACTTTATCTTCGGTTCGCCAGTTTTCGTATGAAAATGTAACTTCTGTTTTTTCCCCAGATTGAATATCAACATGCACAACTGGATGAAATACATCTGCCCAGATTTTAACTAATACACAATTTTTAGTGGTTCCTTTAGATTCGATTTGGATATAGCCATCGGCAAGTTCTAGTTCTTGTTTAAATGTTGTTTCCGGGGGGAATGGGTTCGGGTATATTTGTACCCTAAACCTTCCCATTTTAAGGAACTGACTGTTTTCGTCAAAGCTTCCGCTTCGTTGCAAATAAAATAGAATATCGCCGTTTTCAACCCACACATTGCATCCAATATCACCACCAACCAGCGGCATCGATTCGGAAGAATTTTTGCTCTGCGAATTCCAGACTACATTGTACTGTCTGATGTTTTTAGGTACAGGTTGTTTTGCAGTGCATGCC
>Ga0116193_1003810_pt1 | contig 10749 bp, 10 predicted proteins | sample AD_UKC115_MetaG_FD_89892 | JGI IMG/M metagenome (GOLD analysis project Ga0116193, IMG submission 89892) | Active sludge microbial communities of municipal wastewater-treating anaerobic digesters from Hong Kong - AD_UKC115_MetaG | ecosystem: Engineered > Bioreactor > Anaerobic > Digestate...
TATAATTATAGAAATGAAAATGTATATCAATTAGTATTAAAAATCTTAAAAAATTATCCTCTTAACTTATCTTGACCCTAAAATTATTGTTTTTTATTGGGGTCGTTATTTATTTTCATCATACCCATAATTTGCTGCATAGTTTTTTGCATATTATCAGGACTTCCGTCTAAAAAGATCATATTGCCTTTCCCATATTCTGCAAAGTTTTTAATGGCTTCTGTCCACATACTAAATAAAATAACGTTGGTATCTAAATTGGCTTGTTTTAATTGTTCGGCAGCGCCTAGCATACCCTTAGCCACTTCTTCACGAAATAAGGCAACACCTTGACCTCTAAGTTGAGCTGCTGTTTTTTCTGCTTCAGCAGAAATTTTAATAAAGTTACCCTCCGCTTCTGCAGCTTTCGTTTTAGTTATTAGTAACGCTTGTCCTTCATTTTCGGCAGCAGCTTTTAAATTGCTAGATGCTACCACCTTACTCATACTATCCATAATAACTTGATCAAATGTGATATCATTAATTTGTAGATCAAGCAAATGGTAACCCCACTCTTCAAGTGCTTTGTCAATTTGTTCTTTTACATACTCTACCAAATCTTTTCGTAGAACGAGTATTTCCGCTTGTTTTTTAGTGGCTACAAATGCTCTGATGGTTCCCTCAATGGTACGAACTAACGCTTGCATTAAATCTCTATCGCTAATAAATTTGAAAGCAACTTTCTTAACTGTTTCCTCATCGTCATTTTGCACGGCATACAAAAGCATGGATTTAAAATACACATTAGCCTGATCGAAAGTAACCGCTTGAAATTCCATTTCAACAGATCTGTTTTGAATACTTACTTTTTTATACACAACCTCTAAAAGAGGGATACGAAAATTTAAACCTGGTCGGGCAATACGACGATATTTTCCGAACATAGTAATAATATAAATGTACCCTTGGTTTACAGTTATCATTCCTGAAAATAGAATGAGCAGGATAAGGATTAAATACCAATACTGTTGTACATATTCCATAAAAATTAATTTTATTTAGCACAAATATCGCTTGATTTTTTTGGATATGTGCTCAGTTGCTGAAAAAACAACAAAATAATTTGTATGTGGCTTTAAATTGATGCATAGTAAAAATAATTTTAACCACTATCTACGCTAAACCATAGTATTTTTTAACCCGCTTAGCGTATCTTGACCGTCAATTTATAATGGATTAAATATCGATTTTTATGGCACACTGGTTAATTAAATCTGAACCTTCGGCGTACAGTTGGGATCAATTTGTAAAAGACAAACAAACATTTTGGAGCGGTGTACGCAATTATACCGCCAGAAACAATTTAAAAGCCATGAAAAAAGGAGATGAAATATTTTTTTATCACAGCAATGAGGGAAAAGAAATTGTAGGCATAGCCAAAGTAGTAAAAGAATATTATCAAGATCCCACTACAGATGATGCGAATTGGGTAGTTGTAGATGTTAAGCTAGTACGTAAATTAAAAAATTCAGTTAGCCTTGCACAAATAAAAAAAGATAAACGATTGCAAAACATGCAATTGGTTAAGTTGAGCCGTTTATCAGTAAGTGCTGTAACGGATGAGGAATGGGGTGTAATTTTGGAAATAGCAGCAGAGAATTAAATGTCATTTTTCATTCATCAATTGATTTCCCTTTCAACGTTATTTGTATACCTTGGTCCATAAGCCGCTCTGCATAAGGTTTAGATATTTCATTTAAAGCTTCAATTCTTTCTTGAATTAAATTTTTATTATCCATAGTTAAGGCTAATTGTAAAGATTGCATTGCTTCATCGGTTTGCTCTAATTCTATTTTAGTAAGTGCACTTATATTTTTTTGAATAAATTTTTCAGTAGTCTCCAACAATTGTTGTCCTTCGGTTTTAGCCTCTACTAAAGCCCGAGTTTGTATATCATCTTTAGCATGTGTAATAGATTCTAATAACATACGCTCTACCTGCTCATCTGTTAATCCATATTGTGGCTTTACTTCAATATGTTGTTCAATACCACTTCGTAATTCTTTTGCATAAACCATTAAAATGCCATCCGCATTAATTAAAAATGATATTTCTATTTTAGGTAATCCGGCAAGCATTGGTGGAATACCGGTCAAATTAAACTCGGCAAGCTTGCGATTATCTTGTACTAAATCTCTTTCTCCTTGATATACGCTAATACGCATACCCGATTGTCCATCTTTTTGTGTAGTATATTGCTTGCTTGATTTAGTCGGTATTTTCGAATTACGAGGTATTAATATCTCCATTAATCCACCCATTGTTTCAATACCTAAACTTAAGGGTGTAATATCTAGTAACAATAGATCTTTATTATTGCCGGCTAAAACATCGGCCTGTATAGCAGCACCTAAGGCTACTACTTCATCAGGATTAACTGTATCATTTACAGGTTTGCCAAAAAATGCGCTTACTGCTTGTTTTACAACAGGTATACGGGTTGATCCCCCAACCATTATTATAGAATCAATATCTGTTGTTGATAATTGCGCATCTTTAAGCGCTTGTTTACAACAATCAATCGTTTTTTTAATAAAAGGTTGAATGAGTTGTTCAAATTGCTGTTTGGTAATAGAAACGGTAGTTCCAGCTATATCGGTTGTATAACTATTATTTGTGGATAATGCTTTCTTCGCAGCCTCTGCTGCCAATCGAAATTTTTGCAACAATGTCGCATTTTTTTGCATATGATCATTACTATTATTTAATAATGTTTTCCAATAATTAACAATGGCTTGATCAAAATCATCGCCTCCTAAATAAGTATCTCCATTGGTAGATAATACATCAAACACGCCATTGGTTATTTTAAGAATAGAAACATCAAACGTGCCACCGCCTAAATCGTATACTGCAATGGTTTTGGTTTTATGTACTTGTAAGCCAATGCCATAGGCTAAACTAGCAGCTGTAGGCTCATTAATAATGCGCAATACATCAAGCCCGGCTAGCCTTCCAGCATCACGAGTTGCCTGGCGTTGTGCATCATTAAAATAGGCTGGAACGGTAATTACCGCTTTTGAAACAGGTGTTTTTAAAATATGTTCTGCTCTATACTTTAATTCTTTTAATATAAAAGAAGATAATTCAATAGGAGAATAAAAGTTTTGTCCTATCTGCACTTTAACTAATTCTTCGGAATTATTATCAATTATTTTATACGAAAAAAAAGATGCATGTTCTTTAATATCATTAAAAGATTTTCCCATTAACCGCTTAGCAGAAAATATAGTGCGTTCTGGTTCTGTTACAAGATGCATTTTATCTGCATCACCTACTATAGGTTGATTGTTTTCATCAAAATATACAATAGAAGGTACTAAGGAGGCGCTATTATGTTCTTTTAAAGCCAGAGCCTGTTTACTTTCTGGATGAATAATGGCCACTAAGCTATTAGTAGTTCCCAAATCGATACCTACAATCATTTCATCTTTTTGCAAACTTCCTGTTGCTATGTTGATTCCTATTTTAGTCATAACTACGAAGTTACTGAGTATTGAACATTGAGAATTGGGTATTGAATATTTATTTAGAAGCTTCCATCTTAAAGGATCAATATTCAACGCTCAATTTTCAATAATTTAAAGAATAGATCATTTCTGTATTACATTTGTAATCATGAATTTAATAGAAGAACTACGCTGGAGAGGTATGATACAAGATATTATGCCTGGAACAGAAGAGCAGTTGCAAAAAGAAATGACAGTCGGTTATGTTGGATTTGATCCTACCGCTGATTCTTTACATATAGGGAGTTTGGTTCCTATATTACTACTGGTGCATTTACAACGAGCTGGTCACAAGCCTATTGCTTTAGTAGGTGGGGCTACGGGTATGGTGGGAGATCCTTCGGGAAAATCAGAAGAAAGGAATTTATTAGATGAAACAACATTACAGTTGAATCTTAATGGTATACAAAAGCAACTAGAAAAGTTTTTAGATTTTAATACTTCTCTTAGGAATGCAGCAACAATTGAGAATAACTATGGATGGTTTAAAGATTTTTCTTTTCTACAATTTATACGAGATGTAGGTAAACACATTACCGTAAATTATATGTTGGCTAAGGACAGTGTAAAAAAACGATTGGAAGGTGCTACGGGAATGAGTTTCACGGAATTTACCTATCAATTGGTTCAAGGATATGATTTTTATCATTTATATAAAGAAAAAAAATGTAAACTACAGATGGGTGGAAGTGACCAATGGGGAAATATTGTTACTGGTACAGAATTAATTCGTAGAAAAGCGGGTGGAGAAGCTTTTGCTTTTACCTGTCCATTAATTACAAAAGCAGATGGAACTAAGTTTGGAAAAACAGAAAGTGGAAATGTATGGTTAGATGCTAACAAAACATCGCCCTATCAGTTTTACCAATTTTGGTTAAATGCGGCAGATGAAGATGCTCAAAAATGGATTAAAATATTTACGTTTTTGTCTAAAAATGAAATAGATGCTTTAATAACAAATCATCTACAAGCACCTCATCAACGATTATTACAAAAAAAATTAGCACAAGAGCTTACTTGTGTTGTACACAGCAAAGCCGACTATGATTTTGCCGTACAAGCTTCAGAAATACTGTTCGGTAATGCTACAACCGAAGTGTTACAGCAATTAAACGAACAACAACTGTTAAGCGTTTTAGAGGGAGTTCCTACTTTTACATTTTCCAAAATAGCACTAGAAAAAGGCGTTGATATTGTCTCGTTTTTAGCAGAAACAAAAATTTTTCCTAGCAAGGGAGAAGCTCGTAAAACTGTGCAAGGTGGTGGAGTACAGCTAAATAAACAAAAAATAGACAGTATAGATTATAAATTAAACAAAAATCAGTTGTTAAATAATAAATATTTATTAGTACAAAGAGGTAAAAAAAACTATTATTTAGTAATTATTGAATAGACAGTGAATGTGATTTTCCATATAGCAACTGCAATAGGCATAACAACTTTAATAATAGATACTAGTAAAATAAATGCCAATGCAAAATTTAAAATAGCAATAACGTTTGTAATTTTTAGTATGGCATTCTTTTCGCATGGGATATTGGATTATATTCCTCATTGTTATCCTATAAACTCCAAAATAGATTTTATATCAGGCTTATTGATAGTAATTATATTTACCTTTTTAGTAAAAAAACCATATAAATTAATTATAGTTTTTGCTTTTGGGGGATCTATATTTCCTGATTTAATTGATTTAGCCCCTGCTATACTTAATAAATATTTAGAATTTAATCTTCCTATTCACAAAAATGTATTTCCCTGGCATTGGCCTGAATATTCAGGTTCTCTATATAATAGAGATTGTGGTGTTTCAACATTGAATCATATACTCCTAATGTTAACCATTACAGCAATTTGTTTGTTTAAGTGGAAAAAATTAAAAGAAATGATATATAAGAATTGAATAATATGCGCAAATTTGAAGATACATATCGACACAAAGGATTAAGAAAAAAGCTAATAGAATTATTAGTTGCAAAAGGTATTACGGACAACACCGTTTTACGAGTTATTGAAAATATACCACGACATTTTTTTTTAGATTCTGCATTTGTTGGGCAAGCATATGAAGATCGAGCTTTTCCTATTGCCGAAGGGCAAACCATTTCGCAACCATATACCGTTGCTTATCAAACACAATTATTAAATGTTAAACCTTTTGATAAAATTTTAGAGGTGGGAACCGGAAGTGCTTATCAAGCATGCGTTTTAGCTGAAATGGCTGCTGTTGTATATACTATTGAGCGACAAAAAAAATTGTATGACGCACAACTCAATTTTTATTTTAAGAACAAATACCCAAACATAAAATTCTTTTACGGAGACGGTTTTGCAGGATTACCCTCCTTTGCACCTTTTGATAAAATTATTGTTACGGCAGGGGCGCCATATATTCCAGAGGCATTAAAAGAACAACTAAAAATAGGTGGAATTCTAGTTATACCAGTAGGAGAAGGAATTGTACAAAAAATGCTACGACTTAATAAAATAAGTGATAATGAATTTACAGAGGAAGTACTTGATAATTTTGCCTTTGTTCCTATGCTAAAAGGTAAAACATAAAAATTAATTGTAAAAAACAGAATATCGATTTTCTTTATTTGGATTAGACTTAAGTCGCTTTTATATCAATACTTTTTTACGTTTAAGGGGTTTAAAATACAACGTAAATCAATTAAAAAATCCAACTATTTAACCTGTTGCATTACGTTATCTTTGCGATGTTTTTTAGTTATTAAGTCATGTAATATATTTTTCTTGGCCTTTCCTTTTTTACATAGAAATAAGTCAAAAGATAGCAAAACTGAAATGAGTTTTGTAGATCACTTAGAGGCTTTGCGTTGGCATATTATTCGATCAGTAATAGCTATATCCGTATTGGCTATCGGCGTATATATCTATATTGATTGGATTTTTGATATGATCATTACTGCGCCTATTTCAAAAGATTTTATTACGTATACGGGTTTGTGTAATGTAAGTCATAGATTGAATATGGGGGATGCATTATGCATATCCCCTGTTGATGTTAATATGCAAACCACAGCATATAGCACGCAATTTGTTTCAAGTATCAGTATTGCCGTTGTAATTGCATTTATTATAGCTTTTCCTTATATATGTTGGGAATTTTGGCGTTTTATAAAACCAGCCTTAAGTTTTAAAGAAATAAAAAATACTCGAGGAGCTATTTTTTGGGTATCCTTCTTTTTCTTTTGTGGAGCAGCTTTCGGCTATTTTTTATTGGCGCCTTTTACGTTTAGCTTTTTAGCCAATTTTACATTAGGAACAAAACACATCATAACAACAAGGCCAACCTTAGCCGATTATATTGATAATTTAATGAATATTATTTTGGGTACTGGGGTTGCTTTTGAACTACCTGTGGTTTCTTTTGTGCTTACTAAAATCGGCATTCTTACACCAACGTTTTTAAAAACGTATCGTAAGTATGCGTACATCGTTATTTTAATTGTTGCCGCTATTATAACACCCTCTCCGGATTGGATGAGTCAAACTATTGTTGCACTGCCATTAATAGTGCTATATGAAATTAGCATTATAATATCTAAACGTGTATATAAAAAGCTTGCATAATACTTAAGAATATATGAAAAAATATGTCGTGCTCCTTGCACTTATTTCATTAATACAATTAACATTTGCACAAAGCAAAAATAAAGTAATCGATATGGTTATATCGGTTAATAATAAACCTAGTCCTATTTGGGATAAAGTAAAATCATACCGCAAAATAGATGGGCTTTTTACACTATATCAAGATACTATTACAGGTAGTGTGCAAATGTATATTCGTAGAAATCAATTGAATAAAGAATATATCTATCAAAGTTTTTCTATTAATGGGCCTACTGCATTGTGGTTACATCAAAGTGTATATCGTACCAATTTTGTTTTTAAAATTCAAAAAGCGTTTGATAAACTAGAGTTTGCTCAAGTAAATACCCGTTTTTATTATGATAAAAGCAATCCAATTAGTAAAACAGCAGAAGTGGATATTCCTGAAACGATATTCTTTTCTGATAAACCAATTACGGAGGATAGTGCAGGATATTTAATGCCTGTAGATCCGCTTTTTTTGAGCGAAAAATTAGATCCTGTAAAACCACTAAATTCATTAAACGTACCACCTACGGCTGTATTTAATTTGGGGTTTTTTAACAGTGCTAAATCAAAATATAGTAAAATTCGTTCCTATCCCAACAATACAGATATTATAGTAGACTTGGCTTACGATAATCCAACGCCCTATAATTCAGGCGGAGAAGATATTACAGATGCTCGCTACAACAGAATACAAATACAACATAGTTTATTAGAAATGCCGCAAAATGATTTTAAGCCTCGTTTTGATGATCCAAGAATAGGATATTATACTACACAAATAACAGATAAAACTTCTATAAGCCCTACCCCATATAAAGATATAATTAGTCGATGGTATTTAAAAAAGAAAGACCCTTCTGCAGCTTTAAGTGAGCCAGAAGAACCTATTGTATACTGGGTAGAAAATACTACTCCTTATGAATATAGAGAAATTATAAAAGAAGCTGGCTTAAAATGGAATGAAGCTTTTGAAAAAGCAGGATTTAAAAATGCTATTCAAATGAAAATAATGCCTGATACAGCTACCTGGGATCCTACTGATATACGCTATAATGTAATACGATGGGTTTCTTCTGCCAACCCACTTTATGCAGGTTATGGGCCAATGTTTGTAAATCCTCGTACAGGCCAAATATTAGGCACTGATATTACTATAGAATGGGGTAGCGGTAACATATATCAAGAATTATTTAATACTGCTGAAAATCAATTGCAACAAAGCAATCAATTGGATAGATTTTTTAGTAACAATCCGTTGTGTAGTGCAAGCATTGAATTAAAAAATCAATTAACCATGGGATTAACCACTATAGACATAAACAATGATGAACAGAATAATGAAAACAATCAAGAAAAAATAGCACAAATACACAATCAATACCTATATCAATTGGTTTTGCATGAAATGGGCCATACACTTGGACTAATGCATAATATGAAAAGTAGTAACTTATGGAGTCCAGCTCAAATAAATGACACCACTTTAACACACAAGTACGGTTTAATAGGATCAGTGATGGATTATCCAGCCATCAATGTTGCATTAGACAAATCTAAACAAGGGGATTATTACACAACAAAAGTTGGCCCTTACGATATTTGGGCTATTCAATATGGCTATACCCCTGCAGCAAATGATGTTGCAGAAAAAAATATGTTAGATGCTTTATTAAGACGCAGTAACAACCCACAATTAGCATTTGGTAATGATGCTGATGATATGCGTAACCCTGGCAAAGCTATTGACCCTCGTGTAAATGTTAATGATTTAACGAATGACCCTATTGCCTATGCTGAGGAACGCTTTCAATTAGTTAACCAAATAATAAGTAAATTAAAAGATAAGTATATTAAAAAAGGACAAAGTTATGCAGCGCTAAGAAGCGCTTATTTTAGATTGCATTATCAGCGTGAAAATATGATTAATACTATAAGCCGGTTTATTGGCGGAGTATATGTTGATCGCTCTTTTCCTGAACAACACACTCCAAATAAACCCTATACTGCCGTACCGTTAGCCACACAAAAAAAAGCTATGCAAATGCTTGCTAAATATGTATTTGCACCAGATGTATTTAAAGGAGATGAACAAGTATTTCAATACTTACAACCGCAACGACGAGGCTATAATTTTTCTAGAAATACAGAAGATCCTAAATTAACTAACATCTATATTAACCTACAAACTGCAGCATTATTGCATATACTGCATCCTGTTACTATGCAGCGTATTACTAATAGCCGTTTATATGGCAATACGTATAGTGTTGCTGATGTTTTAACAGATCTTACTAAATCCATATTTGATGCAGAAAAGAATACATCTGTAAACATTTATCGTCAAAACATACAAACAGAATTGGTGAAAATGCTAATTAATGGTATGAGATTCTATGATAATATAGCTAGAGCAGCTACATTGTATACACTCAAAAAAATTAAAAATAGGATGAATACTTTTGTTGGTATAAATGAAGAAACAAAAGCACATCACAATGCCATTATTTATTTAATAGATCAAGCACTAGAAAAGAAATAATCAATGAACCTCGTACAACAACATATGAAACCCATTTTTATAGGAGCTGATCACGCAGGATATGAATATAAAACGAATATCATTCATTGGTTAACGCAACAAGCTCTTGCGGTAAAAGACTTTGGAACGTTCAATACCACATCTGTTGATTATCCCGACTTTGCTCATCCTGTGGCCAACGCAGTAGAAAATAATGAAGCCAGTTTTGGTATTTTAATTTGTGGAAGCGGTAATGGCGTAGCTATTGCAGCAAATAAACATCCCAATGTACGGGCTGCGTTATGTTGGACAGGCGACATTGCACAACTTGCTCGCCAACACAATAATGCTAATATTATTTGCATACCTGCTCGATTTGTGGATATAGCTATGGCACAACAGATGATAGAAATATTTTTGCACACCTCTTTTGAGGGTGGAAGACATGCAAAAAGAGTAGAGAAAATAGAATTGTGCTGATAACCCGTAATGTACAATTTAAATTAACAGCTACCTTCGGAAAATTCTTGTTTCTTAATCTGTAAATAAACTTTATAGAGGCTCTTGTGTATATTTTCATTATTTATTTTAGGAACTTTTGTTTTCAAATACTTGTATTGCTAATAAGGTTCTTTAAGAAATTCCGACAAACATACAGAGTCCGAAAGAACATAAATTTTACAGTTTATTTTTTATACGAAAGTGATTTATAAATTAGACCATTTATTTATTCTTAAAGTATATCTCTATAATAAATCCCATACATAATCATCTGACACTTTTTTCTTTAGGTTTTTTTCTAGTGCACAAATAATATCTTTTGCGGTAAGTATTTTTCCTTGTAAAGCTTTTGAACGAACACTTTCCATTATTTTTTCTTCTTCTTCTAAACTTAAAAATAGACCTCTTCGGAATAGTATAAATGTTTCAAAAAGTATTAAATTGAGAGATGCTATACAAAGAAATAGAAGGCTTAAAGCCATCGTTATTCAAGCGTCTTACTGGAGTTTAAAAGAAGTTTTTGCACAAATGTTAGATAGTGTTACTCAATATAAA
>Ga0116193_1003812_pt1 | contig 10746 bp, 5 predicted proteins | sample AD_UKC115_MetaG_FD_89892 | JGI IMG/M metagenome (GOLD analysis project Ga0116193, IMG submission 89892) | Active sludge microbial communities of municipal wastewater-treating anaerobic digesters from Hong Kong - AD_UKC115_MetaG | ecosystem: Engineered > Bioreactor > Anaerobic > Digestate | place...
ACTGGTCTCGCTGGAACCCCGGCAAACGAAAAACTTTGCGTCCTCTCGGACACGGTCAGTACTCGTTTCTCGGTGACGCCTGCGCCTTCCTGCAGTAGTCCGACGGCGAGAGGAACGACCATCGGATACTTGTCTGGCTGACCGGGCGTGGCGGGCACCGTTTGCGTAACGCGGAGTGTGTAGCGCGACTGCGCCGGGTCGTAATCGTCCTGTACCAGCAGCTGCGGCGTGCCAGCCTGACTGTACCAGTGTTTGAATTGCGAGAGGTCGCGGTCAGCGGCCGCTTCCATCGCGGCGATGAAGTCGTCGCACGTTGCGGCGGTGCCATCATGACGGGCGAAGTACAGATCCGCACCCTTCCGATACGCCTCAGCACCAAGCAATGTGCGCAACATGCGGATGACCTCAGCGCCCTTTTCATACACGGTGACCGTGTAGAAGTTGTCGATCGCCTCGTACTCATCCGGTCGAATTGCGTGTGCCATCGGCCCAGCGTCCTGCGCGAACTGCCGCGACTGCATGAATGCGGTTTCGTCGATGCGGATAACGGCTGGAGAGGCCCGGGTGGCCATGTATTGTTGTTCGCGGAATACCGTGAAGCCTTCCTTCAGCGAAAGCTGGAACCAATCGCGGCAGGTGACCCGGTTTCCGCTCCAATTGTGGAAGTACTCGTGGGCGACGATGGCGTCTACTGTCTGGAAGTCGGCGTCGGTGGCGGTATCGCGGTCCGCCAGCAGGAAGCGTGAGTTGAAGACGTTCAGTCCCTTGTTCTCCATCGCTCCCATGTTGAAGTCGTCGGCTGCGTAGATCATGAAGCGATCGAGGTCGTACTCGCGACCATACGCTTCCTCGTCCCAGCGCATGGCAGCCTTTAGACATTGCATCGCCCATGTACAACGCGGCAGATTGGCCGCCGTTGAGTAGATTTCGAGCAAGACCTTACGGCCCGACGCGGTAACAAAGTGCTCCTGCAGCCGGTCGATCTTCCCGGCTACCAGCGCAAAGAGATAGCACGGCTTCTTGTGCGGATCCAGCCAAACGGCTTCGTGACGCCCGTCGTCAAGGTCGCGTTGGCTGACCAGATTGCCATTGGATAGCAGGACGGGGTACTCCGCGCGAGCGGCACGAATGGTCACCCGGTACTCAGACAGAACGTCGGGGCGGTCTGGGAAGTAGGAGATGCGACGGAACCCTTCGGCTTCGCACTGTGTGCAGAAGGTGCCGTTGGTGACATAGAGCCCCTCCAGCGCCAGATTGGCTGTCGGGTTAAAAACCGTGATGATGGTCAGTTCGGGCTGCTCGCCACCAGCCATTAACACGTCGGCAGCAATGGTGAGCCGGTCACCCGCAGCGGAAAGTTGCCAAGCCGACGGCGGCAATGTTTGATCGTCGAGCAGCAGGCTGATCAGCTCGATATCGGCGCCAAAAAGCTCAAGTGCAGGCGTCGCGTGATCGGCAGCAGGATTTCGACGCAGGGAGAGGCGCGACTCAACGCGCGTCGCGAGCGGATCAAGTTCAAAGCAGAGCTCCACCCGATCCACCAAAAAGCCCGGAGCGCGGTAATCGCTCCGACGGATCACCACGTTCTCCGGATGTTTCATAACGCGCCTACTTCTTGGGCGCTGGTACGTAGGGCGACGGTGTGACAGCGGCGTTCGGAGTCTTGCCCAACACAGACATCAATTCCACATCGAACACCAATGTCGCGTTTGGCGGAATATCACCGCCAGCGCCACGCTCACCGTAACCTTTATCCGGCGGAATGATCAGCGTGCGCTGGCCACCAACCCGCATCCCGGCCACACCTTCGTCCCAGCCCTTGATCACGCGCCCGGCACCAATGATGAAGCCAAACGGCACTTTGCGCTCAATCGACGAGTCGAACTTCTTGCCCTTATTGTCAGGCGCACTGGCGTCCCACAAGTACCCGGTGTAATGCACTGCCACCGGAGCGCCGGCCTCAGCCAGTGCGCCGTCGCCGACTTTTCGGTCGACTATTTTCAGGGCGGTGGGAGCGGTCGATTTTGCTGCTGCAGCAGCGGCTGGAGCCGGTGGGGGCGTTTGCGCCATTACGAGAGGAGCAGAGACGGCTACTGCAAGAGCGGAGGCTAGGATGGATACTTTCATTGCGATGCAAGATAGATTGTGGAAAACCTACCAACGGAGGCGCCGGGCACTAGTTGACATTGCCGCCGGAGCGTCGGACGGGTCGACGATACCGGACATCCGGCTTTTGCTTGCCGCCGCCCATTGGGAGCGCTATTCTACGTTTTGACCAACGGATGTTCTCCACCGAAGGTCAGCATAAATTATTTGATGATTGACCGGAAACAATGCTTCGTTGGCTCGCCAGTTTGACAGATTCCAGCCCGCTGGGTTCAGTTGGCGGTGCCCGTAAATTCGCGGCATCTCTGGATCGCGACATATTCTCGGCGACCGATGTGGTCTGTACCCAGCTGCGCACATACATCAGTGAAGCGGAGCACAAAGAAACTCTGGCCGCGTCGCCGCTTCTCGAGCTGGATGCCAGGCTGGAAGCAACTACCACGCGCCTCGAACGCGATTACCTCGCGGCGTCACTGCAATCCCACTCGCTGCGGGAGCGGTTGTGGGACTCGGGCTACGACTGGGCGATGCGTTTCGCAGATGCCTACAGGGCCGTCCTGATGCGCGAGGCGGCTTCGGTGGCGGGACGCGCTGCCACGGAGTTTGCGCGAGTCGCGGCCCGTTTCTTCTGGTTCCGCACGATGGCGTACCGCTTTAGGCTGTACCGCCATGAGGAATGGATTCCCGGCATCTGGGCCGAAACCCATCAGGTGTTTCGCAAGACCTGTGACCTGGGTGTCGATCATGTGGTCGTCGAAGACATCAGCAACGCCCGCCAGCCGACCTTTCCTGCGCGGGCGTTTTCGGTACTGCTGTTGTTGCGGGTCGGCAACGCGGGCGGATACACGCCATCGCAGATTCACGCGCTTTACCGCAAGATCGAAGAGTTCACCCACGATATCCGGCTTACGGCACGGCCCGCCTCAGATGGCGGCTTTGCGATCAATCTCTCGGGCACCGACGGCCTGGTGCCGCGTCATTCGGTTCCTCAGGGTGGGCAGTACCTTTATTGCGATACCACGACCATTCATGCCCGCGCGCTCGCGTGGCTGGATCAGGTCGAGGCCGAAGATGGTGGCCGCAACGTGACGCTCGGCGGGTCCCTGTCCCAGAACCCGCTGCTGGCGTTACGCAGCGCAGTGCTGCGCATCGATCCCGAATTCAAACCCCTGGCCCGTGCCAGCCAGCGCAGCGACGATCGCGGCAGGATCGCTGCGACGTATGGCGTAAGCAAAGTGGCCACCGCGATTTCATATGACCCGGCACTGCTGGCATCAAGCATCGACGGCGATACCTACGAGTACGCCGACGCGCTCGAGATCGAGACCATCGGAACCCTCAAGGCATCGACGCTGAAACGCCTGCGGCGCGACCTACCGCCCGACGCCGCGCGATTGAACCTGCAGTTCTGGCATTTGCGGGATCGTAGTGACACGGGCTACCGTTGTGTGGTGCCAAACACATCGACACAGCGGCTTCGCTTGCGCGATATCGCGGTGGTGACGGAGGAGGCTCCGGCAGCTGGCTGGCAGGTGGCGACCATCGTTCGCTTGCTGAAATTGCCTGCTGGTCACATCGAGCTTGGGCTGCAGGTGTTGTCCCGCGATATCGACATGGTCGAATTGCGTACGCTGCGCTCGCGACAAGGGCTTTACCGCGACAACGCAGCGACGATGGTTGCGAGCGCCGTCTTTAAAGGAATACGGCTGAAGACAGCCTTTTTCGGCCGCCCGATCATGGGCGCCACCTGGATCATGAACACGGTCGACTATCAGGCCAGCGTGGTTTACGAGGTGCAGGGCTCGGGGCGGCGCTACGAGGCCAGCGAAGTGATCAGCGAGGGCTCCGACTGGGTTTGGGTGCGCCCGAACGAGCTGAGCTGAGCGGAGTCGGCGCAGCGTGACCGGGTTGCTGTTTCGCGACGACGCCTACCTGCGCAGCGCCAACGCACGCGTCGTCGCGGTGACGCAAACGGCACCACGCGACGGTTCTGCGGCCAAGCCCGCAGTTGTGCTCGACCAAACCATTTGCTACTACGAAAGCGGCGGCCAGCCGGGTGACAGTGGCGAGCTCGCGTGGTCGGGCGGTCTGGCCAGCATCGTCGATACCCGCCGCGACCGCGACAGTGGCGCCATCCTGCATGTGCTGGCCGACGGAGCCGCGTTGCCCGCCGTCGGCGACAACGTGACGCTGACGCTCGACTGGGCGCGACGGCATCTGCACATGCGCTATCACACGGCGCTGCACCTGATTTGCGCGGCGCTGCCCGGCATTCTGGCGACTGGCAACGCAATCGACACCACCAAGGCGCGCATCGATTTCGATCTGTCGGCCGTCGCCTTCGACCGCGACGCCACCGAGGCGCGACTCAATGCATTGATCGCCGGCAACCACGAAGTCACCACGCAGTGGATTACCGACGAACAAATGGCCGCCCAGCCCGAGCTGGTGCGCACCATGAGCGTGGCGCCGCCCACTGGCGCCGGTCGCGTGCGCCTGCTCAAGATTGGCGATGGCGTCGACCTGCAACCCTGCGGCGGCACGCATGTGCGCAACACACGCGAAATCGGGCCGGTGAAGATCGTCAAGGTCGAAAACAAGGGCAAGCAGAATCGCCGGCTGGTGATACAGCTTTCCTGATTTTTCTAGCTAGCACCGAGGTTGCTTGTGGTCTACGGCGAGGTCGGGATGCAAGAAGTGCGTAAGTCGATTCACGCAAAAATGACGCCTTTGCCCATATCGGGAGCGGCTTTCCGCGAAAAGCCGCTGGCGTTTTTTCGTTTCGCGAGGTAGCCGGCGAACGCACAACGCGCCCGCCTGCGGCGTTGCTTACGCCACACCGTTCGCCTTGAACCAGGCGATCAGCTCTTTCCACGCGGCGTCAGCGGTCGCCTTGCGATAGCTCGGGCGATAGTCGGCGTTGAAGGCATGCGGCGCATCCGGGTAGAGGATGATCTTGCTCTTCTTGCTCTTCGCTTTCAGCGCCTCTTCCATTTTGGCGACAGTGTCATTCGGGATGCCGGCGTCAGCGTCGCCGTACAGGCCCAGCACGGGCGCATTGATCTTGTCGACCAGATCGAGCGGGTGCGCCGGCGTCATCGGGTTGGCGGCGCCAACCAGACGGCCGTACCACGCGCCACCGGCCTTCACGTTCTGGTTGTGCGCGGCGTAGAGCCACGTGATTCGCCCGCCCCAGCAGAAACCGGTCACCGCGAGCTTGTCGACATTCGCCTTGCCGCTTGCCTTGGCAAACGCAACACAGGCATCCAGGTCAGCCATCACCTGCGCATCGGGCACCTTGCTGACCACGTCGCTCATGATCTTCGGGATCTCCGTGATCTTGGTCACATCGCCCTGCCGGGCGAAGAGCTCCGCCGAGATAGCGAAGTAGCCAAGCTTGGCGAACCTGCGGCAGACGTCCTTGATGTGCTCATGCACGCCGAAGATTTCCTGCACGACGAGGACCACGGGGAAGCCGGTGCCGGTCGCCGGCATGGCGCGGTAAGCCACCATGTCGCCGTCCTTGGTAGGCACTTTCACTTCACCCGCAACCAGGCCATCGGCGGACGTAGTGATCGTCTGCGCGGCGACAGGCAGTACCGACGCGGCAAACCCGGCGCCGAGCGACGTCACCATGAAGCCGCGGCGGCTCAGCTTGACTTCGGGGACCAGCGTGTTGACTTCGTCGTGCGCGGCGGAATGGGTTTCATGCAACATGAGGAGACTCCTGAATCTTGTTGGTTGAAAAGGCGGGCCAACCAAGCCCGGCAGAATAGGACAAGACTCGCGCGCTGGCGTTCGGGTTTGCCAGTATCAGCGCGTCACGACAACCGGCGGGCAAGCCCCTAGAAGATTGACCTCTTTGTCAGTGATGTAAACATCTCCAGCGCCAGTGAGCCGGCGTGGCTGTTGCCGCTTTCCTCCAGCGCTGGCGACCACACGCAGATGCCGCATTCACCGGGCAACACGGCGACGATGCCGCCGCCCACGCCGCTCTTGGCTGGCAGGCCAACTCGATAGGCAAAGTCGCCGGCTGCGTCGTAGGTGCCACAGGTGAGCATCAGTGCGGACAGGCGCTTGGCGGAGCTTGGGTCAACCACACTCTCACCGTTCCAGGGATTGACGCCATGGTTGGCCAGAAAGCCTACAGCGCGTGCCAGCTCCACGCAACTCATCTCGATGGCGCAGTGGTGGCAATAGGCGTGCAGCACTTCGCCCACCTTGTTGTGCAGGTTGCCGAAGCTCTTCATGAAGTGCGCCATCGCTGCGTTGCGCGACGAGGTGCTGATCTCCGACTGCGCGACCCGCGTGTTGTAGGTGATGTCGGCGACGCTGGCCAGCTTGCGCACAAAGTCCACCAGTGATTGCGCTGCGTTCACGCTACGGCTCACCAGCATGTCCGTAATCACCAGCGCGCCAGCATTGATGAACGGATTGCGCGGGATGCCGTTCTCGCGCTCCAGCTGCACCAGCGAGTTGAATGGATTGCCCGATGGCTCGCGTCCCACACGCGTCCACAGCGAATCGCCCTCGCGCTGGAAGGCCAGCGTCAGCGCAAAAAGTTTTGAGATCGACTGGATCGAGAAGCGCTTGCTGGCGTCGCCCACGGCATACAAGTTGCCTGCTGTGTCCACGACTGCCATGCCAAACTGATTGGCAGACACGTTGGCGAGCTCGGGAATGTAGGACGCGACCTTACCCTGCCCGATGACGGGCTGCAACGCGGCATGGATGCGGTCGAGAACGGGCTGGTAGTCCATCGTCAAGTGCTTGACGGCATCCTGCCGCACACTCGCTTAAACCAGCACCCGCTCGATGCCGCCGTTGTTGGCGCGCTCGACGTAGTCAGCCATCCAGCGCTCACCAAGCAGATGTTTCGCCATCTCGACCACGATGTAATCGGCGGTGGTGCCGGCATCGTCGTTGTAGCGGGACAAGCCCTGCAGACAGCTCGGGCAGCTGGTCAGGATTTTCACGTCACCGTCGAATTTCTTCTCGCTACCATCAGCCGCCTTCACCGGGATGGCGCGTAGTGCATCGGCGCCCTTCTTCATCTCGCCTTCCTTGCGGAAGCGCACCTGTGTCGAGATGTCTGGCCGCGTGACAGCCAGGGTGCCGCTCTCGCCGCAGCAGCGGTCGTTGAGTGCGACTTTTTGCCCCATTAGCGCGTCGACCACTTTGGTGGGCGCCTGCGTCTTGATTGGCGTATGGCAGGGGTCGTGGTACATGTAGCGGGTGCCGGTGACACCTTCGAGTTTGACGCCTTTTTCGAGCAGGTATTCGTGGATGTCGAGCAGACGGCAACCGGGGAATATTTTCTCAAACTGGTACTTCTGCAACTGATCCATGCAGGTGCCGCAGCTCACGATCACTGTCTTGATGTCGAGATAGTTGAGCGTGTTGGCAACGCGGTGGAACAGCACCCGGTTGTCGGTGGTGATCTCCTGCCCCTTGTCGTGGTTGCCGCTTGCAGTCTGCGGGTAACCACAACACAGGTAGCCCGGTGGCAGCACAGTTTGCGCGCCGACGTGCCAGAGCATCGCCTGGGTGGCGAGGCCGACCTGAGAGAACAGGCGCTCCGAGCCGCAGCCGGGGAAGTAAAAGACGGCCTCCTGCTCATGTGCATCCAGCTTCGGGTTGCGGATGATGGGCACGACCTTGTCGTCTTCGATATCGAGCAGTTTGCGCGCGGTCTGCTTCGGCAGGCCGCCCGGCATCGGTTTGTTGATGAAGTGGATGACCTGCGCCTTGATCGGTGGTTTGCCACCCGTGGTTGAGGGCGGGCGCTTGGTCTGCGAACCGATAAATCCGAAACGGCGCGCGAGCCCGTGCGCGAATCGCTGCGCGCGATAGCCGGTGTTGACTACCGTTCGCTTCAGCAGATTCACCGTGGCAGGGTCGCGGGCGTTGAGCAGCGTCATCGCCATCGCAGTGCCGGGGTTGAACTTCTTCTTGCCCTCTTTGCGCAGCAGATTGCGCATGGCCATCGACACGTCACCAAAGTCGATGTCTACCGGACAGGGATTCACGCATTTGTGACAAACAGTACAGTGGTCGGCCACATCGGCCAACTCGTCCCAGTGCCTGAGCGAGATGCCGCGCCGTGTCTGCTCCTCGTACAGGAAAGCCTCGACCAGCAAACCCGTTGCGAGGATCTTGTTGCGCGGGCTGTAGAGCAGGTTGGCGCGCGGCACATGCGTCGAGCACACCGGTTTGCACTTGCCGCAGCGCAGGCAGTCTTTCACGGAATCGCTGATCGCCCCGATGTCGCTTGCCTCTAGGATCAGCGACTCGCTGCCCAGCAGCCCGAACGAGGGCGTGTAGGCATATCGCAAGTCGCCGCCGGGCAGCAGCTTGCCCTTGTTGAAGCGGCCCTCGGGGTCGACCTTGTTCTTGTAGCGCTGGAACGGCGCAATCTCGTCGTCGGTGAGGAATTCGAGTTTGGTGAGACCGATGCCGTGCTCGCCGGAGATGACGCCGTTGAGCGAGCGCGCAAGGCGCATGATGCGCGCCACGGCGGCATTGGCCGTCTGCAGCATCTCGTAGTTGTCGCTGTTCACCGGGATATTGGTGTGCACATTGCCGTCACCGGCGTGCATGTGCAGAGCGACCCATACACGGCCACGCAGCACCTCCTGATGAATGGCGCGCAGGCGTTCAACGATTGGTTTCAACGCTTCGCCGGCGAAGATGTTTTCCAGCGGCGTTTTGATCTCGGTGCGCCAGCTCACACGAATCTCGTGCGATTGCAGTTGCCGGAACAGCGTTAGTGCGGCTGCTTCGTCAGTGAACGAAGGATCCGCGATGAAAGGCTCGGTATTGCAGATTGATGCGGGCCCAATCCCGTTGAGCAGCGCAGCCCATTTGGCGCGAACCGAGCCCACCACCGTACGCGCTTCGGTCACCTTGTCGGCCAGCAGCTCCGCCGACACACCGTATTCCTCGTAGCGATGCTGCGGCATCGGCCCTGCGAGGAACGCCAGCAGCTGGTCGCAAAGCGCGAGCTTGTTGTTGATCGACAGCTCGATGTTGATGCGCTCAATGCCATCGCAGTAGTCGCCCATGCGCGGCAACGGGATCACTACGTCTTCGTTCAGTTTGAACGCGTTGGTATGTTTTGATATTGCCGCCGTGCGCGCGCGGTCGAGCCAGAATTTCTTGCGCATTTCGCCGCTGACCGCGACAAAACCTTCACCGCCGCGGGCGTTGCAGATGCGCACCACTTCCGACGCTGCACGCGCCACTGCATCTTCATCGTCGCCCACGATGTCGCCAATGAGCACCATCTTCGGCCGGCCGTGGCGCTTGGCCTTGGTGGCATAGCCGACAGCGCGAACGTAGCGCTCATCGAGATGTTCCAGACCTGACAGCATCACCCGTGCCGTACCAGTCTTTGGCAAAGCGTCGAGATAGTCCTTCACCTCGACAATCGAGGGCACCGAATCGCGGACTTGACCGAAAAACTCCATGCACACGGTGCGCGTATGCGCAGGCATCTTGTGCAGTACCCACTTCGACCAGGTGATCAGGCCGTCGCAGCCTTCTTTCTGCACGCCGGGCAGGCCCGACAGAAACTTGTCGGTCACATCCTTGCCGAGTCCGATCTTGCGGAAGCTCGGGCCGGGGATGATCAGCGTCTCTTCACGCAGCGGACGTCGCTTCTCGTCCAGGTACTGCAGGTGAAAGGTGGCGTGGTTGGCGTCATGAATCTTGCCAACGTTGTGATCCATCCGGGTAACTTCGAGCCACTCACCATTGGGCGTGACCATGCGCCACTGCACCAGATTATCGAGCGCGGTGCCCCACAGCACGGCCTTCTTGCCGCCGGCGTTCATGGCGATATTGCCGCCCACGCAGCTGGCGTCCGCACTGGTCGGGTCGCACGCCCACACCAGGCCGGCATGTTCGGCCGCTTCCATCGCGCGCCGCGTTACCACGCCCGCCTCGCACTCAATCACGCCGTAGGGCTCGCCGTTGTTGGCGCCGCCCGGCAGGGCTTCAAAGCGCACTGGCGAGAGCGCTTCCAGCTTCTCGGTATTGATCACTGCCGACAGCCGCGACAGCGGAATTGCGCCGCCGGTGTAGCCAGTGCCGCCACCGCGCGGAATGATGGTGAGGCCCAGCTCAATGCAGCCTTTGACCAGACCGATGACTTCCTCTTCAGTGTCCGGGTGCAGCACCACGAACGGATACTCGACGCGCCAGTCCGTGGCGTCCGTGACGTGCGACACGCGGGCGAGCCCGTCGAAGGTGATGTTGTCCTTGTGGGTGATGCGGCCCAGCACCTTGAGCACGCGCTTGCGCAGGTCGTAGGTCTCGCGGAACTGTGCCTCAAAGCGGTCAACGGCCTTCGCCGCACGCGCAACGAGCTCTCCAACTTTTTCTTTCCGCGTCGCGCCCTCGGCGTCGGCAATATCGACATTGCGACGCTTTTCCACCTCGCCGAGACGATGGCGCAACGCTTCGATCAACTGCGCGCGACGGCGCGGGTTGTCGATCATGTCATCCTGCAGGTAGGGATTGCGGTCGACCACCCAGATGTCGCCGAGCACTTCGAACAGCATGCGCGCGCTGCGACCGGTTTTGCGCTCTCCGCGCAAGGTTTGCAGGATGTCCCAGGCGTCGTCACCGAGCAGGCGG
>Ga0116193_1003813_pt1 | contig 10746 bp, 7 predicted proteins | sample AD_UKC115_MetaG_FD_89892 | JGI IMG/M metagenome (GOLD analysis project Ga0116193, IMG submission 89892) | Active sludge microbial communities of municipal wastewater-treating anaerobic digesters from Hong Kong - AD_UKC115_MetaG | ecosystem: Engineered > Bioreactor > Anaerobic > Digestate | place...
GCATGGAAGTATCTGCTGATCTGTTCCATTGGGATCGCATTGGCGCTGTTGGGGAATTTTCTTTTGGCCGCGGCTACAATGAATGCCTCGGGCGAAGAAACCCCCTTGCTGCTGAATGCATTGATCGCGCGCGCGCCGGCAATGAATCCACTGTGGCTGAAGGCTTCGTTCCTTTTTCTGTTGATTGGCTATGGGACGAAAATGGGACTGGCGCCGTTGCACACCTGGCTGCCTGATGCGCACAGCGAATCGCCCTCCATTGTCTCGGCGCTGCTTTCAGGCGCCCTGCTCAATTGCGCGTTCCTGGGGATTTTGCGCGCGCATCAGATTTGCAGCGCGGCAGGATTGGCGGCGTTCACGCAAGACTTGCTCATTCTGTTCGGGCTTCTTTCGATGGGCTTTGCCGCCGTCTTTATTCTGTATCAAACGGACTTCAAGCGCATGCTGGCTTACTCCAGCGTCGAGCATATGGGCATTCTTGCACTGGGAGTAGGCTTATCGAAGGCCGGCGCGTTTGGCGCGATGTTCCATGCGGTGAATCATTCACTGACCAAGGGCATGCTGTTCCTTGTGGCCGGCAATATCCTGGCTGCATACAAGACGAAATCCACCACCGAGGTGCGAGCGCTCGGCAGACGGTTGCCACTATCGAGCATCCTGTGGCTGGCGGGATTCTTTGCCATCACGGGCACGCCACCGTTCGGCACCTTCCTCAGTGAGTTCACGATCTTGAAATCGGCCATAGACCAGAACCGCATTGGCGTGGCCATTGCCTATCTGGCGTTGCTGGCCATCATCTTCATGGCGATGCTTACGATTGTCATGCGCATGGCCCAGGGCAGCGAAGCGTCGGCAATATCAAGTTCGCCTTCTCATGCAGGAAATTGGCGCGAATCGGTTCTGTCCATTGCGCCGCCTGCCGTATTGGGATTGCTTGTATTCTGCGCGGGGATTTACATGCCGCCTGTTGTTGCATCCACGCTGCACGAGGCCGCGCGGCTTCTCGGGGGACAATGATGATTGCGTTTGAGAACGCCGCGACCGGCGCATCCTCCAATTCACTAGCGTATCTGCCGATCCGCAATTGCGAATCATTTTGTATCGATGACATTCCCGTGGTCTCGTTTGAGACGTTCCGTCGCACTATTCTTAAATCAATTGATGATGGCGCGCGGCTGTCCTCGTTCTTTGGACAAATGCAAGATGCCGAGACGTTGCGTTTGTTTGCGGTTCTGGCGCAGGATGCCACGGGCACGCTGGGCATTGTGGCCACCGATGTGCAAGAGTCTTTCCCCTCGCTTACGCCCGAGTGCCCGCAGGCGCATCGCTTTGAATGCGAAATTGCTGAGCAATGGGGCGTGCGCCCTGAGGGGCATCCGTGGCTCAAGATGGTGCGCTATCATCGTTCGTATGCCGCTGGATGCGATGCGTGGGGTCGTACGGCCGGGCAGGCGATTGATCCTTGCGTGGGCGATTTTTTTCAGGTGGCCGGCGAGGAAGTGCACGAGGTGGCCGTCGGCCCGGTGCATGCGGGAATCATCGAGCCGGGGCATTTGCGGTTTCAATGCCATGGCGAAAATGTAGCGCATCTGGAGATCGCGCTGGGCTATCAGCATCGCGGGATTGAGCGGGCGCTGATTGGCGGGCCGAATAAGCGCACTGCGCATCAGATGGAAGTGATCGCGGGAGATACAACCGTTGGCCATTCCTTGGCCTATTGCCAGGTGCTGGGCGCGCTGGCTTCCACGCCTGCGCCGGCGCGGGCCGGAGCGCTGCGCGGCATTTGTCTCGAGCTCGAACGCATGGCCAATCATGCGGGAGATTTGGGCGCATTGGCTGGCGATGTGGGATTTCTTCCTACCGCCTCGTTTTGCGGTCGCTTGCGCGGCAGTTTTCTTAACATGACGGCGCTGCTCTGCGGCAATCGCTTTGGGCGCGGCATGCTGCTGCCCGGCGGCGTGCGCTATGATGCCGATGAGGCGCGATTGGAAGATCTGATTAAGCGGCTGGATGAAACAATGCGCGATTTGACCGGCGCGATTGATCTGTTGTGGGAAACGCCTTCGGTGATGGCGCGCTTTGAGGAGACAGGCGCGATCTCGCTCGATCTCGCGCGCGAAATTGGGCTGGTGGGTCCGGCTGCGCGCGCATGCGGGGCCGAACTGGATGTGCGGCATGATTTTCCCGCCGGCATCTATCGCTTCGCGAGCATTCCGGTCTCGACATATCACAGCGGCGACGTGTTTGCGCGCGCGTTCGTGCGCTGGCTGGAGATTCAGCGCTCCGCCGCGTTCATTCATGAGCAGGTGCGTTCACTGCCACAAGGACCGATTCAGGCGGCGATGCAGCCGCTGGGCGCGAACATGGCTGTGGTGTCGATGGCCGAGGGCTGGCGTGGTGAAATCTGCCATGTGGCAATGACCAATGAGGCGGGGAATTTCAGCCGATACAAGATTGTCGATCCATCGTTCCACAATTGGTTTGGATTGGCGCAAGCCTTGCGCAACCAGCAGATTTCGGATTTCCCATTGTGCAACAAGAGTTTCAACCTGTCGTATTGCGGGCATGATTTGTAAGGGATGTAAGATGAATGTAGGGTGGGTCTTGACCCACCAACTCGCAGTATTTGGAAGAGATTTAAGGATGGTGGGTCAAGACCCACCCTACGCAATAGTTTTATAGGAGCAGCACTGAATGTATAAAGCTTTGCGGGCGCGATTGCGCCAGGGACATCAGACGATTGCGTTTCCCAAGGCGCCGCCGCAAATGCCCGATCGCTTCCGCGGTCGTCCGCTGATCAATGAATCGGCTTGCCCGGCGGAATGTCACGATTGCATGGAGGCGTGTCCGACGGAGGCAATCGTGCTGCGCGAAGGCAAGCGCGCTATCGATCTGGGCCGCTGCATCTTCTGCGAGGACTGCATCAATACCTGCCCGCAACAAGCCATTGCGCCTTCGCAGGATTACCGGTTGGCTGCTTCATCGCGCGAGGAACTGGTTGTCGAAAATGGGGCGGAACTAAAACTCGCGCGCGCATTGGACAAAGAATGCCGCCGCCTGTTTTCGCGCTCATTGCGCCTGCGGCAGGTCAGCGCGGGCGGATGCAATGCCTGCGAGGCCGACACCAATGTTCTTTCCACCATCACCTATGACCTGGGCCGCTTTGGCATTCAATTCGTTGCCTCGCCGCGCCATGCCGATGGCTTGCTCATCACCGGCCCCGTAACTCAGAACATGCGTCTGGCGCTGGAAAAAACCTATGCCGCCGTGCCCGCGCCCAAGATTGTGATTGCGGTGGGGGCCTGCGCGATTTCGGGCGGCTTGTTTGCCGGGCATGAAGAAGTGAATAACGGCGCGACCGATCTTCTCCCCGTTGACCTCTTTATCCCCGGCTGTCCGCCGCATCCCATCACCATCCTCGATGGCCTGCTGCGACTGCTCGGTCGCATCTAGCGTTCAGTTTTTCTGGCACGTTTATTTTCAATGGCCTACATTGGATGAGTTGGTTCGATCATCCTGTTGCCGCCATCGGAGACCTGCCATGAATTGGAAACGCCTGTGCCTCTCGCTATTGTTTGTCAGTTGCGCGATCTGTGCGCCTGCTGTTGATCAGAACACCCCCAATTGGTTCGCATGGCAGATTCCTTCGTTGGAGCCACTGCATGGCGCCATCGATGCATCTGAGTTGAATGTCGGCTCACAGAGCCAACCTACTGTCGGGTCGGAGACCCAACCTACCGAGCTTCCTCGCATTGAAATACGTGATGGGCACTTCGTCACGCCCGATGGCGAGCGCGCGCGCTTCTTTGGCACTAACCTTTGCTTTAACGCCGTCGCTCCGCCCAAGGACATAGCGCCGAAAATGGCAACGCATCTGAGCCAACTTGGCTTTAATATCGTCCGCTTTCACCACATGGATACATGGCCGGCGCCGCGCGGCATCATGCAGGAGGACCGCGTCCATCTTGCCCCCGAGATGATCGACCGCATGGAGTTTCTGATTAACGAACTGGAGAAGAACGGCATTTATGTGAACATTAATTTGCATGTCGGGCGCGTGTATCCCGGCACGCCATCGAGTATGGCAAGCCCGTTTAACATGGGCAAAATTCTCGACCAGTTCTATCCGCCTTACATTCAGATGCAGAAGGATTATGCGCGCGAATTGCTGACGCACAAAAATCCATACACGGGCAAAACACTGGCTGAGGATCCGGGCGTGCTGGTGATGGAAATCACCAATGAGGACTCCGTCTTTCAGGCCAACAATGATGACTTTGCGCGTTTGCCCGATCCGTATCATTCCACACTGATGGAGAAGTGGCGCGCATGGCTGGGCAAGCAATATGCATCCGATGAGCAGTTGCGCGAAGCGTGGGGCAAGGGTTTGGAAGAACCGGGCCAGATGATGCTGACGAATGCGGATTTCTCGAATGGATTTACGAATTGGACGCGGCAAAATACCTCGTCAAATAACTATACAATCGAACTTGCTGATGGCGTGCTCAATGCCGCGATTGGGCAAGGCACGAGAGACGATTTGCAGCTGTTTCAGATGGGCCTCACATTCAATAATGGCCGGCAATATACCTTTGCCTTCGATGCGCAGTCGCCCAGCTCTTCCACGTTGCAAATGAATGCGCGATTGGACCGTGCGCCATGGACGGTTGTGGGCATTAACCGCAAGGTGCCCATTACGCCGGATTGGCAGCACTACGAGTTGGCCTTCACCGCCTCAAAGGCGCAGGGCGCCAACAATCGCATCGGCTTTAATTTCGGTCATCGCAGCAATTCCTCATGGCGCATTCGCAATGTGTCGCTGCACGAAGGCTCCGCTCCAACGGCCATCGCGCGCACGAAACAGGCCACCATCGCCTCGGCGGATGTTCCAGCGAATAATGCCGGCTCAGTGGAGGCGCAGGACTTCAATGTCTTTTTGTTTGAAACTGAATGCGCCACGGCGGCGGAGATGAAGGATTATTTGAAGAACACGCTGCATGTTGGCGCTCATATTGCCGACACGCAGGATGCTTATGGCGGCTTGCCATCGGTCTATCGCGAAGCCACGCTGATGGATTACGTGGATATTCATGATTACTGGCAGCACCCGAATTTCCCCAACAAGCAATGGGATCCGGCGGATTGGCGCATTCAGAACACGCCCATGTCGGGCGATCCCAATGGCGGCACGTTCGCTCGCCTGGCGCGCTATCGCGTGGCGGGCAAGCCCTACAACGTCAGCGAATATAATCACCCTATGCCTAGCAATTATGCGCTGGAGATGTTCCCCATGCTGGGCAGCTTCGCGTCGATGCAGGATTGGGATGCCATTTATCAGTTCACCTATCGCAGCAACGACCGCGATTGGGATGCAAGGAAGTATCAGGGGTTCTTTGATCTGGATGGCAACAGCGGGCAACTGGCTTTTGTTCCCTTTGCCGCGCGCGCATTCCGGCAGGGGTTGTTCACGCAAGGCAATAAGGCTGTCACATTGAAAATTCCCGCCTCGCCGCTTGATTATCTGAGCACGCACAGGCAATGGGATGCTGAAGCGATCTGGGAGCAACTGGGCGGCACGCCTTCCTTTGTTACGCAGAATCGTGTGGCGGTGGATTTGGTCAATGGAATTAAAGAGCCATCACTGGATTTGAGCACCGATAAGAGCATGCCCTCGCCGGTGGAATGGACGACGGGAGAAAATGGAGTTTATCGCGCCATCGCGCCCAATGCCGTGGCGCTGGCGGGCGTTATTGCGCGCGAGGGAGAGACTCAGAAGGCTGGACCGTTTGAGATAAAGCTTTCGCCGACTTCGAATCAGCATGCCTGCTTCACGGCCGTTTCGCTCGATGGCAAGAATCTATCCGAATCGCAACGCATTCTGATGGCCGTGGGCAATCGCACGGAAAACACCAACATGAAGTGGAGCGAAGATCGCCATACGGTGAACAAGAACTGGGGCGATGCGCCCGTGCTCGCGGAAGGCGTGGCCGGGACTATTGGGCTGAGAACGAATCAGCCGCTGCAAGTCACCGCATTGAAGAGCAATGGGGACGTTGGCAAGGCCATTCAGGCGCAAAAGAACGATGAATCCGCCGACGCGCTGACCTTTGCCATTTCACCGTCGGATCAGACGATGTGGTATTTGCTTGCCAGGTAGGTCGGCTCTTCAAGCGGACATTTGGCGGCAATGCCGAATCCTTATGACGGCGTTTTTCAGATTAATAGGGATTTTCCATCAAGAGGAAGACCTTTTAGGATACAGATCTACGCTCGCGCTTGCCATCGATGGCGCAGGTGTATTACGGTGCAGTTGCGGATGCCTGTCACCCCACCTGAGGCGAAAAACCATTATGCGCGGAACCGTCTGCCTGAAAGACTTGCGGGTCATTTGTTTGATTGGCATTCATCCCAAGGAACGCCAACTCCCCCAGGCGCTGGACTTCGATTTGGAAATGGAGATCGACATCGCCGAGGCGGCCGAGACCGAGAACATCTCGGCCACGGTGGATTATTCCGATGTGGCCGCGCGCGTGGAAGAACTGGCTCAAGAAGGCGCGTTCAAACTGCTCGAATCGCTGGCCGAGTCGGTGGCCTCGATGCTGTTTGACAGCTATCCCGTGATTGATGCAGTGAAGATTGAAATCCGCAAGCCCTCGGCGGTTCCGGCGGCAAGATATGCGGGGGTGCGCATCGAGCGCAAGCGCGCGGAAATGCTGTAGCCGGACCACACAACCTTTGTCATTTCGAGGAAGCAAAGCGACCGAGAAATCCTAGCGGCTGCCTCAAAGCCTCAAGTCCAAAGCCCCAAGCCTCAAGCCTGTCTGCAGGCCCATTGCATGCCGCGCACGAGGATTTGCTTCACCTGCGGGATTTGCAGCTCGCTGGCCACGTGCCCCAGCGCGGAATAAAATACTCGCCCCTGACCCCACATTGTTTTCCATACCACAGGCATTATCATTCCATCGAGCCATGGCATATCCGGCGTATGAAAGGTCGTGTCGGCCAAGACCTCCACGCGCGGATCGAACAGCATGTAGTACTGCTCGGAGTTCATCTCGAAATCAGCAAGGCCGGCCATCACCGGATCATCGGGCCGGGTAATGCGCACGCCATATTGCTTCTTGTTTCCCGGATGCCCCATGAACAGCCCGCCGGTCATCCATTGATATTGGTGATTGGAAAAGGCGTCGCCCATGCCGCCATGCCATCCTGCCAGGCCGCATCCGCTGCTGACGGCGCGGACAAGGTTCGTGCATTGCGCTCCGCTGAGCTGCCCGCCCATCGTCCAGTTGGGAATAATCAGATCGTATTGCATCAGCCCGACGGCGTCGGAAAATGTCTCCAATGAATCGGAGACCTCCACCTGCATGCCGCATTCGCGCAGGAATTCCGTCACCACCTCAGTAGTGGGTTTAGGCTCATGAAAATCGGGTCCGCCATAAACGATCAGTGCGCGCATGATGAAGTAACTCCAGTCGCAGAATGAATTTTCTTATGCCGCCGCCAATTCCGGCTCCGGTTCCGAGGTTTGAATCGGCGCTTTGCCCAACGGCAGAACGCGGCCTTTTCTTGCCTGGCTGGCGAAGTAGAAAGTGCCGGCCAACCCCAAGACATAGATTAGGAATACATAGAGGAAGCCGCTGGAATAATCCGTAATGCCATCCACTCGCGGCAGCAGGCGATTGTAGTAGGTGACAAATACACCCACGCCATTGATGGCAATAATGCGCGTAATGCCGCGCACCCATGTCATGCCCGCATATACGGTTCCCATCTTGTTGCGCGGGATGAAATCGAACAGCAGCGGCCCGACCGTGCAATTGTCCATCATGTGGACGATGGCGCTGCAAAATTCCGAGAAGATCATGACCTTGATCGGCGGGATTCCCCTGGGGGCGAAGAAATGTATATAACCCCACCAGCACAGCGGATACATCGTCGTCAGGATCATGGTCCACTGGAACATCTTCATCCGGTTCACGCGGTCTGCGACAAAACCCACTACGGGAAGGATGATACACATGCGGATCACTGTATTGGCCACGCCCAAGTTTCCCAGCGTTTTCATATCATAACCAAACTGTTCGGTGGTCATCAATGGCCCCAGCGAGGCAAGGCCGGCATTGAGCGCCACGCTGGCAAAGACGAGGATGAAGATCATGCGGTGCTGGCGTTCGCCGAAAATGCCTGTGATGAAAGGTTTGAAGGAGAATCGATTTTCACCGGGTTTGACCGGAACTTCTTTTTCTTTCACGAATAGATGGAAATGCAATACGCACAGCAGAACCGCTCCTGCCACGACCCAGTATAAGAGCCGTTCGCCCGTCAGCCAACTGATTCCATTGATGTTCTTTTCTTTAAAATTTTTAATCAACACACCCATGAACAAGAGCTGGCCGGATTGAGTAAACAGCATGCGAATGGATTGGGCGCGCCCGCGCTGCGGCTGCGGAATGACTTCATTGACCAGCGGATCAAAGGGACCATAGGAGGTCAGGTCCATTGAAATGCCAAACAGGATGGCGGCAAGAATTAAGACAGGCAAACTTGGCGCGAGCGGCATGAGAGCCAGAGCCGTGGCCACGCCAGTCCAGCCCGCGATCAGGAATGGTTTGCGTCGCCCGTAGCGCGTCCAGATGCGGTCGCTTTTCCACGAAACGTAGGGGCTGATGAACATATTCAGCAGCACGTGCGAGCTCGTGACCAAGGTGATGATGTAGGGAATTTTGGTGAATTTGCGCGTGGTAAAGGACATGGCCGCATTCGCGCAGGATTCGTTGAGCTGAATGATTAGGGCGGGCGCAACAATCGCCACGACCCATGACCATGGGACCCTCTTCTGCTGTGTCGTAATCAAGGGCAACGTCCTTATCAGACTAAAGCGTAAACGGCTGAGGTTGCTCTTTTTACGAGATTTCAGGGGAGGGAATCAATACAATTTTCGGATTGCAGCAAAACAATTCAATTGAACTAGAAAAATGCCAGGAACTTTCTAACGTCTTTCGCGGGAGCACTCAGTCCTGTGGCATCGAAACCCTGGAAAACGGAAACAGCCGATTACGATGACGAGCACGAGCACGAGCACGAAATGACTTAGGCCGACTATAGAAAGCTCCTGAGAAAAATGCAGGCTGTGCATCATTTTTGATGGACACAGCCTGCCTTGTTTTTGGCTCTTGCAGCGATGACGTTTTCCTGCCGTCCTATTTTCATTAGCCCCGGAATTCATCCCGGGGTTAATGGAGGCGAGAAGGCCGTTGATCGTTTTAACGATCTTCCCCGCAAACCGTTGAAACGCTTATTGATTAGAGCCTTTGACCACCCGCAATAAATCGCGGGGCTAATAGGGTATTTGTCATCTGGGTTATTAAACGTGCATTTCCCAAGATGCCCAAAAAACATTGTCCTTTGCAAAGCAACTTTACTGGCGGACCAGCATTGTATAGCGCTCGTTGATGCGGCCCCAATGCAGGTTCTTCATATAATTTTCGATGTAATTCATGCGGCCGGCGCCATCCTTGTGATAATACGCGTGCTCGAATACATCGAGGACCATGATGGGAATGCCGCCCCAGATGGCGCCATTCTGATGCTCATCAACGAGGACATTGATCAGGCGCTTGGAATACAGCGCATCATAAACGAGCAATCCCCAGCCGCTGAGCTTGGCGGCAAAGGCGCTGGCCTTGTAATCCGCCGCCCATTTTTCAAACGAACCGAACTCCTTCTCAATGGCGGCCTTAATTTCGGGGCCTTTATTCGGATCGCCATCGCCGCCCAGGCACTGCCAATAGATGTCATGCAGCAGCGCGCCGGAGTGGTTCCAGGTGAAGCGACGCTTCAGTTCGCCAATGGGGCTGTAGTTGCCGTTGGCCTTGGCCGGATCGGCGGATTCGAGTTCTTTTTCGATCGTGTTCAGGGCGGCGACATAGCCGGCCTGATGCTTGTTATGATGCCAATCGGCGGTTTCGGCGTCGATCATACCGGACAGCAGTTGCTTGGCTTCTTCATCCGAATAGGGACGCGGAGCCATTTTCCATTCGAATGCCATGATGGACTTCCTCCTGGGGGATAGGTGATGCTGCTTCTTTAGCAAAGGTTATCCCAATTCGCGAAAATAGTTTATCTTTTTATTTTGAACGCGTAAAATGTAATAGTTGCAATGGCAGAGGATGAGACGATTTTAAAGTGGTCACATGTTTTGAGGGGAAAAATCGGCTGATCTGATCATTGCAAAAGCAAAATTGCGGATCCAGCAGATACCATGAAGCGAGTTTGACATGACGAAATTGAGCGTGAACATTAATAAGATTGCCACGTTGCGCAATGCGCGCGGCGGCGATAATCCCAACGTGCTGAAGGCGGCCCAGACCTGCATTGCCGCCGGATGCCATGGAATAACAGTCCATCCGCGCCCGGATGAACGGCATATCCGCCGCGCGGATGTGATCGAGCTGGCTGGAATGCTGACGGTGGAATTCAATATCGAAGGGTATCCCGATGAGCGATGGATGGAACTGGTCTGCCGGGTGCGTCCGGCGCAGGCGACGCTCGTTCCTGATGCGCCGACGGCGCTGACTTCCAATGCCGGATGGGATTTGCGCGATGCGCGAAATAATCATCTTCAAGAGACGATTGCGCGTTTGCATGAGGAAGCGAAAGCGCGGGTGAGTTTGTTTGTCGCGGCCGATCCGGCGCAGGTGGAGCGTGCGCGTGAGTTGGGCGCCGATCGCGTGGAACTTTATA
>Ga0116193_1003814_pt1 | contig 10746 bp, 8 predicted proteins | sample AD_UKC115_MetaG_FD_89892 | JGI IMG/M metagenome (GOLD analysis project Ga0116193, IMG submission 89892) | Active sludge microbial communities of municipal wastewater-treating anaerobic digesters from Hong Kong - AD_UKC115_MetaG | ecosystem: Engineered > Bioreactor > Anaerobic > Digestate | place...
TATTCCGGATTGAATCTCCATAATAGAGATGGCTAATTTGAAAAATACTCACTCCCGAAAGTTCCGTTCAACAATGAATTAAATCGAAACACTTTGAAAGTTATCCCTCAAAGTGTTTTTTTTGGGGGGGCGTGTTTCGTTTAATTCCTATGATGTTGGCAAATCGTTATTTTTCTTTTCTCAACTTATTAATCCACTTGTTTGTTTCAGAAATAATCTCTGCTTTACTTTTTTCTGTATCCAATGAAACAGGAGAATAATCTAAGTTCAATAGTCTGGAACCTAAACACTCAGAACTATAATAGTAAGTCATTCCGTTTATTACTATTTTTTTTAGATACAATAAATATTCTCCTTTTCTATTTGGATAAAATGTGCAATTATTAAATTCTTCACTATCTCCAATTGTTTTCCCAGTAATTATTTCTTCATCAATTTTCCATTTCAATACCTCAATTACTTTTATCTGATAATCTGTTCCTGTTTTTATAATCTCTCCAATTAAGATAACGTCACTCCACTCATAACTTACTTTATCCAATTCTTCTAGATTATATTCTGGGCATTCACAAGCAAATGTTTTTGCTGACAATGCAAGAATCATAATTAATGTTTGTATCTGTCTCATTGTTTTATAATGTTTGCCAACGGTTTGGCGGTATGTTTTTGTTGCCGATTACGGAGTACTTCACTTTCAAGCTCCGATGAAGTTTGAAGCGAGCTACAGCCGTTGATTTCAGTACTATCTCGGCAATAAAATATACCGATTGTTACCGCCTGGTGTTCTGTCTTCCAGTCTTGTAAACCATTGTCAATATTCAGTTTCTCTGTCATTATCATTTTACTTTCTTGTCTTTCTGTGTTGGCTCGTGTGTCAGCGTTTTTTATTTTTTTTAGTGTCGGCAAATTTTTTAAAACAATTTCTTTCAGTGCGTTGGTTTTGCAAGCTCTTTGACAAAGCTTTGGTTGGAGGGTTGGCTCGTGGGGCTTTGGCAATGTGCTTGCAAATAGTTCAGGTCATAATTTATTTATTCTCCATGATATTGCACACATACCATCATAATTTCTCCACCGTGATGGGCTAACAGAGACTTTATCTATTTTAAGTTTATTAGCATTTTCTATTGTTTTTTTATCAATTTTAAGATTTTCAAAAAATGATAATTCTAACTCAACAGAAGAACGATTATGAATATCCGTAAATTTGTTAGGGAGTTGCAACACTTGATTTTCTAAAGCATTCTTTGGTACTTTAGATTTTCCAGCAATTAACATATAAGCCTCAATATATGGATACTTTTTTTTCTTTATCGCTAGTTTCAAAATATCTTTGAAAATACTTTTTGGGTTGATATTATTTTCATGATTTTTGATAAATGTTTTAACTTCGTATAAAACCATGGGGGCAGATGATAAAGTATGTATTACTGCATTGTCGATATATTTCCACTCTCTATACGCACTAAAAGGAGTATTACGAAGATGACCACTAATAAAATCATTTATGGTAGATTGAACCTTATATTCGTCTTGATTCAATAATCTTTCAGCCTTTCGGTCTACTAAAACACTTAAAATTTTTGATAATAAGTTTTTATGAATGTTTTCATTATACCAAAGCTCACTTTTTGAAAAGAGTTTATCTATTAATTCTTGATCCATTGTCTTTTTAACTATAAAATCAATTATTTTATTTAGGATTTATTCGCATTACAAACATTCAATATTTTCAATAACGCCATATTTTTCTGCTTTTTCTAGTTTGTCAAATTTTGCTTTTAGTTTTGAAAGTTCCGAATTTGAATCTGCAATTTGGTCTCTCGAAACAGTATAATGCTTTAAAACCTCATAAATACTCTTTTGTGATTTGTATTCTTCAATGACTTTAAAATCATTGTGCTCAATAATTTTTTTAGCTTTATTAAGTTCATTAGAGGTTAAATTTTTAAAAGCATTCCACCAATCTTCTGTTATTCCTTCTTTTTCAAAAAAGAATCTAAAAAGCAAGTATGTTTCAGGCATATAAAGTAACTTATTGTATTCCTCTTCATCTGAACCAAAAGCTTTATAAAAGAAACTTTTACCTTTTCCGATTTTCCCTTTAGTTGCATTTAAAATTACCTGAACAGCTCTAATGAATTTTCTGTTCCAATGAGTTCCAATAAAATCTCTATTCAAATGATAGTCTCCGAAAATCGGGTGAAATTTCATTGGGAAAGAATAAATATCAATCTTATACTTATCGCATAATTCAACATTTATCTTTAGTCTTTGATATAACTCAACAGGTTTATCTTCAAAGTTATAAAGCAAGTAATTTGAGTAATACTTAATTCCATGTTTCTTTGCTCTTAGAATTGCATTTAAATAGTATTCCTCGTAATCCATACTATCAAAAGCAATACGTAATGGCCTAATTGGTATCTTGCTTAAAAGTTTTGCTTTCTCATCAGTCAATAAACGAGCATCCACGCCTTGATTGAAATCAACATATCTTTGTTTTGGAACTTTATTTCGATATTTCTCAAATACTGGAAGTAAATCAGGAACAATTTTCAATATTGTACTTTTGGTTGCAGTTTCTGGCTTATTTAAGTTATTATCCAAAATTAAATTATAAATCTCTTGTTTTTGAGTACCCTTCAACCTGTCTATCAATTCATTAAGCAATACAACTGTTTTTCTGATATAACCATTGTCATTGATACCGGCTTTTAAGTTATTAAGTGAAATTTCAAGTTGATTAGGCTCAATAAACTTGGTTTTATTGTCAAAGCCATTTGCTTGGATTTCACTAATTATTTCAGAAAAACTTGGAGAAGCAAGTACATTATTGTCTAAAAGTAATAGATTCCGTTTTTCTCCATAAATTTTATTTACACCATCTATCTTTGATGACAATTCGACTTTTTTAACAAACTTTGGTTCAATTATAGGAACAGCACAAAACTCGCATTTCCTTACACATCCTCTTGTTGTATAGCCATAGTAAGCATTATTTTCAGGATACTTATACTCAATTTCTTCTAAAATTGAATAATCTAAAGGCAATTCGTCAATAATAATATCATTATTGTCTAAAACACCCTTTTTGTTGAGTAACCCAGTATGAACATTTTTAATTCCAGTAATCTTTTTAATTTCATCAGGTATTACGGAAGCCATTACACCACCAACCCATATTTCATTTTCATTTTTAACAAGATCTTTAGAAAATTGAATTGTCTTAATTGTAATATCCCAATAAAAAGTAAATAAAGATGTTATACAAATTCTATCCCAGTGCTTTTCATTCAAATATTCTTTTTTCCAGTAAAAATCTTTGTAATAGTTTAGTGCATTAAGTAGTAATAATTCATACTTTGATTCTGAGATTTTTAAATCTTCAATTAGTGATTTATTACGTTTTCTAATATATTCCTGTATTAGTAAAAAATCAGATTTCCAATTAATAGACTTGTCAATTTTTTCAAGTTTTGCAACGCATTTATTTGTTATATGATTAATTAAAAAATCTTTAAGTTCCCCCTTATAAAATACAACATTATCCCCCAACATTTTGTGATATGTTGCGAGTTTCATTAATCCAATTGGCGGATATTTGTTTTTGTAATTTGGTTCTATTAATAAAACATTTCTCATTTTAACTCGTCTTCAATCTTGTTAATTACATTTTCTGCCACATTAGGGTCTAAAGCATCTCTAATTATCGAAAAGATTTTTCCTACTAATTTTCTTTGTTCTTTATTTAAACAACTCAGTCTATCAGTTCTAAATTTTGGTTTACAATCTTCTTCATTCTCAATAGAAATTTCATCTATCCCATTTTTACTTTCGGGTTGTACAACTCTATCAAGTATTTTCTTTACTGGAGAAGTTTCATGGTTATTAAAATCTTGTTCAATTTTTTCAATTTTCTTTTGAGCTTTTATTGCTTCTTCTTTTTTTCGTTCAAATCTTTCTTTAAACTCTTGATGTTCTTTTTTGTCAGTAAAACCGTTTGATTGCTTTTGCTTATACTCTTCTTCAAATGCTTTTAGATCTTCGATTTTCTTAATTGAACTATTTATTTCGGAAGCGGTGTAACACAATTTATAGATATTAGAATGAAAGAAATTCTTTAACTTCTGCTCAAACTCAAAATAAATTGTGTTTTCTGTAAAATAGTCACGCCTTGAATTTGGAATTAAATCAGGATGCGAAGCGTGTATCTCTCCAAAAAAGTAAAAATGAAATCTTCTATCACGTTGAAGCTTTAATAAGGTATATTCATCTCCAATTTGAATGTTTGATTTTCTCAAACGAAATCCTCTTGTATAATTTATTTGGTTTAAAGATTGATTCTTTTCAGATACACTATGCCAACCCCAATACAATAAGTTACCGTCAGAAGCATATTCTTTAAAAAAAACTACATCTATTATTTCATCTTCTTTCTTTTTGTCATTCTCATCCCCTTTGTAAATATAAGTTGAGTATCCTTTGAATAATTGTTCTGAATTAAGATAAATCTTGTATTCGTCTACAGTTATGCTATCCTTTTTAAACTCATCGAATATTTTGGATTTATAAATAAATCTTGTTGGGAATGGTAATGGTGCAACCATTGAAAGATACTTTTCAATTTCTCGTTTATCAAGCAAATCATCATTTGTTACGTTTTCTAGTATAACTTTAAAATAATGTGATTCAGGATTTTCTTTTTGAGTTGAAAACTCTGTAACTTGCTTAATTACTGAGATTGCATCTTCTTTGTCTTTCCTATTATTTATAATATCTTTTAATTTGGCAGCATCCCATTTCAAAATTGATTTTTTGGCTTCATTAAAAAATGATGTTTCAAAAATTAAATTCTCACAATATGCTAAACCGCCAAGTCTCCCAATACCACGAAAACCTTTATCTACACCTCTTTGCTTTGTAGATTGTGCAATATTCTGTAAAATTGGTTGTACTTGTTCAAAAGCAATACCTGTAGCATTATCTTCAATAATAATTTTTCTTTTTTCTGCTTCAATTATGATATGAATTTCACCTTGATTTTTTTCTAATAAACCTTCTCTTACAGCTTTGTCAATTTGATCTGCTGAATTCTGAATATATTCTCTAAAAATAAATCGGGAATCCTCATACATTCCAATTGTAAGAGATTCAATAACATCTTTTCCAATAACTGGTGTAAACTTATTATCCATTCTTAAACTGTTTATAAATTGGTCTTGGGAATTTAATATTTAATAATGAGCGGAACACGGGATTTTGAACAACATATTCGCCCTGTTTCAATCTTGTAAGCATAGACTTGTAAACTGGTGGCACATATTGATAATCTGGTTTTGAGATTTCAATTGCATTTGTTCTGCCGTATGCGTGAGTTGCACAATTTCCTTTTACTCTGTCATGAATATCACTTTTGAATTGTTCTGCTGAAAATAATATTATACCCAACGAACGACCTCTTTCTGTTATATCTAATAATTGTCTTAAAATTGGAGAACTCTTCGGCACTTCTTTGGAAGCATATTTATTTAATTCATCAATAAATATCACAATCTTTGATGGAATATCTGCTTCGTTCCTATCATAAGCTTGACCAAGTTTTAACTCATAGATAGAACGCATAACATCTCCAAAAACAAAACCTTGTGTTTCTTCATCTAGTTTGGCGACATCAATTACAAAAACATCATTTTTCTTAATGTTTAAGATTGCCTCCTTTAGTCTTGTTTCATTGTCTTTGGGCTTGCTGCTTATCGAATTTGAAAAAATTGTAGTTTTTTCAATAGTTTTTCTGAATAGTCGATAAAATTTACGCCAACTTAAAACTGTAATTTCTTTGTCTTTGCCTGAAGCCCCTGCTTTTGTATGCTCATAAACTTCGTTAAGTAATTCATTCCAATTTGTGATACCGTTAAAACCACCTTGTCCAGTTGCTATGTAATTAACAATGGATTCCATCGTTTGGTTTGGGTCATCAACATTTGAGAAAAGCAAATCAATACTCTCTTTATCATCTTCAAAAATGTATTTATATAAAAATGCTTTATTTAGTTCCATTTGACTTTTAACATCCCTCCCGTATGTTGATGAAACAATATCCTTTGAATATGGATAAAAATATTTTACATTCTGAAATGGAATCGTACTCAAATCAAGCATTTTATAGATACTCTTGTCATCAGAAGTTAATTCGTCATTTATTTCATCAATAGCAAGTAAATCTCTTCCTTTTACATTTAACAATACAAAAGCAACTGATTCACCTTTTGATTTTTCTATGTATTGGTCTTGTATTGCTTTTAGTAGAAACATTGCGTATGAAGTTTTAGATGCTAAGCCTGAAATACCAGAAATATTTAAGTGAGCCCCTTCAGGTCCAATTAAAAAGTGGGAGTTAAAATGAACTGGTATTGTAACGCTATCAGGTTGTTCATACATTTCAATATATCCGCAAGGTAAAGGATTTTTTATATCTTTTAAACCTAGCGCCTCTCTTATGTCATCTTCACTTGCAAGACTAACAAAAGAACCGTCTAATACAGGCGTATAAATTCCTTGTGAGTTGCCAACAACTTTTGCTCTAACGTAATTCATTCCTATACGCTGAGTGTATTGTTGATAATTAACATCACCAAAATCACTTGAAATATAACCTGCAAGAAAACTTGAATTATCCGTTAAATGAGATATTTCTTCAACAACTCCAAAAGTAATTGAACTTTTAATATGGTTAACCTTTACAACATCAAAAGGCTTTATTATTAATTCTTTATCTGTCCAAAAAAAGAATTCATCAACCGTAGTTGGAACTTTTTCTGTTGCAATAATTTTTCCGATTTGCTTCATGTTAAAATAAATTTAGAAAGTGAATATCACTTAAATACTTGCTTTTTAAAAATAACTCTGTTAAATAAACTGGATATAAATGATTTGCCCATCTGCTATCTTTACCATAACATACGGGATTTCTTTCATTAATAATATTTGCAGTAATTACATCAATTAAATCACTTTCCAGTCCATTCTCATTTTCATTCTCTGTGATTAATATTTTTTCGATTTTTACTATACCTGCAAAGGGACTTTCGGTATGTTTTGCGTCTCTAATCCTGATATACCAAACGCTATATTTATAATCACCGAGGTAAGACCATTTTTCTCTTTCATGTTGAAACATATATGCAGGTGTCCTATGATACAAAGGAAGTTTCGCAAGTAAAGCAGCGTTACTTTTACCACTTCTGTCTTTGCTAAATTCAGGATTAAAAAGTTTCGAAACCCCTATAACACATCGATAATTGTTTTTAATTTTTGATAATTCCTTATACTCACCTGTTTTCATTGGTTTGTATTGTAGTGATCCATCTTTAAGTAAATAACTATCTTCATTTAGGAGATTTTTCGCAGTAAGATTAGCAACAATTTTCTTTTCGCTGTCGACCATTTCGTCTTGTATTGCAGCAATACCTAAATGTTCATATTTTAATTCTTTAGAATCGACATTTGCTTTTGATGAATAACTTAAAATGTTTGAAAATTTTAATCCAATCTTTTGAACCCTTGGTGTATTATTAATTTTTTCTTTTAGATTATTAAAAAACAACTCTGTATTTCTTGTCTCTGGATTTGCTTCTACTGGTAAAGACAAAACCAAATTACTTTCCAGTTCCTTACATTTAAAATTATTTGGATTCTTTCGTTCACAGCAAGCAACACCAATCTGTCCTGCCATAATTGGAAAAATCCTTTTATTAATTTCAATATCGTCAACTTTATAGGTGCGTCTTGATCCATCTAAAAAATATTTAAACAATGGTTCTGAGTTAGATAATTGTTTTGCTTTTTTTGTTAAATCTTTTGTCTGTTTCAGGGATGTATCTGTTTCGCCATACCTATCTTTCAATAATGTAAATGATTGAGTTTCTTCATAATTAATCGTTGGCACTTTTAATTCTTCGTCTGCACAGTATCTGTATGAATCATAGCAGATTCCATTTGTTGCATCTTCAAGTATTTTTCTAATATTTTTCATTCTAATTATAAAACTCAAAGTTAGTATTTTTCTCTTGGTGCGTTAGCAAGATTGCACTCTTTGACAAAGCTTTGGTTTCAGCGTTGGCTCGTGGGGCTTTGGCAATGTGTGCAATGTGGGTTGGCAATTGTTTTAAAAAATGTGCGGTGGCAAAAAAATAAAAAACATCGGGTCGGCTTGAGTGTCGGTTCTTTGGTTTTGTCAATATTTCGTTTTTCTGTCCTTTCACAATGGTTTACTTTTCAATTTTCCTATGTCGTTGTCTGTCTCCTACACTTGGCGGTAACTCGTTTATAACCGTAACTCTTTCCCCCATTTATTACGGTTAGCTTCCAATTTTAGGTGGATAACCGTATGTTTCATGTTACACAATTGCATTTTTTATGACTGCAAATATAAAATTTTTTATAATGTGTCAAATGGACTTATGATATTTTTTTATTGTTGTCCGGGAAAACAAGTACCGAGAAAATAATAATATCGAAATTTACTTTTTTTTCTTTCGTACTTTTGTCTTGATACAAAAGTACCGAAAAATCAAGGCAAAAAGAATGCCGCCCGCTCTGCCAATCAGCTAAGCAGTTCTATCAAAACAAGGAAACGACAAGCGGTTTTGCAAGAACCGCTAAGCTGATTGGCATTCACAGCACCACCGCCTCTGCTTTTTGCCCGACCTACGCACGTGCTTCGTGGCAGATTGTATTGTTACTGCCAAAGCTAACTCTTTTTGATTAGGGGACTTACTTTTTGAAAAACAAAATCGTGTACTTGATTATCGTGGACTTTTGATTGATTTTTCTCTGTTTTTATTTTTAACCGGACAGCAATAGGTTTGAATATTTTATTAAAATGAATATTCCCAATTTCAGATTTCCTGCTCTTTAATGAATTATTCCTCTATATTGTCCCGTTAGGGACATAAGCCCGGTAGAACATTACATCGGTGTGTAATAATTATGGCCCGATTAGGGACAAGAGATAATACAAATCATCTCAATCCCAATTCAGAAAATTGATAATTTCGAAGGAATTGCCGATTTTTAACGTCCCTAATCGGGACGCTGGTGGCTTGTTTGTCCTTCATTTCTACCGGGCTTCAGACCCTAATTGGGTCTGTTAGGAAATATGTTTCATCATATTATTGAAATGGATGCTCTAAAGTTATAAGCGGTAAAATAAATTCTCGCAAAGTCCCCAAGACGCAAAGATTTTGCCATCCGAGCGCGTGAGGGCGTAGGCGGAAAGCCCGCAAGGACGAAAGCCGATGTGCCGCTGCTGCAAAAGAGCGACCGGAGGAAGCTCCTTTTGCAGCTTTGCGGCCACACGGCTTTCGGCTGCGGACTTGGAGCCGGAGACCGGCGGCGAAGCCGACACGCCCTAATAAAAAATATAAAAACAAACTTAATGAAGTTCATTTTGAGAGGAAAAAACCTCTTCGTAATGGCGGATGAGGAGTTTATCCTTGCGGGAATCGCGAATCATGCGAATGGCGGTGTTGACCTCTTCGATGGTGCCGACGCACTCGAAGGGTTTGTTTTCTGCGATGCCGGTCAGTTCATCGAAATAGGGGAGCATTTGGGGTTTGTTGAGCAGGTCTTCGCCGAAGATACGGATCATTTTTTCATCGGGCAGGAAGGGCGACAAGATGAGGTAGGCGAAGAGGCATTTGGAGCAGGCGCAACACCATTTGTCTTCTTTACTTCCGGCATTGCAACTGCGGAAAATGAAGTGGTAGTCGTGCAATTGTGCAAACTGCTCCGCAATCTGCAACTCCGTTAGTTGCCGCAAAAAGCTGAAGTAGTGACTTGTATCGTTCATCCATGTATGGACATAATGGCGAAAGTCTTCTTCAAATTCGAGCGATTTGGAGTATTGGTGGTTGATGTCGGTTCCGGGAATGGTGGGTTCGTTGGCGCTGGACTCGTTAGAGAGGGCGATATGGCGACAGTTGGTAGTCAAAGCCACAAGTAACGTGTAGAAAGCGAGCATGGCCGAGAAAGGGGTGTGCCCATTGAGAAAACCTTGTCTGTTGAGAGTAAGCAAAAGGGGATCTATCTCGCGATTCAGGATAACACGTTCTGCGGGTTTGGTAAAACTGGCAGTTTCGGCACAGGCAATGGTGGCCCCGCGCGGATTGATGATGAAAGGAATGATTTTTTTCTCTTTACGCAACATCTCTAAGGTAACGACCGAATCTTTGCCGCCGCCAATCGGCACAATTGCTGTGTCGGAATCGGGGATTGACTTATACGTGAGCGTTTTTGCCGATTTTGCATCTACCGGGAAGATAAACGTGATGAAGTTTTCTGCATCGGGGGATAGCCCGTTTTGATATAAAAACTCGCCCAGTCCTTTCCGGTATAATTTTTTCCACCAATCCTGCTGCGGTTTTTCCAGCGAGTAAGGTTTGATGAGGATCTTCGGAGAGCAAAATGCTTTCCAGTAGCTGATTAACTCAATCAGGCCGATATGAAACACAAATCCTTCGATATCTGTTTGTTGCAGGTCGGGGATGGCGTATTTTCCCAAAGAAAGTTTCATGTGAGGGCAGAAGCGGAATTGCTCCCCTACACGAAAATCGAAGGAGCAATGAATTTCGTTCTCTTTTATTTCAAAGGAAAAACTTTCATAAGTAAACAGCGGATAATTTTCCCGCAAAGAGTCATATTTTTGTCGGTTATCGGTCATAAAGCCGTGAATTAATTATGAAGAGA
>Ga0116193_1003815_pt1 | contig 10744 bp, 3 predicted proteins | sample AD_UKC115_MetaG_FD_89892 | JGI IMG/M metagenome (GOLD analysis project Ga0116193, IMG submission 89892) | Active sludge microbial communities of municipal wastewater-treating anaerobic digesters from Hong Kong - AD_UKC115_MetaG | ecosystem: Engineered > Bioreactor > Anaerobic > Digestate | place...
GTATCATTGAAATCGCCACAGACAATAACGGGATAAGGCGATTCATCTATTTTCTCCCTGATCATCCGGGCCTGCATAGCCCTCATCTCCATGGCTTTTTTATATTTATCAAATAGATCCTTCAATTCCCTGAGATCTTTCTTCTCGGAGATCATTCGTGATTCAATGATCCCATAACGGTCGGGATCGATTTTGTATGATTGCAGATGTACGTTGAAAACCCTTATAGTTTGTTTGTTACATACTATGTCGGTGCAGATGGCGATGTTTCCCGAATTTTCAAAACGTATCTCTTCCATCTTGACAATCGGGAAACGGGTCATGGTTACCGAACCAAGTGAAGACCCCACGCTGGCATATTGGTAATGTTTGATTTTAGAAAACTCCCGCCTGGTTTCCTCCAGGTTGAACACTTTGTTTGAGTGCAGCCTGACTTCCTGCAGGCAGATGATGTCCGGTTCTTCCTGCTTTAAGAATCCTTTTATCACTTCAGCCAGTGCTTTGGCAGAATTGTTACCCAATCCGGTGAAATTTTTCACATTATAGGAAACAAGCCGGATGTCGGAATCTTTATGTTCCTTTCCCCCGATCTGAATGAAACGCACCAGCATCCCAAAGCCAAACAGAATCGAGACAAAAGACAGGGTGATGTAAGCCGGTTTTAAGATCAGCCATAAAACGATGAAACACAGGTTAATTATTAAAAGATAGGGATACCCCAGTCCCAGGAGTGAAGGTGTCCACCATTTATCAGGGGGAATGAATTGGGAAAAACAGGAGCCTATAATGGCTAAAGATGCCAAAATATTGAGTATAAGCAGAATATTTTTGATTTTAGTTTTCAAGGCTTCAATCAGTATTTGTGTCAATCGGCTCGCAAGTTAATGAAAATGGGCTGAATTTATCCAAACAGAGCGGTCAGATATGCACAGTTTCCCATGTTAAAACTCAAGCCTGATATATAAAAGGACCGGTTTGTTCATAATCCCTGCTGACAGGCTTTCACCATGCGGTCTTTGCCCTGCATGTCTTTTCTGATCTCAATGTCCCTGAATCCGGAGGAGCCAAGCAGTTCCACCACTTCACGGCCGAAGTGTTCATTTATTTCGAGGAAGAGTTTTCCTTGGGGCAAAAGCCATTTTGTTGCAAACCCGGCAATCCGGCGGTAAAACAAAAGAGGATCTTCATCCGGAACAAAGAGTGCCTGATGAGGTTCGAATTCCAGTACGTTTTTTTTCATCAGATTCATCTCCTTCCTGGTCACATAAGGAGGATTGCTGACCATCAGGCTGGTCGGTTCCCAATCCGCGAAGCTCTCCCAAAGCAAGATATCGGCTTTTAAAAAACGGATATCCAGGTGGTTGATGGAAGCATTGTGCCGGGCAATTTGAAGCGCTCCGCTGGAAATGTCGCAGGCAATAACCTCTGCGGTACCAAAAGACTTTTTCAGCGCCAGGGCGATACATCCGCTTCCGGTACCGATGTCAAGAATTTTTCCGGGCGGGGATTGGTGATCTGTTACAATCCAGTCGACCAGTTCTTCTGTCTCGGGTCTCGGAATCAGGACTGACGGATTGACATTCAGGGTAAGGCCGTAAAATTCGGTATAGCCCAGAATATATTGAACTGGTTCATCGGTCTTTAATCTTGACACAACCCGGCTGACTCTTTCCGTTTCCGAAGGGGTGAGCTTTTCCTCCTGTTTCAGTATCAGATCGGTGGAGGAATAACCGCGCAGGTCGAAGAAAATCAATCGGATAAGCCCGTTTATTTCGGAAGGGGTGTGGTAATTCTGTAATTCTTTCCTGATATATTGAATAGTCGCCCGCATTGTGCTATTTTTGACAAAGTTACTTTTTCATTTCAAATGACGGATCATGAAAAATACATGGAGAGATGCCTTTGGTTGGCTTCATTAGGGGCCGGTTCGGTAGCTCCTAATCCGATGGTAGGATGCGTCATTGTCAGCGGAGGCAGAATCATCGGGGAGGGTTTTCACCGGGAATGCGGAGGTCCCCATGCGGAGGTCCATGCCATCGGGGCGGTAAAAAACCAGGAATTGCTTCGGGACAGCACCTTATATGTATCACTTGAACCCTGCACACATTTTGGTAAAACGCCTCCCTGCAGCGACCTGATCATTGAGAAGGGAGTTCCTCGTGTAGTGGTAGGTCTCCAGGATCCGTTCCCTGCTGTGGCAGGAAAAGGGATCAAAAAAATGACAAAGGCCGGAATCCGGGTTGAAGTGGGGATACTTGAAAAAGAATGTCGGGAGTTGAACCGTCGTTTCCTGACCTTTCATGAAAAAAAAAGGCCCTATATTATTCTGAAATGGGCACAAACGCTGGATGGATTTATGGATGATGAACAACATTCATCGGGAGTGGGCCACTCCAATCCTGTGACGGGAGAGCTGGCAAACCGGATGGTACACCGGCAACGGGCCTGCGAGGGTGCAGTTCTGGTGGGTACCCGAACTGCATGGTTGGATGACCCTGCACTTACTGTACGTGAATGGAGCGGGACAAATCCCCTGAGACTGGTAATTGATCGGAAATGCAGTCTGCCCGGATCCCTGAAACTTTTCAACAGCCAGGCCGATACGGTTGTTTTCAATGAAGTGAAGCAGTTGCAGTCGGGGAATGTATCCTTTGAAAAACTGGATTTTGCAAAAAACGTGCCCCTTCAGATCGCCGAACGGCTGTACGAACGGAAAGTACTCTCTCTGGTGGTGGAAGGGGGTACCGAAACCCTTAGCCATTTCATTTCACAAGGATTATGGGATGAAGCCCATATTTATACAGGTTCACTCTTATTCTGCGGTGGAATAAAAGCTCCGGGCATAAAGGGAACAAAAGCTGCCTCCGAGTGCCTGGATGACACTCTGCTGACGGTTCTCAGGAAGGCCTGAAAGTCAGAATATGGTCTGAGGTCCTGCTCCCGGCGGAAGTATGTTAATTTTCAATGCGCGCTCAACATACATGAAATAATAGAATAACTTGTGGTTTAATTCAAGTCCGTAATCGGTAAAAGGATCATATTCGATGGTGGATTCAAAGAATCGGCTGAAGCGGGGACTTATGACCTTTTCGTTCCATGCGCTCACATACTGTCTGTTCCAGAGTTCATAATACTCCTGGCTGTGGTACCAGGAGGGTTTGCAATGTGAAATGAACCACGATTCAAATCCGGGATCAAAAATGATCAGCTCATATTCCACACTGTCTGACACTTCAGCCTCCTTTTGGATATCCACTTTCGACAGTTTTTTATTTACCGAACAGGATATCAGGATGATCGCCAGCATCAGCATAAAAAAACGGAGCAGTTTCATATCGCACCTATTTTGACATAACAGGTATACGCAACAAAACAAGGAATGTTCAGCTTCTTATGTGGCAACAACCAGGTTTGCCGGGAGTGTGCAAACCGGTTTATTGGGCCAGGGTGAAGCGGAAGCTCACCCCGAAATTGGTGTTGGACGTATCGAACGAACCCACGAAAGGCTGGTTGATGACCTTGTCATAATAGACCCGGAGCTGGAACCGGTCGCTCAGCATGTAGTCGGCCGTCGTTTTGATCGTGACGGCATTCGATCCGGCTGTCAGCTGGTCGGTATTTTCCACAAGCCTTCGCAAAACGGTCTTATTTTTACGGAATGACAGGTCAGCCCGCAGAGTAAGGTCATTGGAGTAGGACTTCTGAGCGTTTTTCGTTTTGATGATGAGATCCATCCGGTTGAACCGGTAACCCAACCCAAACACATATTCATTGCTAAGGACTTCCGTCAGCTGGTTGTTTGCAAACGAAAGGGCCAGGTTGCGGGAACGCTTGATTTCAGTTCGCGTGGTCAGATCGTTCATCCAGGTGATGTCCATATTCAGCAGTGGGCTGAAAGTTTCGTTTATACTGACCGAATTGAATTCATAAGCCGGAAGGAAGTTATTCTGGATATCGCGGATATAACTTAATCCATCTTCCTGTTCGAGATAATTCAGGTTGGTGAGGAAAGAGCCCACGGTGTAACTTGAACGGTAGGAGTGGGTAAAACTCATAGTTTTCATGATCCTGTTCAGCTTGGGTATTTTGGAAATCATTCCTTCATACTGGATCCGCCAGTTAGGCCGGATGTATTTGATGGAAGGGAACATGCCCAGGGAGACTTTGTACGGATCGACTCCCTGGTAAGCAGCCAGGAAGGCGGGGACCAATACTTCCACTGAAGTGGGGCCATACCCGTCGGGGTAACCGGTCGATCCGTCAATCCCCTTCGGATCATATCCGAAATTGGCGGGCCTTTGGGCCGCCAACCGTTTGGATATGATCATCCGGTAATCTTTCAGATTTTGAAAAGCTTTCGATTGGCTCACCTCTTCTTTCCCGATAGCAAAAAAGGCGGTGTTCCAAGTCAGGACCGTCATGCTGAAATTTCCCTTTTCACTCATGCTCTGGGCGTTGAAACTTCCAGCGGATTCATCGTACCGGTAATATTCGCTCAGGTTCTTCGATATGGAGCGGTCGGCGTTTACATCGATCCGCAGGTCGGGAAGTGGTTCAATATCAGCCCGGAGGGAAAGCCGCCGGTTGAGGTTGAACTGGAACGGTGAATTGAGAAGAGGATCGGTGGTTAGCCATCCGTGTTCCCCGGCACTCTGGGCAAATTTACGGTCCTGCCAGCCAAGAAGGAAGGGGAGACCGGGTGAAAAGGAGGAAGGGATAGCTCTGCCAAACATATCGCCGTCGGGAGTAAAACGTCCTCCTCCCAGCATTGACGGTTCAGGAAGGTAGCCCGGCAATACGGAACCCCCTGAATAGGAATAGCTGAGTGAAAGATTACGGATCCCGGTGGCCATACGCAGGGTTACATCGAAAATCTCTTTCAGAATGTTTTTTTCAGGCTTCCCGATAACCAGTACCTTGGCAGAAGCCGCGCTGTCGGACGGAGTAAATTCAATATTATTGCGATCTATCGTTTTAGTCTTGCCGGCCACGGTTTTTCCGTTTGAATCGGTAACCTTGACCGTCACTTCACTGACGCTCAGTTTATGGTTGATTTTAACCGGTGTTCCGGGGCTCATGGCCACATTTTGCTGCGTGTATTCAGGTTTGGCGACAGGTCGGACCTGCTCACGCGTATCCTGCTGTTGGGTTCTCCTGCCTGAGTTACCATACTGTCCCTGTTGCATCCTTCCGCCATACCGGCTTCGGTTGGTATTCTGAAATTTGGTTTCCAGCTGTCTCAGGTAGGGGATCATGTTGTAAATCTGCGTCATGTTGATATTCCCGGTAAGCTGGGTATTCTGGGAATTCTCAATGACATTTCCCAATTTGATCGTATCGGCAGTTATGGCTCCGGCTTCCCAGTTGTAAGATCCTTCATAGGTACCCATCAGGTTGATGAAATTCAAAGCCTTAATTGAACTCAGCGGCAGGGTATATGAGACATTCACATTATGGTTGTACAAAACCGGACGTCCAAGTTCAATAAGGTTGGAAACAATGGAATCGCGCTTCCATTCATAATCGCTGTCGTGCCGGTTGATGCGTCCTTCAGGTTCATCAATGCGCGAGGTGCTTCTGGATGAAAAATCAAACTTCAGATTCCGGGTCAGATCCCATCGAAGGTCAAAGTTGCGGTTCCACAGAAAATCCTTTTCAAAGGTGGACGGAAGGATCAGCAGCGGATTGGTGATATTCCTGGTCTGAATCTCATTGTAACGCCTGTAGAGATCGGTACGGAAAGAGATCTGTGTCGGCAGGGCATAGAAGTTGAAATCTCCCAACAGCTTCAGGGGTCCTTTATGCAGAAATTTAACCTTGGTCAGCGGTGTAAGCAATTTGGGTTGCGTGTTGAAATTGTAAGACAACATTCCCCTGTGAATCTTGTCGATGTTAAATTCAGTGCTGATGTTTCTTTTAAAAGTCTCATTATAAGAGTAGGTTACCGCAAAATTACCGGGGCTCCACAGTTTGGGAGCCTTGGGTGTATCTGACTGGGGATCGATTTTCACATTGGTGAAGTTGATGCTCTTTCGCACCACCAGATCCTGGGATATGTTTTTCACTGAATCCCTGTCTGATTTTGAATCGAGCCTGTCCAAAGTCTCACTCAGTTCAATGTCGGGACTGAGCGGATCGTATTTGGGCGTGGTCACACTTCTGGAATAGCCGTAATAAAGCGGAATATTCACCCCGCTCTCTTTCGGGAAGAACCTGCCCAGATCGAGGGAAGCGGCTACATCCAGTTCATTCAGATTGTCAAGGCTTCGTTCGTTCACACTTTGATCGATACTTCCGAAACCGGCAGATCGGGTCCGACCGGCCACGGTAACTGTTCCGAGGTCGGCAAGCCGCGCGGTCACCCTGGCATTGGCAGCCCAACCGCCGCTTTCATCAAAATCGGACAGCCGAAGTTCATTGACCCACACTTCCACAGAACGGGACCCGGTATTTACCTGCTTTTTCTTGTTCCGGATACCCATCATCATAACCTGGACATTCCCCAGGTTGGGACTTCCCTTTACTTTGACCAGGTTCTTCCCGTTATTCCAGCCTTCATAAGCCACTTCGTACACATCCTGGTTGCGCAGTGTCGATCCGGCTTTTCTCATCAGGGCATCCCTGTCGAGCTTCAGATTGGTGGACAGTTCCAGGGGAACGTCGACTCGGTTTTCATCGGGCCATACCTTGTAACGGTCGGCTTCGATCTCCCCGTTATACCTTCCGGCATCTGTGAGTTTCAGCGGGATCTCATATTCATAGTAATTGTAATTGTAGTCGGTTCCCATACGGATGAAGAAGGTCAAATCATCGTCATTCAACGGATACCCGTTCATCTCTTCAGCGTGAACCTCCAGTTTCAGCCGCTTGTATCGGCGGAAATCCATATAAATGCTCTTGTATGCTGCGCGGGCATCCCCCTGTTCCAGGTTAGTGACCTTCATCACCATGGATTGTTCGTTCAGTTGCCGCAGCTGTGGATTGGCGGGATCAATCACCCGGTCGATACCGGGTGGCAGCACATAATTGACCGGTGATTTGCTACCGTTTTCTTCGATGTTGACAGCCGATATGTCAAAGGAGGCGTTTGCCGACTGGCTTCCTGTTTCAGCCAGGGTCTGCGTATACCTGCGCCAGTCAGACCGGACCAGGTCAAGCGTAGCAAAACGCAGAACCACCGGATCTTCGAAATCATGCAGGAAAATTCTGAGGAAACGAATCGACTTAAAGTCACTGATCGATCCAAAGGCTTTATCATATTCCCTGACCGGAATCTTGAACTGGTACCAGTTTACTTCGCCGATCTGTCCGTTCTTCAATTGGACCCGTGAATGCTTGATGTCATTGATATAGTTTTTTCCCAGTTTCATGTCCTCCTTCCTGATGCTGATCCTGTACTGGTAATACCGCTCGTACTCATTGAGGGTGTTGTCGCTGTTGATATCTTCGGCATCCGGCAGCGTGGAAGCTGAAGTGGAATACGATTCGGGAGACATCTCGGTGGTGGGCGAGTTCCCTTCGGGGCCGTTATACTTTTTATAGCGTTCCAGAATGTCGAGCTGCTCCTGGTCATAGTCCGATCCGCGGTAGTAATGATAATCGTCCTGTGAAGGATCGGCTTCGAATTTGCTGAGCACCTCAGGGGTTACGATGTGCTTGAGATCAGAAAGATAGTTGGTGAAAAAACTGCCTTCATCCTTGTTGTTAAGCCCGTCAAATCCAAGGTCCTGGTATTTGCGGGAAGAAGTATTGTTGTCGAAGGCATTTACCAGCGATTGCTGGGTGGATACCCTTCCCCAGGTGGTGGTATCGACATTGGAGACTGCATCCGTAACCGGCAGCCCGTTTTCGAACGATTTCCGGCTGTCACGGAGTACATCTTCAGATATATCACCCAGGTTGAAATATAAATCACCTCCTTTGGGAACATTGATCGTATCGTTCACAAAGGGGTCCATCAACCAGAATTCGATGAATTCAATATTGGCGGTTTCAAAGTCGCTGTTGTCGATCTTCCGCATGATCCCTCCCCAGCGGCTTTTCGGATTGCGGAGCGTTCCGTCGGGATTAATCCCCGCCGATACCTGAGAAGGACGGGTGTCATAGTTATATGGTCCTTTTTCATTCGGATAAAAGGCCAAATCAAACACTGAAATATTGGTGGGTTCCCCGATGGTGGATTCCTTGTCGGGAAAGATCTCCTGTTCAAAGACTTCTCTGACCAAGTGATTGGATTGGAGATCCTTGTTATTTCGGATATAATCCGGAGTCAATGTGCTGCTTCTCAGGAAGAGGGGATCGATGATGTACCAGGCTAACAGGGCCCGGTTGAAACCATAGTCAAGCTGGTTGGTCATGTTTCCTTCCGGGAAGAGCGACTGGTGTTGGGGGGTACTTGCCAGCATCCACGATTGGCGGGGCTTCAGGTCAATGGAGGTTTTGGTACCTTCAAAATCATCCACGTAGGCAGTTCCACTGCTTTCAATCACTTTGGAATGGCCAGGAACCAGCTTGGCAACTTCACCTTCGAAATTGATGGTCGAAGGAGCCTTGGTGCTGATGAAGGGTAGTCTGTCGATCATTTTGGTCAAAAACCGGCTCTCGCTTGTAAAGTTGGCATCGAGGCCCAACATCAGGTTGGAAATCGGATCTTCCCCGTAATTCACCTTTTGAGTCAGGGGTCTTTCCTGCATGTAAAGGGCAGTGGCTCCCAGGTTAAACCGGTCGGAAACCGCATAGTTGGCATGCGTACCCAGCAGGGTCTTCCGTTGCATGGAAAAGAGATCCTCACTTTCAGTCGAGACCTGTATCGGGGTGCCTGCTTCCAGCAGACCCGGATTGATAATGGAAACCCTTCCCAGGGTGTAATCCACGGTATAGTCGACATTTTCGGTAAGTTCCCGCCCGCCGGCTGTGACTTTGACCGAACCTTTGGCCAGGTTAATGGAACCCACGGAAATGTCAGAACTTGACGATCCCTTGTAACTTCCGGTTAACCGGAATTTATTATGCTCAGCATCCTGTGCTGCTACCGTTTTAGTAGAATCATAGAGCGACTGGTACGTATATTTTCTAATCAGCGCCTGATCCCGGATCGAATCAGCAAGGTGTTTGCCAAAAGGCTCCAGAACTGGGAAAATGATCCTTCCCGTGGAAGAGTTCACTGTATATCCTTCAATATAGTCGAAAACGCCATCCTTGTATGGATCCTGCTGTTTGTTCAGGTTATCGAGATTCATCACGTTCAGCAGTATATGCCCGTTGATCCTTCCGTCAGGGATGTAATTGATATAGGTGCCTGTTGAATCGTTCATGAACATGACGTTCAGGGTGAAACTGTCGCTGGTCAGCTGATAGGCGTTCAGGTTGTACACATTCTTCATCATCAGGTTCCAGGTGGGAATACCCGGTGAAAGGTTGGTTCCTTTTATCAGTTTCAGAATGAGGGTATTCGGAGCATCCACTCCATCGGTCGAAAACTCTCCCACCTGGTAAACCTGCCCGTTTACCGTGTAATTAAAGGCGACAGCCAGCACTTCATCGCTGTTGAGTGCTGTGTTCAGCGAAATATAACCCAATTGCTGGTTGACGGTATATTCCGATTCGTTCAGCTTACGGGCCTGCTCAATTTTGTCAAAGTCACGTCCTCCTGTGAACTGGTCGCCAAACTGTGACATCACTGCAGTGATCGACTGAATGCTTCGGATGCCGCTGTAAGTGGTCGATATCTCTTTATATAAACCGTTCGCTCCATTGTTGGGATAGTTCCTGGCCGGCGAAGGCTCCCCGACGGTCTGCTGAAACCCGGGAATGGTATTGTAAATATGTGGATTGTGTTCACCCAGGTCCTGGAGCGCCAGAATATTCCTCGACTCTGTGAAGTTGTTGGATTTGTTGGTCACCCAGACCTCAATTTTGTTAATGGTAACTCCTGACCGGATAACCGGCAGATTGCGGAGCGCCTCGTCATAATGATCCCGGAAATACTGGGAAAGGAAGAAGTGCCGGTTGGCATCGTAATCTTCAGCAGAGATCTCAAATTCGGTCACCTGAGAGCCTCCTTCCGTTTCCACGACATTGGTCTCTCCCTTGTGTTGTGAAAAAAGAGTGGTCACGGTCAGTTTTCCAAACTGCATTTCGGTTTTAACCCCGAAAAGATTGGATGCACCTGTGATTAGGGAACCATTCAGGGGAAGCGATACATTACCCGCTTCCACCCGCTTGATGATCTCATCTTCCTCCCCCGTATACTCGAGGTTCATCTTGTTCTCGTAATCAAAAGTGGCCTCTGTGTTGTAGTTGACGCGCATCTTCATTTTGGTGCCGATTTCGCCCATTACGTTCATCTGGATCTTCTGATCAAAATCGAAAGTGGGAACCTTCCTCAGTCTTTCCGGTATGGCAGGATTATCGGTGGCATTCATCTGATAGCCGAAACTCACCTCCACATATCCCTGTGGTTTCACATTGATGGTGTTTCCCCCGAAAATACGGTTGAATGCCTCGCTTTGAATGGTCAGCTTAGGGATCAGTGAATTTCTGGCGTCGGCTTCTGATATGTTCTGGCGTTGTTGCCAATAATCCTTTATGGATTTCTGAAAATCATAGTTCACATAATCTTTAAGCGACATGCTTTGCGGAAGCCGGTAATTCAGTTTTCCGATTTTTTCATAAAATACATATTGGCCTGTCACCGGATCGTACTCAACCTGGTAATTGATATTTGCGGGCTTTTTAAGGGTAA
>Ga0116193_1003816_pt1 | contig 10743 bp, 7 predicted proteins | sample AD_UKC115_MetaG_FD_89892 | JGI IMG/M metagenome (GOLD analysis project Ga0116193, IMG submission 89892) | Active sludge microbial communities of municipal wastewater-treating anaerobic digesters from Hong Kong - AD_UKC115_MetaG | ecosystem: Engineered > Bioreactor > Anaerobic > Digestate | place...
ATATGGTTTATCGGAAACGGTGAATATCATTACAGCCAATTCCTTTACCAATCGCAAATACGGAAGCTGCGGCCTGGTCTGGCCGGATACTGATTTATTGATCGTTGATGCCGAAACGGGTACGAAAGTAATGCCCAGAGGTGAATTCGGAGAAATCATCTCCCGTGGTCCACAGGTGATCAGTGAATATTGGCAGAACCCGAAAGAGACAGCAATGGCGGTTCGGGATGGCTGGCTTTACACCGGAGACATTGGTTATATAGATGAAGATGGATTTGTTTTTATTGTGGACCGGAAAAAAGACATCATCATCTGCAGTGGTTTCAATGTATATCCCCGGGATGTAGAGGAAGTTCTCTTTGCCCATCCCAAAATTCTGGAAGCAACGGTTATCGGGGTTCCTGATGAAAAACGCGGGGAAACGGTCAAAGCTTTTGTGGTTGTAAAACCGGGAGAAACACTGACTGCGGAAGACGTGAAAAACCATTGCCGTGCCAGTCTGGCGCCTTATAAGGTGCCGACTATTGTTGAATTTATGGAGGCTATACCCAGAACGACAGTCGGCAAAGCAGATAAGAAAGCTCTGCAAGCCAGATAATACCAGACCGTCAAAAAAACTAAATCTCATCGTTACATCACAAGCCCCGCCGGGTCAACGTACCTAAGTACGCCTCAACCAGCGGGGCTTGCTCGCGCCTCGATCTTTACTTTTTTTGTTCGGTCTGGCAGCTTTTAAGCGTAGCCGCGAGCGTTCAAGGCCGTCAAAAAAACTAAATCTCATCGTTACATCACAAGCCCCGCCGGGTCAACGTACCTAAGTACGCCTCAACCAGCGGGCCTTGCTCGCGCCTTTGCTGTTTTTGTCCGGACCGGCAGTTTATTTGACAAGCCGGGTATTATTTATTGATCGATATCCTCGGGCCTGATCACTGAATAAAGACCATAGGCGCCATCCAGGTTCAGTACGTTAAAACCGTGCTGACGCAGGATCCTTTCGGCAATATAGCTGCGCAAGCCGGCTTGACAACTGATAATGTATGGCCGATCAGGATCAAGTTCATTCAGGCGGCTGCGCAAATCATCCAGAGGGATATTGATGGAATCTTGGATGAAACCGCTTTTGCGTTCCACCGCCATACGGACGTCGATGAGCTGATAACCTTCCGCCATTTTCTCCCGCAATTCATACCATTGTATTGTGTGGGTAATTCCTTCCATGACATTTAGGGCTGCATATCCAACCATGTTGACCGGATCTTTGGCGGAGCCGAAAGGCGGCGCATAGGCCAGTTCAAGTTCCGGCAGCTCATTGGCTTTCAGTCCGGCTTTGATGGCGGTAGCCAGTACATCAATCCGTTTATCGACACCTTCACCGCCTACTGCCTGTGCGCCATAGATCTCACCAGTTTCCGGATGGAAAAGCAGTTTGATCAGCATCCATTGTGCGCCGGGATAATAAGTTGCATGGCTGTTGCCGGCAACATGAACACAGGAATAGGTTTTATCCGCCTGTCGTAATTGACGTTCATTTAATCCGGTTGATGCGGCAGTCAATTTAAATACTCTGACGATGGCCGTACCCAGACTGCCGGTATTGATCCGGTCCATTCCACTAATGACATCAGCTGCCTGACGTCCATGACGGTTGGCAGGAGAAGCCAGGGCGATCAAGGCATCTTCACCGGTGACAGTTTGTTTGACAATAATAGCATCGCCTACGGCATAGATGTCTTTCAGGTTGGTTTCGTAGTGCTGGTTGACAATAATTCCGCCACGCTGGCCAACCGCTATTCCGGCTGCCTGTGCCAGGCCCGTGTCCGGCGCTACCCCGACTGACATCAAGGTTAGCTCGCTGGCAAACGATTCACCGTTATCCAAAACCACGGTCTTGCCTTTATCACGGAAAGCCACTGCTGCAGTTCCAGTTATGACACGAACGCCCTGCCGGATCAGCTCCAACTCGACGAAAGCTGCCATCTCCTCATCCAGTGGAGGCAGGACCTGGGGAGCTTTTTCAATCAGGATGACACGGATCCCTCTTTTCGTCAGGTTTTCCGCCATCTCCAGTCCAATGAAGCCGGCACCAATGACAACAGCCCGCTTGGGCTTATGCTGATCAATATAAGCGGTGATTTTGTCCACATCCGGAATATTTCGCAAGGTAAACAGGTTCTCTGCTTCTTCCAGACCCTCAGCGGGAGGAATAATTGCTTTGGCACCGGGGGACAAAACCAGCTTGTCATACGTTAAATCGTATGTATCGGCTCCGCTTCTGACTGTGACTGTTTTTGCTTCCGCATTGATGGCGATCGCTTCACTGTATGGCCGCACGTCCAGTTTAAAACGGGCATGCAGTGATTGCGGTGTCTGTACCAGCAGCGCTTCACGGTTTTTGATCTCACCGCCTGTATAATAGGGGAGTCCGCAGTTGGCAAAAGACACATAGGGGCCTTTTTCCAAAATGATAATTTCTGCATCTTCGTTTAAACGCCTAAGCCGGGTGGCAGCAGACATTCCTCCTGCAACACCACCGATTATAACAATTCTCATATTGAAACCTCCCATCAATGGATGTCTGACTATTACTCCGCTTATTTGCCATGATATCATGACGGGATTTCTTTGCAAACCAATATGCCTGAAAGGTATTTTTATCTATGGCGATAGTTGCATTATCAATAAAAACGGAAACTTGAACAACTGCTCATATAATTGTTGACAGCTGGAGCATCGGGGCCATAAAATATATATGAACAATTATTCAATTAATCAAATGATTGATTGTAAGAGGTGATACTGAATGGCTAAAAAAGATCAAATGATTGAGAAATGTGACTGCGATGTGATCCATGATGACATCGTAGAGCAGGTGAAAGAGAAAATGCCGGAGGAAGAGTTGTTATACGATTTGGCTGAACTGTTTAAGGTTTTTGGCGATTCGACCAGGATCAAGATCCTTTGGGCATTGGATACAGCAGAGATGTGCGTCTGTGATATTGCCTATCTGCTCAACATGACTCAATCAGCCATTTCGCATCAATTGCGGGTTTTAAAGCAGGCAAAACTGGTCAAAAACAGGAGAGAGGGCAAGGTCATATTTTACTCACTGGATGACGAACACATAAAACAAATATTTGAATTGGGGCTAGTTCATATTTCAGAGGAAGAATGAGTTTTGGGGGATTGATGATGAAAAGACCGGGTGGAGCAGTCGCTATAGTAAAAGATGAACCAATCAATGACAGTGCACCGGAAATGATAGTCCTTGAAGGAGCAGCAGAGTTAAACCAAACCGGGAACAGCACAGAATCTGCTTATAAAACCGTATATATACTGGAGGGAATAGGGTGTGCCTCTTGTGCCTCGCAGATGGAATCCGAAATAAAAAGGCTGGCGGGTGTCAGCTATGCTTCGGTAGATTTTGCTACCAAAAAACTTGCTTTGGAAACCGATGGGCAGGTCAGCATTCCGAAGGTTTATGAAAAGATAGTCAGTATCGTTAAAAGGATTGAACCAGGGGTCGAAGTTGTTTCTGCTGATGCTGCCCGGTACGGGAAAGAAGAGCTTTTTGCACATTCATATGGAGAAGATGAATTCAGCTTAAAGAAACAGGGAGCAAAGCTTATTATTGGCGGAGCTTTATTTGCAGCAGGAGTGATTTTTACCTTCCCGGCGGGATGGGAACTTACGGTATTTCTGCTGAGCTATTTTATTGCGGGCGGCAGTGTCATTTGGCGGGCAGTCCAAGGCATCACGCAGAGGCAGGTATTCAGCGAGAATTTTCTGATGACCGTTGCTACTATCGGAGCGTTTGCCATAGGAGCTTATTCCGAGGGGGCAGCGGTCATGCTGTTCTATTTGATCGGTGAAATGTTTCAGGACAAGGCGGTGGACCACTCCCGGAAATCCATCAGTGCATTGATGGATATCAGACCCGATTATGCCAATCTGAAAATCGGCGAAGAGTTCAAAAAGGTATCGCCGGAAGATGTGGCTTGCGGTGATTTGATCGTGGTAAAACCGGGAGAAAGAATCCCCCTGGACGGTAAAGTCATTGAAGGAAGATCCATGGTCGATACATCAGCTCTGACAGGCGAATCTGTACCGCGGGAACTGGAACCCGGAAGCGAAGCACTCAGTGGATTTATAAATAATAATGGCGTTTTAACCATTGAAGTGACCAAAGAATACAGTGAATCGACGGTAGCCAAGATCCTGGATCTGGTCGAAAATGCCAGCAGCAGAAAAGCGCCTACTGAAGATTTTATAACCAAGTTTGCCGCATATTATACGCCGGCGGTAGTATTTGGAGCATTAGCCCTGGCGGTAATCCCGCCGCTGGTTATTGAGGGGGCTGTTTTTTCAGATTGGATATACAGGGCGCTGATCTTCTTGGTTATTTCCTGCCCCTGTGCCTTGGTAATTTCCATTCCCCTTGGATTTTTCGGCGGTATCGGCGGCGCCTCCAAGAGGGGGATAATGGTAAAAGGCAGCAACTATCTGGAAGCGTTAAACAATGTTGAAGCCGTTGTTTTCGATAAGACCGGTACTTTAACCAAAGGTGTGTTTAAAGTTACTGAAATACAGCCGCAAAATAATTTTACCCAGGCAGAGCTTATCGAATATGCGGCTTACGCAGAAAGCTATTCCAACCATCCCATTGCGCTTTCAATCGCTGAAGCTTACGATGCTGAAATTGATAAGAACCGGATCGGGCATTATGAGGAGATCCCAGGACAGGGTATCAAGGTGACCATCGACGGCACCCTGGTACTGGCCGGTAACAGCAGATTGATGCACGCGGAAAACATAAAGTTCAGTGAAGCAGATACACTGGGAACAGTGATCCATGTGGCGATTGGTCAAGTGTATGCCGGGTATATCGTGATCGCAGATGAAATAAAAGAAGATGCCGCTGATGCCATCAAAGAATTAAAGGCACTGGGCGTAAAGAAAACAGTCATGCTCACCGGGGATAATAAAGTCATTGGAGACAGAATCGGGCAGCAGCTGGGACTGGATGAAGTTTATTCGGAATTATTGCCGGCTGACAAAGTTGACAAACTGGAAGTGCTGGAAAACCAAAAATCCCGTAAGGGCAAGGTCGTTTTTGTCGGTGACGGGCTCAATGATGCCCCGGTATTGGCAAGAGCTGACATCGGAATGGCCATGGGCGGAATTGGATCAGATGCGGCCATTGAAGCTGCAGATGTGGTGATCATGAATGATGAACCATCCAGTGTGGCAACTGCTATAAAGGTTGCCCGCCGGACCAGGACCATCGTTGTCCAGAATATTATATTCGCCTTGGGTGTCAAAGCAATATTTATGGCGTTGGGTGCGATAGGAATAGCCACCATGTGGGAAGCAGTATTTGCTGATGTGGGAGTAGCTGTGATCGCCATATTAAACTCCATAAGGGTCATCAATACCAAAAACTTGTAGTGTGTCCGGCATAAAAGGGTGCCCTAATAAAGCGGGCACCCTTTTTTAAATGTTTATAATGTTATTTAGATCAGATTGCGGCGCCGGGCTTCAAATTCCAGTTCATCCCGGAAATCCGGATGGGCAACGCTGATAATGTTTCTCACCCTTTGCCGGACTGACTGGCCTTTAATTTTAGCGGTACCATACTCGGTTATGACATAATCAGCACAGGAGCGGGGTGTGGTGATAATGCCCCCGGGCGTGATCTGGGGTGCGATTTTGGATATCATCTGCCCGCCGCTGCTCCTGGGAGTAGCAGTGGAAGTAGTGGCAATGATAGAAACGCCTCCCTTGGACTGGAAGGCTCCGTCCACAAAGTCCAACTGCCCACCCGGATGGGTATACTGTTTATAACCCATGGACTCGGAACAAATTTGCCCGGTCAGATCTACCTGCAGGCAGGCATTGATGGAGACCAGGTTATCATTTTTGCCTATATTATGTGGGTTATTCACAAAATCCACCGGATAAAACTCGACTCCCGGATTATCATCGATCCAGTCATAGAGCTTACGGGTGCCCATGGCGAAAGTAAAAATGGAGCGATAGGGCATAAATGTTTTGCGGCGGTTGGTGATTATTTCTGCTTCCCACAAGTTGATCATGGTATCACAGGCCATTTCTGAATGGACCCCCAGATCCTGCACATGAGTATCAAGAAATGCCTGGGCTACAGCATTAGGTATACTGCCGATTCCCAACTGGATCGTTGAGCCGTCCTTTACAAATTCTGCACAATAGCGTCCGATCAGTTCTTCTTCCGGTGTCATAGGCGGTGTGTCAGGTAAAACAGCCAGATCCTGATCCTGTTCTACCAGGGCAGTGATCTCTGAGATATGCAGGTAATTCATACCACGGCTCCGGGGCACCTGGTTATTGACCTGGGCCAGAACCATATAGCGGTCGTCTCCCTCGCGGCGTTTCTTCGCTGCATTCTTGGCAATGGCCAGGGTGGCATCCGCTCCGACACCCAGGCAGAAGTAACCGTGTTTGTCCATGGGTGTAACCAGAACCATGGCTACATGCATCGGGCGGAAGTTTTCATCAGTATAAATCTTTGGCAGTTCGCAAAAACGATTGGGTGTCATGGTGAATTCGCCGCTGACCACCAATTCACGGCTCACCGAAGGATAACCGCAGTCCACACGGATGTTGGTCTCCCTCCCCAACTTGCGCCAGGTGTTTTGCGGGTGTATATCCACAATGTGATTAATGGAAATGTTTTCTACTTCCGGTTCCCGCGCCACCAGCGCATCGACCAGGGCCAGCGGGACCGGTACCGCAATTCCGATCCATACTTCGGTATTATTCTTCACCATTTTTACTGCCTGTTCAGCAGACATTAACCTTTTCTTATACATCTCCTTTAAATCCAAACCTATCTCTCCCCCTCCAGGAAAATTATCTTTTAACCCTCGACTACTATTGGCCATCGTTCATCATGATTGACCAACTGACTCCCCAAACATAAAGATTTTGGAATGATTATAAAATTCTAAAAGATTCTACATAATCCTGCAATGTATTTGATTTTTTCCCAAATAATCTGTAAAGGACTTTGGACATAGTTTAGCGAATAAATGAAATATTCTGACCTGACTTTTCGGAATAATGGAAATGAGGAGGGATTTTAGTGGAAAAACCATGGTTAAAAGACTTTGAAGAAGATCTGCAAAAATGGCGTCCGCTATGGGAAAGGCATTATGATGAAGGCGTACCAAAGAATTTCGACTATCCTGATTATCCATTGAAATGGTGGTTCAACAAATGGGCGGAGGAACATCCGCAGAAACCATATATCTTAATGGGGGATTTTGCCATGAGCTATGGGGACGCCAACAATATGGCCCGCCGCATAGCCAATGCCCTCCTTGATCTGGGGGTGAAGAAGGGCGACCGGGTGGCTATTATGGCTCCCAATGTACCGCAATATGTTCTTGCCTTGCAGGCACTTTTTAAAATCGGTGCCATCGAAGTACCCACCAATCCTTTATATACGGTCCCTGAACTGGATCTGCAGTTTAAGGACAGCGGGACGGAAACTGTAATCGTTATGGCTATGTTTGCCGCGAAGGCTATCGAGATCATGAAAGATCCTGATTCCCCGGTCAAAAGAGTGATCAGTTTCCAGGTGCCCAGCGGCACAGTCGAAGTAGAACAGGGGGAAGGCATCTACGATTTTAATCAGCTGGTCATGGCAGCCAGTGACAAGGAACCGGAAATAGAAGTATTCGCAGATGACATAGCCCGCCTGCAATATACGGGCGGAACTACCGGCATCCCCAAAGGCTGCGTTTTGACCAATGCGATTATTTTTTCCCAGGCCAACCGTACTTCTACCTGGACCTCCGGAGGGTTTAAACTGATCCCCAAAGAAGAGATGCGTACCCTGTGCGCCATTCCGTTAAACCATATTTACGGGTTTAACGCCAATGTCAATATATGCCTGTTTACCGGTGGAACCATCGTTTTAGTGGCAGTGCCGACTCCGGACAATCTGTTGGAAGCGATCACCCGGCATAAACCCAATTTGTGGGCCGCGGTTCCGGCCATGATCATTGGTCTCAATAATCATCCCAAGATTGCAGAAGCTGATATCACCTCCCTGAAAGGGATCTTCTGCGGATCAGCTCCGCTGGCGGTGGAGACCATGAATGAATTCGAAAGACTTACCGGCGGACGAATTCTGGAAGGGTACGGTATGTCGGAAACCGTTAATATCCTGACCGTAAATCCGGTATTTACCATCAGAAAAGTTGGCAGCTGCGGCATCGTATGGCCGGACACCGACCTGGTGGTGGTGGATGTGGAGACCGGCACCAAGGTGATGCCCAGAGGAGAACTGGGTGAACTCATAGGGCGCGGGCCGCAAATCATGAAAGAGTATTGGAACAATCCGGAAGAAACAGCTAATGTTTTGCGGGACGGATGGTTATATACCGGGGATATTGTCAGGATCGATGAAGACGGATTCGTATTTATTGTGGACCGTAAAAAAGACATGATCTTATGCAGCGGCTTTAACGTTTATCCGCGGGATATCGATGAAGTGCTGTATGCCCATCCAAAAGTTCTTGAGGCTTGTACTGTAGGTGTCCCTGATCCCAAACGGGGTGAGACGGCAAAAGCATTTGTGGTGGTAAAACCAGGCGAGAGTTTGACCAAAGAGGAAGTGATCGAACATTGCCGCAAGAGCCTGGCCCCCTACAAAGTGCCCACTTTAGTGGAGTTCGTAGATGCCATCCCGCGGACTGCGGTGGGTAAACCTGATCGCAAAGTATTACAGGCCAGAGGATAAAAATTACGGACGTATGATTTGATCACAAAAGAACTGCTCATCAATTTATGGTGAGCAGTTATCATGATGCGATTAAAAAAATTAAAAAAAGTATGCAAATTATTTTCCAATATGTTATAATACTTTCAGTCGTAAAAGACAAAAGCAGATCTTAATAAACCTGTCGGGGGAGCGTACACCAGGTTGCTTGACCGGCAAAAGAAGGTTCACTAAGATATGTAGTCGGGCGTACCAGAGTTGCCCGGTTACAAACTAGTGACGGGTTCTCTTTAATGAGAACCTGCATCATTAGAGAAAATTAACATCCCATCACTGTTTCAGGTGATGGGATTTTTAATTACGGGTAAAAATCTATTGCTGGGGGGCAGGAACATGCCGGTGTTTGATTATGGACAGCAAGAGGTAGAGCACCTTATCAGGCGGGATAAAAAACTGGGCGAAGCCATAAAGAGAATCGGGAGGCTTGAAAGGGAAGTGATCCCGGATCTGTTTACTGCGCTGATTAATAGTATCGTCAGCCAGCAGATCTCCTCCAAAGCCGCGCTGACAGTCTGGAACCGTCTGCAAAATAAGCTTGGGGATATAAATGCCAGGACCATCTATGAAGCTTCTCCTGATGTAATACAGGAATGCGGCCTTTCTATCCGCAAAGTCGGTTATATGAAAGGCATCGCCGAAGCGGTTTTACAAAATGAATTGGATCTATCAGCTTTAAGCCATCTGCCGGATCAGGAAATCATTGTACAATTATCGCAGTTAAAGGGAGTAGGGGTCTGGACTGCTGAAATGCTGCTGATATTTTCGCTGCAGCGGCCGGATGTTGTCAGTTGGGGAGACCAGGGGATCCGCCGGGGCATGATGAACTTATATGGCCTAAATAACCTTGGCAAAGAACAGTTTGACAGTTACCGTAAGCGTTACTCCCCATATGGGTCGGTTGCGTCGTTATATCTTTGGGAAATTGCCCGGGAAAATTAAAGGGCAGGATGATGTCAATGAATAAGTTGATTGGTGAACAGCTTCCCAGTAAAAAAAACCTTGTTATCCGCAAATGCGGGCATAATCAGGATATTGTGGTGAAAAAATTTTCCGACCCTGATCGTTTCCGCACAGAAAAAGAAATGGGAGAAATATTGAAGGATACGGAGCTGTTCATTCCCCCGCGCCTGGCCTGGGACGAAAAAGAGTATACGATCGTTTATTCTTATATTGCAGGAGAGCCGGTGGTAGATTTGATTGAAGAAACCGAGTGGGAAAAAACCCGGGCCATCTTCACGCAAATCTGTGCCTGGCTGGTTCAATTCTACCGGCTGACCAGCCAAAAAATGGGGTGTCAATATATCCTGGGTGATATCCATCTGCGTAATTTCATCTATAACGAAGCCGCAGCCGACGTATATGGTTTGGATTTTGAGGAGTGCCGCCCCGGCAGGATCGAAACGGATGCAGCCCGCTTGTGGGTTTTTATCCTCAATTATGATCCGGCTTTTTCCCAGCGGAAGCAATTGCTGGCAGCATTGGTGAAAGATAATTTATTTGCTGCTCTCAGCCTCGATGAAAGCTTATTTAAGCAGGAAGTTGCCAGGGAGACTGCCGAAATGATGAAACGGAGGAGTATCAGGAAGGAATCTGATTCCAAAGAGGAAGAGGGCAAATTTAACTGATACCATCAACTTGATGCTTTCTGATACTTATTATAAGGTCAGATGCGCCATATAATAAAGCAAACAATTTATACTATTCCAATTAGGAGATGTTTGCGGTGAATGAACGTTATGAATTGAATAAAAACCTGGCGCAGATGCTTAAAGGCGGGGTTATCATGGATGTCAGCACCCCAGAGCAGGCGCGTATTGCTGAAGAAGCAGGCGCATGTGCGGTCATGGCCCTGGAAAGGATCCCGGCGGACATCAGAGCAGCGGGGGGAGTCTCACGGATGAGCGACCCAAAGATGATTA
>Ga0116193_1003822_pt1 | contig 10739 bp, 10 predicted proteins | sample AD_UKC115_MetaG_FD_89892 | JGI IMG/M metagenome (GOLD analysis project Ga0116193, IMG submission 89892) | Active sludge microbial communities of municipal wastewater-treating anaerobic digesters from Hong Kong - AD_UKC115_MetaG | ecosystem: Engineered > Bioreactor > Anaerobic > Digestate...
CGGACAAAATAGCTATTTTAGGATTTAAACCCATCTGGCGAAGGAATTTATCACCATACTCAATGATTTTCCTCTTCTGTTTAAGGGTGTCGCCTTCATCAATCCCCACTGGAGCCAGAAGAACCAGGTGTCCCTGGATATCCAGAAGTGATACCCGGTAAACTTCAGGATACAGTTCCCGCAGACGGGCCATGAAATGAGAGGCACTCAATGACCCTCTGATTGCAGCTGCAACCTCCCCGTTTAATAGCATGTCCAAGAGTTCCTCTTCAGATTCAGTTAAGACTACTTCAAAATCAACCTGGCGGGAGGCCTGGACTACGGCCTGGTTTTCACCCACACCTGCTGCAATTTTCATGGTTAATATTTTTCCTGTGGATCTATTTAAATATGAATAGCTGGATCTTCCCCGTATCCCCAGAACCTGATTGAGGGGATAATGGTCCATGACAAAAAAAGAGTAATTCTGTTTATTTTCCTGAATGGTACAATAATATTGAAGATCCACCATTTACTCCCATTTTTCCCCATCTACCTATTAGAAATTATTATAAATAATAAAGATATAGCAATTATTATAAAATTCTTTGTGACTGATAATGGTTAAATTAATAATTGATAGGTTAACTTAACAGCATGAAAACTTAAAAAGGAATGAGATGTGAGTTGAAAATTTAAAACTGGGATTGAGGGATAAAAAGTTGAAAATTAGTTTGATAAAATTTTTTAATTAATTAATTTCAGAGCTAATCATTTAGAATAATTAAAATGAAGGTGCTTTAATGGTTTTAAAACCTAAAAACTCCGAAGACCAAATTCAGTTCTCAGATAACACTAAGGGATATCTAGTTTGTACCCAGTGTAAGGGTTATTACGAATTACAAGAAAATGAAAGCCCTGAAGATTTTGAAAAATGTGAATGTGGTGGTTCCCTCGACTACCATGAACCCCGGACCCTGGTGGAAGATCCGGTGAAAGATAATTTAAAATCCGCTAGAAAACATGTTTTTAATAAATCCCCTAAATCTCGGGGTGGATATACCACTCAAAACCCCCTTAACAAAGTAAAAACTGAAACTTCAACATCGGAAAATAAAAGAGTGGTTGACCGTATTTCTCCCCAAGAACCAGTGTCTGATGAGGCCCTTGACACCCTGATCAAGGATAAAGGTAATTTATGGGATAATGTGGAAGAATTCCGTCCTGAAAATAAGAAAAATGAGGGCACCAGCGATGTTATTGAACTAAACCGCATGATGATGATGGTTGACCAGAAAAGAGCCCTTGAAGAGAGTAACAAAAATTCCTCCCGAATTTCCAGAAAAATGGGACCCATAGGTTTCTTGGGTGCAGCGATTGTCCTCCTGATAGCGGTTCTGATAATTACCCTAGCTGGAGAAATATTTTAAGTCCTTAAAACAATATTTTCCTTATTCTATTTATAAAAAAAAGTTAATGTTTAAAAAGTTTCTAACCTTTTAAACTATGGTTTATTTTTCCGCAGCTTTAATTCCCTTTTCCATAACCTCTAGTGTTAACTCGATATCATTTGGGGTGTGTGCTGCAGATATGAAGCAGCATTCGAACTGTGATGGGGGAATGAATACCTCATTGGTCAGTAGTGTCCGGAAGTAGGTGTTGAATTTCTTCACATCTGCGGTCTTAGCCTGGGCATATTCCCACACCGTGGTGGGAGTGAAGTAGATCTGGAACATGGAGGATAGTCCCGCTACCTGATAGTCTAGGGCAGCATCTTCCAGGATATCTCCCAGGCCCCGTCGCATTTGAAGTCCCTTAGATTCTGATTCACGGTAGTAGTCTTTGTCCAAATTTTTAAGTGTTTCCATACCTGCCGTGATTGATATGGGATTTCCGTTGAAGGTTCCAGCCTGATAAACATCTCCCTGGGGGGCAATACGTTCCATTAATTCTCTTTTACCTGCAAAAGCACCCATGGGGAATCCACCTCCCAGAATTTTTCCCATGGTTACCAGATCCGGGGTTACACCAAAGTACTCCTGGGCACCTCCCGGGGCTATTCTAAATCCAGTGATAACCTCATCAAAGATTAGTATTATATTATTTTCACTGGTTATTTTCCGTAAAAATTCCAGAAAACCTTTCTGTGGGGGTATGCAACCCACATTACCCATTACGGGTTCCAGGATGATGGCAGCAATTTCATCCTTTTCCTGTTCCAACAAGTTGGTGATGGCTTCTTCATCGTTGAAGGGTACCAGTAATGTGTTTCTGGTTGTTTCTTCCGGGACCCCTGGAGAATCAGGCAATCCTGCGGCTCCGGAGCCGGATTTAACCAGTACGTAATCATGGGCACCATGATAGGCTCCTTCAAATTTAATTATTTTCTTTTTCCCGGTGACTGCCCTGGACAGACGTATGGCACTCATGGTGGCTTCCGTTCCCGAATTTACAAAACGGACCATTTCCGCACAGGGTACCCGTTTTACCACTTCCCGGGCCAGGTTCACTTCTGCTTCTGTGGGAACACCATAGGCCGAGCCCCGTAGAAGTTGCTGGCCCACGGCTTCCATCACCGGTGGGTAGGAGTGGCCCAGTACCAGTGGCCCGTAGGCTAGGCAGTAGTCCAGGTAACTATTTCCATCCACGTCGAAGAGGCGGGGTCCTTCTCCCTTGAGGGCAAAGAAAGGATAGGGTTTAATGGCCCTTACCGGGGAGTCAACCCCTCCGGGAAGATAATTCTTAGCATCCTTAAATAGATCTTCAGATTTCATTTTATAATCCTCTCCATTAAATTAACTTCATTATTAAGCTCTAATCTAAAATCTTCACCTTTCATCTCTTGAAATATTAATTAAAGAGTTAATCGCAGCCACAGCTACTGGAGTGCCACCTTTAGGACCTTCAGTGACCAGATGAGGGATTGAAGTCTCTGTCAGGGCTTTTTTGGATTCTGCCGCACCCACAAATCCAACTGGAACACCAATAACAGACTTAACATTCATTGAACCTGCCTCAACCAGTTCCATTACCTTCCACAGTGCAGTGGGTGCATTTCCAATAACCACCACCCCCTCAAAACCTTCGACTGCTGCTAATTCCATGGCTGCTGCCGCCCGGGTGATTTCCTGTTCCTGGGCAAGATTAACTGCTCGTTCATCACTGATGTAGCAGTAGATGTTTCCCGAAAATTTGTTTATACCGGCCTTCACCATACTAATATCCGTCAGAATATCCTTGCCCTGGGAAACTGCTTCCAGACTCTGCTGAACAAAATCTGAACTCATCCTGGTTATATCCGCATATTCAGGGTCCGCTGTAGAGTGAACTATCCTCTCCACTATAGATCGTTCCTCAGACGTCAGATCCTTGGTTTTTTCATCAATGAGAGACCGTACAATCTCTCTACTTTTAGCAGCAATCTCATATCCCTGTTTGGTAGATGCGCCCATGAATGTTGGTTTCATATTATCTTTCCGTGCCAGTTTTGGACTTATTCCCTAGATTTTTCCATTTAAGTTAGGGTAAACATAAATCAAAATCATAAATACTCTTTTAACATATTTATTTTATTCTAATATTTTAATTCTTAGATTTAAAAAAAAAACAGAAATTTAAAAAAGGATAATGTCGGATTGTCATTTTAATATAATATTGAAATCATCCACCTTTATAATCCTTCTTCAGAAAAATTCAACCCCCTACTATCCCCGAACTGCCATTCTTATACTCAAATTTATATAAATTATCCTACAAAAATAATAAACAATTATTTCTTGTAAGGAGGGAAAATTTATGAAAGAACAGGCCCAGGAAGTTAAAGGACAGGTACTTCAGACCATAGCCACACTACTCACCACCGCGTTTGGATTAATCGCAGCACTGGCATGGAACGAAGCAATAAAGGCACTGATAGCACAATTTCTTCCCAAGGGAAGCGATTTGATGGGTTTACTCATCTATGCAGTTTTAATTACCATAATAGCAGTGGTGGCAACTATAATAATAGGTAGAGCCATATCCCAGCCAGAAGAGGTTCAGCTGGTTAAAATTGTGGACGAATAATTGGAAAGGGATACATAATAATTGGAAAAAGAAGATGAGAATTCTTTTTCCAGATTTTCTTTTTTTAAGACTAAATGAAAGAGAATTTAAAAAAAATAGGGGCCTCTTTATTCTACTTTAATTACCCGGGTCCCGGCGAGTTGATCCAAATATCTCTCTTTTCCATCTTTACTCCGGGAAGATCCTACGGCCAGATCAATCACCAGGGGGATCCACAGGAATTTAGAGATATTCCTCAGGAGTGCCTTTTTATAATCCATTTCCCCCTCCCTGTACTGGACTTTTAGCTTGAACAGACCTTTACCCAGGGTTGTGGACCACTTCCCTTCCATTACCATGAAGTACAGGACGGTCAACAATCCCCATAATACGAGCCAATAATTGAAAACTGAGTATAAATTGGTCCATGCGATTAACGGGTAAATAATAGCAGTCAAAACCCACATAAGTAACGTGATGAAAATCGCATCAACTATCAAAGCAGCCAGTCTCCCACCCCAAAATTCCTCCATTATAAATCACCTGTGTTTACATCTGGATGTTTATACATTTATAGTAGCCGGATTTAAGTGTTTAGTCTTCTTAGGTTCAGATTAACCCTGGTTAGAGTACTATTTGGTTCTATGGTTTTAGTAAAAAATTTGAAAAATGTTTAACAAACCCGTGGAACTGGATCGGCTATGGGTGCTTCCAGTATCCGTTTACCACCCATCATGGTTTCCAGAATCACGTGTTTGTCCCTGGTTACCTCACCAATTATCTGGGCATCTTTACCGTACTTGTTTTTGCGGATAACTTCCAGGATTTCATCGGCCTTCTCTGGGGCCACCCCCATTATGACCTTTCCCTCGTTGGCCACTTCGTAGGGGTCAATTCCCAGCATTTCTGAGGCGGCAATAACCTCCCGTTTAACTGGTATCTTTTCTTCATCCAAGAACATGCCCACACCCGATTTTTCAGCCATTTCATTGAGAGTGTTAGCTATTCCACCCCTGGTAGGGTCCTTCATGGCGTGCACTCCCCCAATATCCAGGGCAGCCTCCACCATACCCCATACTGGAGCCACATCAGATTTAAGGTCAGTTTCAAAGCCGAATCCTTCCCGGTAACTCATAAGGGATATTCCATGATCTCCTACACTTCCGGTGAGGATCACCTTATCCCCTACTTTTAGTCCCGAGTCAGGAGTGATGGCATTTTTAGGTGCAATACCAATCCCTGTGGTGGAAATGATCATCTTATCCAGTTTTTCATTCTCCATTACCTTGGTATCCCCGGTTACAATGGCCACACCTGTTTCCTGGCATACTTCATCCATAGACTGGACAATACGTTCCAGGTCGTCCACGTTAAATCCTTCACTGATTACCATGGCGTTGGCTATGGCTAGGGGACGGGCACCCATCATGGCCACGTCATTAACTGTACCGGCCATGGATATCCGGCCAATATCTCCTCCTGGGAAGAATAATGGATCGATGGTATGGCTGTCGGTGCTTATCACGATTTCATATTCACCCAGGGGAATGGTAGCTCCGTCATCCAGGGCTTCCAGGCCTACTCCACCATTGACACTCGTGTTTTTTATGTTTCCCAGAATTATATCTGAAATGAGGCCCTGCATTATTTCTCCGCCAGCCCCATGTGACATTCCGATTTTCATTGATTCACCAGTTCTCGACTATATTTAAAGCCCTTTTTAGGACCTTTTATACCATTCTAAAATCATCTAAGAGAATAGAATTTAAATTATTCTAGTAGAGAATTGGGATGTTAGCCTATTTAAATATACCCCTTTATCTAAACCTGAATAAAACCCCTGAATGGACTGTAAAGAGAAAAAAACTGAACTTTTGAGGATTAGAAAGTTTGAATACCATAAATTAATAGGCCAAATGTATTTAATAATATAAAAAAATAGATATTACTCTGCAGCACTTAAGAATCAGTTGAAGACCAGTTAAAGGATTTGTGAATAAAAAAGTACCGAGGATTTAGGTTCTGCAATAAGATGTTATGAATTAAATATCCAGAATAAATCATGGCCTCGCAGGATGTTTTTAAATTCAGAATTATTCACTTAAAGCCCTTACACTTTGTATTAAATACCATCTTTCCCTAAATCCTTTCTTTATACTCTAACTCTTTAAACCTGATCTTGAACATGGTTCCACCCTCCCGGATTAACTCCACTGTTCCTTCTAACTGATTTACCAGACTTTTTACCAGTTGCAGACCCAGGGTTTCGGTTTCATCCAGATCAAAGTTTTCTGGTATTCCCACTCCATTATCACTGATTATTAACTCGTAAAAACCGTCTTCATAAGCATGGAGTTCTATCCTGAATTCTCCTTCCTCTTGATGGGGGAATGCATACTTCAGGGTGTTGGTAACCAGTTCACTGACAATCAATCCACAGGGAATAGCTGTTTCCAACCCCATCATCACTTCGTCCAGTACAATGATGGTCCTGATCCGGTTGGAGTCCACACCATAGGAGTAGAATAGATCAGAAACCAGACTCCGAATGTAATCTGCAAAGTTAATTTCAGAAAAGTTGCGTGATTTATAGAGCTTTTCATGGATCATGGCCATGGATTTAACCCGGTTCTGACTTTCTTTAAGAACGTTTACTGCCTCTTCATCATTAACATACTGTTTTTGAAGGTTGAGTAAACTGGAAATGATCTGCATGTTATTTTTAACCCGGTGATGGATCTCCTTAATCAAAACTTCCTTCTCCCGGAGTGAAGACTTGAGGGCATCTTCGAATATTTTCCTCTCGGTGATATCGTGGGCCACCATTACCGTATAAAAGGCATCCCCAAACCTTACCAGACTGATACTCATCTCCACATTGGTCTGGGAACTGTCACCCCCCATTATAACTGTTTCAATGGTTTTACGGTTTTGAAGGTGTTTCCCATCAAATAAACTGAAGATTATGGTCCTCATTTCCTCCATTTTATCTGGGGCAATGATGTCATCCACTCTCATGCCCAGCATTTGGCTGGAGGAGTATCCCAGTTGCTGGCAGGCTGATTTATTAACATCTGCAAAACGACCGGAGGGGACTTCGCAGAGGAAAATCGCCTCGTTAGTTTCATCCAGTAGTGCCCGGAATCTTTCCAGTTCAGAAAGGCGCTGTTGCAACTCAGGATAGTAACTCTTCCTAATGGATTGCTCGCCTAATCCAATTATTTTCTCCCGGATGGAATCCCAGTTATCATCTGAATCAGAGCGCATTTTTGAATATCTCCTCTACATCACTTTGGCTGGGTCTTTTGGGGTTGGTTATGATACAGGCATCATTCATAGCTTTTCTGGCCAGTTCAGGAATGTCTTCTCCCCTAACCCCTACGTGTTTAAGGGAATAATTCACGTGAGCTTTATCTTTTAAATCCATTATCCCCTTTGTCAGGGCCATTTTTACATCTTCATCCTTAAGTCCATCCACTTCCAGTCTGAAGGCCCGGGCAATTTCCTTGTATTTTTCACTTTCCGCTTCAAAGTTAAATTCAACTACGCGGTCCAGGAGCAGTGCATTGCACTCTCCGTGGGATAAATCCAGGAGTCCTCCCAGACTGTGGGCCATGGCATGCACCAATCCCAGACTGGCATTGGAAAAAGCCAGCCCTGCATTTAGAGAGCTGAGCATCATTTTACCCCTTAATTCAATATTTCCCAGATCATTGATGGCGGGGATCAAATTAGAGACCACCAGACGGATAGCTTCCAGAGCGTGGAGATCAGTGATGGGAGAACTGGCATTGGAAACATAAGCTTCAATGGCATGGCTTAAAACATCAAAACCAGTGGCAATGGTTATTGCTTTGTCCATGGTAAGCGTGGTTTCTGGATCAATCAAGGCCACATCCGGTACCACGGTTTTACTCACTATGGCCATTTTCAATTTACGTTCAGAATCAGTTATAATAGCAAACTGTGATACATCGGCAGCACTGCCCGCGGTGGTGGGGATGCAAATGAGGGGTGCTGAGGGAATGGCAACCTTATCTACACCTTCAAATTCATGCACATCCCTTTGGTTGGAGCTGACTATCCCTATGGCTTTGGCACAGTCCATGGGACTTCCACCGCCCACCGCCACTATGAAGTTACAGTTATTATTCAGGTAAAATTCTGCTCCTTCCATAACCTGGTGTGCAGTGGGGTTGGGTTTAATATTTGAATAAATTTCATAATCAATTCCTTCCGCCTTTAAAGCATCTAAAACCGGGTCAACCAAGCCCATGGCTAGTATCCCGGGGTCGGTGACAATTAATACCTTACGGGCTCCAAAATTTTTGGCATATCTTCCCACCAGTAAACGGGCCCCTGAACCAAAGATAAATTCTGGAGCCACAAATTTCCGTAATTCCACTATATTACTCATGGTATTCCACCTGGAAACATGATAATTCCTAAAGTAACATTCCCCCAAACACTTGGTGCTGATCTATTACCCATATGTGTTCCTTAAATCTATTTTGTGAACTATGTTTAAACGGAAAATGCTAATTTCCCGGCTCGGTCTATTGAGAGTTACAGTAGTAATATATAATTCATACTATATTCTTTTAAACTTAGGATGATTACCCCCTGTAGATAAAATTATGTTAATGATTATTCCGGTTGGGGATAAAAAATTATTCTGATCTTCATTCCCAGTTAATTTAAGGGAAAGGTTAATATATCATACCCAGTAAAACCATTATTAATCTGGAGATGAAGACTTACTTGAGACTTTTTTACGCTCCAATAGGAAGATATTGAACATATTTCCCTAACTTATTTGCAAAATAAATAAAAGTTAAGTTAATAGAGGTGAATTAAATGGCAATTTGGCAAGGAAAATCCGTGAGGACGTCTACCGGTGCGCGGGCCAAGAGTAACCGTAACAAGAGAAAAATGGAATTTGGCAGAGAAGCTGCAGAAACCAAGATCGGAGACAGAAGAATCAAAACCATCCGAACCAAAGGTGGTAATGAAAAGATACGCCTCACCAATGAGAAACAGATCAACGTGGTTGATCCTAAAACCCAGAAGGTAGAGCTAGCCGAGATCATCAGTGTAGTGGAAAATCAGGCTAACACTCACTTCGTAAGAAGAAATATCATCACTAAAGGCGCAGTTGTGGATACCAGCGTGGGTAAGGTTAAAGTGACCTCCAGACCAGGACAAGACGGTATCATCAACGGCGTAGTTGTGGAAGAATAGGTTCAAACCTATTTTTTAACTCTTTTTTTAATACTAAATCATTTTTACTTGTAACTCAATTAATTCTTAGTATAATTCTTAGTATATCTATCAGGTAGTGGGATCCTTGCAGAAAGAAATTGAAGATCGGGTGGATGAATTTTTACACACCGTCAACCAGGAGTTACCCCCTGGTATGGAATTGGAATTTGAAGGGTTCTATGAAAGGGGTTTTTTTGTTACCAAGAAAAGATACGCCCTGATACAGGATGATAAGATCGTAGTTAAAGGTCTGGAACTCGTTAGGAGAGATTGGGCCCCCGTTGCCAAAAAAACACAGGAAAATGTAATGATGGCTATTTTAAAGGATGCTTCTCCTGATAAGGCTGCTAAGATCATTAGAGAGGTCATCGACCAGATTAAGAAAGGGGAAACTCCCCTGGAGGATCTGGTGATCCATACCCAGCTTACTAAAAATCCAGATAAGTATCAGCAGATGGCCCCCCATGTTCTGGCTGCTAAAAAAGCCATTGCACGAGGAAGAAAAGTAGGTCGTGGCTCCATAATCAGATACATAGTGGTTAAGGGCAAGGGCCCCATAAGTCAGCGCGCAGAACCCCTGGAAGATGCCGATGTAGCCAACTACGATCCAGGTTACTACATTGATAACCAGGTGTTACCAGCTGTGTCCAGAATAATTGATTCTCTTGGTTATTCCCCTGAAGAAATTGTTCATCAAGAAAAACAGAGCAGTCTAGATGCCTTTTTTTAATTAATACTATATTTCACATTCATATTACCATGGATCATGATTATATGTGTCCAAGAACTATCATGTAGTGGTAACTTAAAAAAGGTGTTTGGTACTGGTACAAGGAAAAGTTGGGTGGGTAAATGATCAAGGCTGTTTTTTTTGATATAGATGATACACTGTATGATACCTCTGGTTTTGCCAAAAGGGCGCGTAAAGCAGCATTGCAGGCCATGATAGATGCCGGTTTACCCTTATCGCAACAGGAAGCTTACCTTCACTTGCGCAAGATCATTAAAGAGAAGGGATCAAACTACGACAAACATTTCAATATTCTAACTAAAAGGGTTATGGGGGAAGAAAAACCATTACTCATTGCTCTGGGCATGATAACCTACCATAATGTTAAATTTGCTCTTTTGAGACTGTTTCCTGATACCATGTCCACCCTGATCTACCTGAAAAAACGTGACTATCAGCTGGGAGCCATTTCCAATGGCCTGACCATTAAACAGTGGGAAAAACTCATCCGGCTGGGCCTGCACCACTTCTTTGACGATGTTATAACCTCCCAGGAAGCAAATTCTGAAAAACCCGACCAGAAGATATTCCAGCTGGCCCTGGAACGCATGGGATGCCAGGCTGAAGAATCAGTTATGGTGGGAAACAAGTTTAACGAGGATATAATAGGTGCAACCAGTGTGGGAATGTCAGCCATCCTGGTCAACTCCCAATTAACTGAAGA
>Ga0116193_1003823_pt1 | contig 10736 bp, 8 predicted proteins | sample AD_UKC115_MetaG_FD_89892 | JGI IMG/M metagenome (GOLD analysis project Ga0116193, IMG submission 89892) | Active sludge microbial communities of municipal wastewater-treating anaerobic digesters from Hong Kong - AD_UKC115_MetaG | ecosystem: Engineered > Bioreactor > Anaerobic > Digestate | place...
CTTCACGAAGGGCGTGGGCAGGATCAGCTCGGCCGTGCCCAGCACCTTGAAGGCGCCGCCGATCGGCTGGCGGCAGTAGTCGCTGGTGTTGTTGGTGGACAGGCAGGTCGGCGCGATCTCGAAAGGACCCAGAGTGTTGTCCTGGAAGCCGCGCACGTCGCGCACGCCGCCGGAGTAGAAGTTCTCGAAGAAAGGCAAGCCCGACAGGCGCACGCGCTGTCCAGTGGCGGGGTCGATGCGGCCGACGGCATCGCGGTAGCTGTCGCCATAGCCGAGGTTGCCTGAGAGCATGAAGGTCAGTCGCTCGCTCAGCGGGAAATAGTGCACGCCCTGGTAGAAGAGCTTGTAGTACTCCAGCGTCGAACCCGGCAGCGCCACTTCTGCCGAGAAGGACTGCAGGCCGCCGCGGGTCGGCGTGAAGAACTTGTTGCGCGTATCGTGGGCCCAGCCCGCCGTCATGGTCCAGCTGTGGATGGTGCGGTGGTCGAGGTCGGTGAGGAAATCGATGATGCGCTGCGGCGTGGCTCCGGCGACGGTGCGGATCTCCGTCTGCGACACGCCCAGCGCCAGCGATACCGAGTCGGTTTCGGTGACCGGTACCGACAGCGAGCTGTTGAAACTGTCGGTGTTGGTGAAGTAGTTGGCGATGTTGGCCTGGTTCTGGTCGAACTCGCTGTGCGACAGGCTGTAACCCAGCCCGACGCCGGAATCGGTCAGGTACGGCTGGAAGTAGCTGAGGTCGTAGCGCTTGAGGTAGGCACTGCGCTGGATGGTCGTGGCGACGCGATCGCCGGTGCCAAGGAAGTTGTTCTGCGACACCGACACGCTGGCGATGATCCCCTGGACCTGCGAGTAACCCACGCCGAACAGCAGGCTGCCGGAGGGCTGCTCCTCGACCGTCACATCCATGTCGACCTGGTCGTCGGAATCGGCCACCTTGGGCGTCTCGATCTCCACCTTCTTGAAATAGCCCAAGCGCTGTAGGCGCACCTTGGAGCGGTCGATCGCCGCCTGGGAGTACCACGAGCCCTCGAACTGGCGCATTTCGCGGCGCAGCACCTCGTCCTCGGTGCGGCTGTTGCCCTTGAAGTTGATGTGGCGCACGTATACGCGCTTGCCCGGGTTGACGTAGAACGTCACGTCGACGATGCGCTTGTCCTTGTCGACCTTCGGCACCGGCGTCACTTCGGCGAAGGCGTAGCCGATGTTCGACAGCACCGCGGTCATGGCCTTGGCGCTCTTTTCCAGCTTGCGGCGCGAGAAGGTTTCGTTCGGCTTGGCCTGGATCAGCTGGCGCAGTGCGTCCTCGGACAGGATGAGCTCGCCCAGCAGCTTGATCTCGCCGATCTGGTACACGTCCCCCTCGTGCACGTTGGCGGAGATATAGATGTTGCGCTTGTCCGGGCTGATGCTGACCTCGGTGGACTCGATGTCGAAGTCGGCGTAGCCACGGTCGAGGTAGTAGGAGGCGAGCTTCTCCAGGTCGCCGGATAGCTTCTCGCGCGAATACTGGTCGTCACGCGAGTACCAGGAGGTCCAGTTGGTCGTGTCGGACTCGAACTCGTCGCGGATGTCCTTGTCGCTGAAGGCCTTGTTGCCGACGACGTTGATCTGTTTGATGCGCGAGGCCTTGCCTTCGGCGATGTTGATGTTGATGTCGACGCGGTTGCGGTCCAGCGGCGTGACCTTGGTGTCGATGGTCACGTTGTACTTGCCGCGGTTGTAGTACTGGCGGGTCAGCTCCTGTTGCACACGGTCGAGCTGCAGGCGGTCGAAGGTCTCGCCTTCGTTGAGGCCGATGCCCTTGAGGCCCTTGCGCAGTTCGTCTTCCTTGACGTCCTTGTTGCCCTTGATCGTGATCTTGGAGATGGCCGGACGTTCCTGCACGCTCACCACGAGCACATTGCCCTGGCGCGAGAGCTGCACGTCGTTGAAGAAGCCGGTCTTGAACAGGGCGCGAATGGCCTGCTCCGCCCGTTCGGTGGTGAGGGTGTCGCCCTTCTCCACCGGCAGGTAGGTGAACACGGTGCCCGGCGCGATGCGCTGCAGGCCGTCGATGCGGATGTCGGAGACGACGAAACTGTCCAGTGCCAAGGCTTCGGCGGACAGGCAGGCAAGCAGGAGCAGGGCGGCGATCCGTTTCATCGTCACATCCAGAGAGTTGAATTTTTTGGCGCGGCGGGCGCTGCCGCGTTACTGCATTTTTCTTGTGGTGCGGCGCCGGGCTCCTGCCGCGGCGCGCGCGCGGGCGGCCGCGGCGGGGCCGCGTCACGCCCGCAACGGACTCCGCTCGCACGGCGTCCGCCCCGGCACTTCCCGCGCCGGTGACTGGGGTCGGCCGCGCTCAGCCGCGACCGGCCAGGTGGAAAACGTCGTTGTACAGGGCCAGGCCCATCAAGGCCACGATCAGGAACAGCCCGACGTACTGGGCCGCCATCTGGACGCGCTCGCTGACTGGGCGACCCCTAATCAATTCAACGAGATAATACAGCAAGTGGCCGCCATCGAGGACCGGGATCGGGAGCAGGTTCAGCACCGCCAGGCTGATCGAGATCAGCGCCAGGAAATTGAGGAACCAGGCCAGGCCCATGCTGGCGGAGGCATTGGCCGCCTGGGCGATGCCGATGAAGCCGGAGAGATTCCTCGTCGATGCCGCCCCGCTGACCATCTTGCCGATCAGGCCGAACGTGTCGCGCACGCCGCCCCAGGTTGCGTTGAGGGCTTCGGACGCGGCGCGCAGCGGGCCGTAGCGCAGCAGGGCGTCCTTGGGCATGGTCACGGCCGCGGGAGCGATACCGATGCGCCAGACAGGCTGGCCCTCGCCGGTGCCGTCGCGGTGCGGCGTCACCGCCAGTGTCTGCGCAGTGCCGCCGCGCTCGAAGCGGATCTGCAGCGCCTGGCCGGCGGCAGCCCGGCTTTGCACCAGCCGCGGTACGTCGGACCAGTCGCGCACCGGCTCGCCGTCCACGGCCACGAGGCGATCTCCCGCGCGCAGTCCGGCAGCTTCGGCCGCGCCGCCCTTGGCGAGTTGGCCTACCACCGCCGGCACCACCCAGTGGCGCGGCGTGAGGCCGATCGCCTTGAAGGCGGCGGTCTCGTCGGCGTCGCGCGGAAGCTGGTTCAGCGCGAGCGTGTGTTCGCGGGCGACGCCGCCGGCATCGAGTGTGGACAGCGGGAGCGGCTGGCGCTCCAGCGCGCCGCGCAGCAGCGCCATGCTGACGTCGCTCCAGGTGTCGATCTGCTGGCCGCCCACGCCGACGATGCGTTCTCCCGGCACCAGGCCCGCGCTGGCGGCGAGGCCGTCGACGCGGCCGACGATCGCCTGGTAGTCCGGCTTGCCGACGACGAACATCAGCCAGAAGGCCGCGACCGCAAACAGCAGATTGGCCAGCGGCCCGGCCGCCACGATGGCGATGCGCGACCACACGGGTTTGCCGGTGAACTCGCCGGACTGCTGGTCGGAGGGAACGTCGCCCTCGCGCGCATCGAGCATCTTCACGTAGCCGCCCAGCGGCAGGGCCGCGACGACGTATTCGGTGCCGTCCCGGCCCACGCGCGACCACAGCGCCTTGCCGAAACCGACCGAGAAGCGCAGCACTTTCACGCCCAGACGGCGTGCCACCCAGAAATGGCCGAATTCGTGGAAGGTGACGAGCAGGCCCAGGGTGACCAGCATCCACCAGATGGAGCCGAAGACTTCAGACATGGGCAGGCGTCGCGGGGGACTCAGCAGAAGGACCGGCGCATCATACGTTGCGCGGTATGGCGGGCGGTTAAGTCGGTCTGAACAAGCTGGGCCAGGTCGCGCACCGGCTCCAGCGCGGTCGCGTCCAGCGTCGCTTCGATGACCTCGGCGATGGCCAGGAAGGGCAGTTGCCCGTCGAGGAAGGCCGCGACCGCCACCTCGTTTGCGGCATTGAGCACAGCAGGAGCCGTGCCGCCGGCGCGCAGGGCGCGGTAGGCCAGGGCCAGGCAGCGGAAGGTGTCCGGGTCGGGCGCCTGGAACTCCAGGCGGCCCAAGGCCAAGAGGTCCAGGGGCGCAACGCCGGCCGCCACGCGTTCGGGCCAGGCCAGGCCGTAGGCCAGGGCGGTGCGCATGTCCGGATTGCCGAGCTGGGCCAGCACCGAGCCGTCGGTGTACTCCACCAGCGAGTGCACGATGCTCTGCGGGTGCACCACCACGTCGATGGCGTCGGGCGCGGCGTCGAACAGGAAGTGCGCCTCGATCACTTCCAGCCCCTTGTTCATCAGGGTGGCCGAGTCGACCGAGATCTTGCGCCCCATGCGCCAATTGGGATGGGCCACGGCCTGCTCGGGCGTGATGCCGACAAGCTCGTCGCGCCGGCGTCCGCGGAAGGGACCGCCTGACGCGGTGAGGATCAGCCTGCGCACGCCGGCCCCGCTCAGGTCGCCGCGCCCGTTGGGCAGGCACTGGAACAGGGCGTTGTGCTCGGAATCGATCGGCAGCAGTTCGCCGCCGCCGGCCTGCAGCGCGGCGCGCAGCAGCGGGCCGGCCATGACGACTGCTTCCTTGTTGGCCAACAGCAGGCGCTTGCCCGCGCGGGCTGCGGCCAGGGTGGAAGCCAGGCCGGCCGCGCCCACGATGGCAGCCACCACCGTGTCGCAGCGGTCCGACGCAGCGGCCTCGACCAGGGCTTCCGCTCCCGCGGTCACGCGCGTGGCCAGTCCGGCCGCGCCCAGGCGCGCGCGCAGCGCCTCTTCGCAGGCGGGGTCGCCGATCACGGCCAGGTCCGGATGGAAGCGTTCACACAATGCCGCGAGCGCCTCGACGCTGCGGTGGGCTGCCAGCACGCTGGCGCGGAACCGCTGCGGGTGGCGCGCGATCACGTCGAGCGCGGAGCCGCCAATCGACCCGGTGGCACCGAGAACGGCGACCTGCCTCACGCGACAGGCCTCACAGGCCGAGCAGGGCCAGGCCGCAGGCCCAGACCGGCAGGGCGGCGAAGACGCTGTCGAGACGATCGAACATGCCGCCGTGGCCGGGGAAGAGATCGCCCGAGTCCTTGGCGTTGGCGTGGCGCTTGATCAGGCTTTCGAACAGGTCGCCGACGATGGAGAAGGCCACGGTGAGCATGGCCAGCACGACCACGCCGAGCAGGACCGCGCCGCGCGCGTCGAGCACCCAGGCGCCAATCACGGCCGCCAGCGCGCTGGCGGCAATGGCCCCGTACACACCTACCCAGGTCTTACCCGGGCTGATGCGCGGTGCCAGTTTCTTCGTGCCCGCCCCCCAGCGGCTGCCGGCCAGATAGGCGCCGCTGTCGGCTACCCAGACCAGGATCAGCCCGAACAGGGTCCAGGCCGGTCCGCGCGCGTCGCTGCCGTGCAGTTCCATCAGGGCCGCCCAGGCCGGCAGCACCACCAGGCAGCCGGCGCCAAGCTTGAGCCAGCCGTTTTCCCGCGTCGGCGCGGCGGCGAAGGAAAAATGCCGCAGCCACCACATGGCCAAGAGCCACCAGGCCACGCCGGCGACGATGGCGATCCACCACAGGGGGGCCTCGCGCGCGAACCACAGTGCGGCCAGCAGCAGTGCCTGCACGCCCACCAGGCCGAGACGCAGGGTGGTGCGGGCAAAGCCGAGCAGGCGGGTCCACTCCCACAGCGCGACGAGGAAGGCCGCGGCGGTGAGCAGCGCGAACAGGCCGTGCGGCAGGAACAGGATCGCGCAGATCGCCAGCGGGGCGAGGACCAGCGCGGTGATGGTGCGTTGTCTGAACATGCGGGACCTAGTTCGCCGCGACCTGGGCGCTGGTCTTGCCGAACCGACGCTCGCGCGCGGCATAGTCTTCCAGCGCCCGCGTGAAGGCGGCGGCATCGAAGTCCGGCCACAGCGTGTCGGTGAAGTACAGCTCGGCATAGGCCAGCTGCCACAGCAGGAAGTTGCTCACGCGACGCTCGCCCCCGGTGCGGATGAACAGGTCGAGCGGCGGCAGTTCGGCCAGTTGAAAGTAGGGCGCGAGGCTGCCCTCGTCGATGGCCTCGGGCCGCAGTTCGCCGCGCCGCACCGCCTCGGCGGCGCGCCGTGCGGCGTGGGCGATGTCCCAGCGGCCGCCGTAGTTGACCGCCACGTTCAGGGCCAGGCGCTGGTTGCCCGCCGTGCGCTCCATGGCCGTCTCCATGCGTTGGCGCAGCTCCGGCGCAAATGCGGCCAGCTCGCCGATGAAGCGCAGGCGCACGCCGTTGCCGTGCAGCTCGTCGACCTCACGATCGAGCGCCTTCAGGAACAGCTCCATCAGAGCGCCGACCTCGGCCTCGGGGCGCTGCCAGTTCTCCGAGGAGAAGGCGAACAAGGTGAGGGCGGCGACGCCTTGGCGCAGGCAGAACTCCACGGCGCCGCGTACCGCCTGCTGACCGGCGCGGTGGCCGAACACGCGGGGACGCAGGCGCTGCTGCGCCCAGCGGCCGTTGCCGTCCATGACGATGGCGACGTGGGCCGGCACGCGCGCGGTGCTGCCGCCCGGGGCCGGAGCGGGCGGATTGGCGGGAGCGGTATTCAGGCGGTGTTCCCCGGTGCGCTCAAAGCGCCATCAGTTCGTCTTCCTTGGCCTTCACCACGACGTCGACGTCCTTGACGAACTTGTCCGTCAGCTTCTGGATGTCCTCTTCGGCGCGGCGTTCCTCGTCCTCGGTGATCTTCTTTTCCTTCAGCAGCTCCTTCACGTGCTGCATGGCGTCGCGGCGCACGTTGCGCACGGCCACCTTGGCGTTCTCGCCCTCGTGGTGCACGTGCTTGGACAGTTCCTTGCGGCGCTGCTCGGTGAGCGGCGGCAAGTTGATGCGGATGACCGTGCCCGCCGTGGTCGGGTTCAGGCCGAGGTCGGAGGCGAGGATGGCCTTCTCCACCGCCTGGACCATGTTCTTTTCCCAGGGCGTGATGGTGATGGAACGGGCGTCCTGCACGGCCACCGTGGCGACCTGCGACAGCGGCACGTCCGAGCCGTAGTAGTTCACCTTCAGGTGGTCGACCAGGGCGGTGCTGGCACGCCCGGTGCGCACGTGGGCGAGCTCGTGCTTGAGCGCGTCCACGCTCTTGGTCATGCGGGCGGTGGCGTCTTGCTTGATGTTGGCGATCGACATGGCGACCTTCTTCCCGGGGTCGTTTGAGAGCGGCCGGAGTATAGCAGCGGCGGATGCGCTGCCGGCCCGAACGGCACGCTTTCATCCGCGGCGCAGGATGCCGGAGCGTCGGGCGGCGACGCCCGGGGCAGGCCGCGCCTGCGCGCCGGACTGCCACTCAGCGGTTGCCGCTCTCCACCAGGGTGCCGACGGCTTCACCGCGCATGATGCGCAGCAGATTGCCCGGGACGGTCATGTCGTAGATGCGCAGCGGGATGCGGTTGTCGCGACACAGGGCGATGGCGCTGGTGTCCATCACCTTGAGGTTGCGCTGGATGACCTCGTCGTAGGTGAGGCGCTCGTAGCGCTGCGCGGCCGCGTCCTTCTTCGGGTCGGCGGTGTACACGCCGTCGACCTTGGTCGCCTTGAGCAGGAGGTCGGCGCCGATCTCGATCGCGCGCAGGGCCGCGGCGGAATCGGTGGTGAAGAAGGGGTTGCCGGTGCCCGCGGCGAACAGGGCGATGCGCCCCTTCTCCAGGTGGCGGATGGCGCGGCGGCGGATGAAGTCCTCGCACACGTCGTGGATCGGAATGGCGCTCATCACGCGCGCGTAGGCGCCGACTTTCTCCAGGGCGTCCTGCATGGCCAGGGCGTTCATCACCGTGGCCAGCATGCCCATGTGGTCACCGGTGACGCGATCCATGCCGCTGGCGGCGAGGCCCTCGCCGCGGAAGATGTTGCCGCCGCCGATCACCACGCCCACCTGCACGCCGGCGCGCTGGATCTCCAGGATCTCGCGCGCCAGGCGCTGGATCACCTTGGGATCGATGCCGTAATCGGCTTCGCCCATGAGCGCTTCGCCCGAGAGTTTCAGCAGGATGCGCTTGTACTTGGTCTCGGTCGGCACGGTGCGTGCTCCTGGTGGCGGGCAAAACGCCGGCATTCTATCCGCTCGGCCGGCGCAAATGTTGCGCTGCGCAAGCGCGCTCGGCGATTTGCGCCGCAGAAAAAAGCCAGGCCGCGGTCTCCCGCGGCCTGGCCGTGTCGCCCTGGCGGCGCCGCAGCCGGCGCCGGCCATCAGACCTTCATGGCCTTGGCCACTTCGGCGGCGTAGTCCTCCACCACCTTCTCGATGCCTTCGCCGACCACCAGGCGCTGGAAACCGAGGACATCGGCGCCGGCGGCCTTGGCTGCGGCCTCGACGGTCTGCTCGGTATTCAGCACGTAGGGCTGGCCGTACAGAGTGTTCTCGTTGATGATCTTGGCGACCTTGCCGCCGATGATCTTCTCCAGAATCTCGGCCGGCTTGGCGCGGTCCTTCTCGGTCATGCGCGCCAGTTCGATTTCCTTCTCCTTGGCCACGAACTCGGCCGGCACGTCGGCGGCCTTGTTGTAGGGCGGATTCATCGCGGCCACGTGCATGGCCACGCCGCGGGCGAAGTCGGCGCTGCCGCCCTTGGTCTCGACCAGCACGCCGATGCGACCGCCATGGATGTAGGCCGCCACCTGGTTGCCGGAGCCGCCAGCGCGGACCATGCGGCGCACCTGCACGTTCTCGCCGACCTTGGCGATCAGTTCGGCGCGGGCTTCCTCCACGGTCTTGCCGGAGGCCAGCTTGGCCGCCTTCAGCGCCTCGACGTCGCCAGCGCCGGACGCGAGGGCGGCCTCGGCCACCGCGGCGACGAAGCCGGCGAAGTTCTCGTCCTTGGCGACGAAGTCGGTTTCCGAATTGATTTCGACCAGCACGGCGGTGTCGCCGCTGGCGGCGGAGGCGATGCGGCCCTCGGCGGCGACGCGGCTGGCCTTCTTGTCGGCCTTGGCCAGTCCCTGCTTGCGCAGCCACTCGGCCGCGGCGTCGATGTCGCCCTTGTTCTCGGTGAGGGCCTTCTTGCACTCCATCATGCCGGCGCCGGAGCGCTCGCGCAGTTCCTTGACCAGGGTGGCGGTGATTTCCATCGCGTTACCTCGAAGATGTGAATTCGTGTCCGGGCCGGCCGCGCGGTTGTGCCCGCGCGGCCGGCTCCGCAGTTCGGTCCGGACGGCCCCGCGGGTGAGCGGATCCGAAGCGGTCGTGTCGCGTGCGGGCGGCTCGCGCCGGGCCGAGGCCCGGCGCGGCTGCGTGCTTACTCGGTGGCGGGCGCGTCGTTGCCGCCACGGGGCGGGCGAGCGGCGCCGCGCGGGGCGGGCTTCTTGCCGCGCGGAGCCGGCTTGCGGCCGCGCGGCTCGGCATCGCGCTCGCCGCGACCGGCCTTGACCACGTTGCCCTCGGCATCGAGTTCGACGAATTCGTCCTTGTCGCTCGCCGCGGCCTGCGGAGCAGCGGCCTTGCCCTCCAGCACGGCGTCGGCGGCGGCGCGCACGTACAGCTGCACGGCGCGGATGGCGTCGTCGTTGCCCGGAATGGCGTAGTCCACCAGGCTCGGGTCGTAGTTGGTGTCGACCACCGCGACCACCGGGATGCCGAGCTTCTTGGCTTCCAGCACGGCGATGTTCTCGTGGCCGATGTCGATCACGAAGAGGGCGTCGGGCAGGCGGCCCATTTCCTTGATGCCGCCGAGCGAACTTTCCAGCTTGGCGCGCTCGCGCTGCAGGCGCAGCACCTCGTGCTTGACCAGCTTCTGTGCGCGACCGTCGGTCTCCATGGCCTCCAGGTCCTTCAGGCGGGCCACAGACTGCTTCACGGTGCGGAAGTTGGTCAGGGTGCCGCCGAGCCAGCGCTGGGCGACGTAGGGCATGCCGCAGCGCACGGCCTCTTCCTTCAGCGCCTCACGCGCCGAGCGCTTGGTGCCGACGAACAGGATGGTGCCGCGCTTCTGCGCCAGGCCGGACAGGAAGTTCATGGCGTCCTGGAACAGCGGCAGGGTCTTTTCCAGGTTGACGATGTGGATCTTGCCGCGCGCGCCGAAGATGTACGGCGCCATCTTCGGGTTCCAGTAGCGGGTCTGGTGGCCGAAATGGACGCCGGCTTCCAGCATCTGGCGCATGGTGACTTGGGGCATGATGTACTCCGGTGATGTGAGCGGCCGCGCGGCTGTGTTTGGCGCGGGGGTCGCTCGGGGTTGGGCCTCCACGCATCCCTCGCCGTCGAACTCCGATCGTGTGTCACGATGCGGAGCACCCCGAGGGCGGTCGTCGATGCGTGTGTGGATTCGGGACTTGCACCCGTCGCGACCACTTGGAACGGGAGTCCGTGGCCGCATTTCGAAATGCCGGCCGCAACTTACGAAGCGGGTCGGCAAATCCGTAAAATTGTAGCCCGCCGCACCGTCGAGGGACAAGTGCGGTCCCATCCGATGTCGAGAGAGCCATGCCGGTAACGATCAAAACCCCCAGTGAAATCGAGAAGATGCGCGTTGCCGGCCGGCTCGCGGCGGAAGTCCTGGAGATGATCGCGGAATACGTGCGTCCGGGGGTGACCACCGAGGAGCTCGACCGCATCTGCCACGAGCATATCGTCCGCCGGCAGCAGGCGATCCCGGCCAACCTGGGCTACAAGGGCTTCCCCAAGACCGTGTGCACCTCGGTCAACCACGTCATCTGCCACGGCATCCCCAGCCCCTCCAAGGTGCTCAAGGACGGCGACATCGTGAACATCGACGTCACCGTGATCCGCGACGGTTTCCACGGCGACACCAGCCGCATGTACCTGGTGGGAAAGC
>Ga0116193_1003826_pt1 | contig 10731 bp, 10 predicted proteins | sample AD_UKC115_MetaG_FD_89892 | JGI IMG/M metagenome (GOLD analysis project Ga0116193, IMG submission 89892) | Active sludge microbial communities of municipal wastewater-treating anaerobic digesters from Hong Kong - AD_UKC115_MetaG | ecosystem: Engineered > Bioreactor > Anaerobic > Digestate...
GGTATCGCCACCGAAATTGGGTTGGTACCCAGCATCCGGTCTTTCGAAAAGGTGGGTGCCACCAGCGCAGAGGCATTCGTCATGGCCATCCCAATCATATCCTGCTCCAGGGCCATCATGGCATGGATACCCGCAATTCCGAAGTGGTTGCTGTTGCACACACTCACAAAGCCGGCACCGGTATTCAATCCCTTATCAATCGCTATTTGCATTGCACGGGGCGCCACCACCAGCCCCAGGCCACTATCCCCATCCACCACGGCCGTGCCGGGGCGTTCATGGACAATTCTTATATCCGGCCGGGCATTAATTCGCTTCACTTCCCAGAGCCTTACATAACCTGAAAGGCGGGCCACCCCATGACTATCCACTCCCCGCAAATCCGCACTCAGCAAAGTTTGGGCAGCCTGGAGGGCATCCGTATCGGAGCAGCCCATTTTCAAAAACACCTGCTTAGAAAAATCATATAACCGATCGTACGAAAATAAATCTTCCATCCTGCGAAGGTAATACTGAATATTTTTTGAAGCATGATCAGCGGTGCAATGCCCTGCATTTGTCTCCCGCTATTCTATCGGGGCTATCAGCAGCCTATTTGCAAAGCCGGGCTTCATAACTAACCAGCTTTTTGTAAATTTGCCACCCTTAAGCACCAAAATACATTAAAGGATATGGGACGGATATTTGAAGTTAGAAAGAGTACCATGTTTGCCCGTTGGGATAAAATGGCAAAAAACTTTACCCGCATTGGAAAAGAAATTGCCATTGCCGTAAAAGCCGGGGGCCCCGATCCCGATAACAATCCGGCCCTGCGTCGTTGCTTCATTAATGCCAAGGCGGTGAATATGCCCAAAGACCGCGTAGAAGCTGCCATCAAACGCGCCGTAGGGAAAGATAAAACCGATTACGAAGAACTGGTGTATGAAGGCTATGCCCCGCACGGAGTGGCATTAATGGTTGAAACAGCCACCGATAACCCAACCCGCACAGTTGCCAATGTACGAATGCACTTCACCAAAGGAGGAGGAGCTTTGGGCACATCCGGCTCGGTGGCATTTAGTTTTAACCGCATGGGCGAATTTAAAATTAAAAATGGGGGACAAAACCTCGAAGACCTCGAACTTGATCTTATAGATTTTGGCCTTGAAGAAATTGGGGAAGATACCGAAGGGCATATCATCATCCGCACTCCTTATACCGAGTTCGGCCACATGGCCAAAGCGCTCGAAGAAAAAAAGATAGAAGTAATAAGCGCCGAGCTTACCCGCATTCCTGCCAATACCGTTGAGTTACCCGAAGATCAGGCCAACGAAGTATTAAAAATGGTTGACAACCTGGAGCAGGACGATGACGTACAGAAAGTTTACCATAACCTGAAGTAAAGCTCAATTACAGCTTTATGGGGGCATTATTGTTTTGGCCAATTAACGCCCGGCAAAAAGGGTCCCCAATATGCCTACTGCAAGTTCTGCCCATACCAACAGAAAAACAAACAGCACAACGCCGCAAAGGATAATTCTGCCTTTAATACTTTTCACCTTTCTTAAAACAAGTTCGCAAAGTAACCCAGCGCCCAATAGTAACACTCCCATGCTGGCAAAATCGAAAATCTTCCAGTCAACAGCATTACTAAATTGCATTGCAATTAGCGGGATAAGCAGCAGCACAGGTACGGCGGCCAATATGAGCAAGAATCTTTTATTTGGCATTGTCATAATGGGTAAATTCTTATCTGTTAAATGAAAAATGTCACCACTGATTGTTGTCTTAAGCAGAAGTAGTACTTCCTTAAAAATAAGCCAATTGGCTATACCTCCAGGATAAAAGCAGGTGAATTTTCACCTGTCAAATGAAAAATGTTACAAATAATTGCTGGCCCAAAAAGTAATAAATCTCCCTTAAGAAATAACCGCTTTGCTGCCCCCACCCCGGGGGTAAAAATAGGCGCAGAAAAAATCCAAACAAAAAAATATCACTAAAGTAATGTAAGCGTTGGCTGATATCTTTTCAGTTTGGCCCTTCAAGAAAATTATTTTCCCGCAGATGCTTTTGCCGGACACAGGATGGCAGAAAAGGATGAACTCAATACCATCAAAATTGCCAGGTCATAATACAGACCATCATCCATCATTTCTAACCCGTAAATTCTTCTTCAAATAAAAAGCCGGCAGGCTCCATTTAAATCGTACGGCCAGGATTCGTACTAAAATAATCAGCAGGATACAAATGATTTTGGCTACATCATTATCGATGGGCGATTCTCTCAATAGGAAATAAAGAATTCCCCCGGCGATGCTGGCCATAGCATAAATTTCTTTTCTAAATACCAGGGGTACATTATTCAGCAATACATCCCGTATTACTCCGCCAAAGCAACCGGTAACCGTACCCAGGGCTATGCACACTTCCATACTCAAATCGTGCACCAGTGCCTTTTCAATACCCATAATGGTAAAAAGGCCAAGCCCCATGGCATCAAACAAAAACAGGGTGGTATTTATTTTTCTTAACCAGCTTCCAAAGAACATGGTGCCAACGGCCGAGAAAAAAATCAACAGGATCAGGGTTTCATTTTGCATCCATGCAACCGGGAACTCTCCCAGTAACATATCGCGGATGGTTCCACCGCCTATTGCCGTAACAAAGGATAATATAAGAACACCAAATGGATCGAGCCTTTTCTCCATGGCAAAAAAGGCGCCGGAAACGGCAAAGGAAAAGGTTCCCAGGATTTCTATAAGGGAAAGAAACTGGTGATGATTCATAATTATTCGCGCATAATGTCCTTCACTATCCTTATCACATCTTCGGTATTGGGTTTACTGAAGTAATCGCCATCGCTGCCATAAGCCGGCCGATGCGCTTTGGCCGAAAGGGTACGGGGCGAGGCATCCAGAAACCGGTAGCCGCCCTGGGTTTCCATCACCTGGTTATACATATAAGCTGTTGCTCCACCCGGCACATCCTCATCCACAAACAAAATACGGCTGGTCTTTTTCAATGATTTTAAAATATCGTGTTCCAAATCAAAAGGCAGCAGGGTTTGCACATCCACTACCTCGCAGGAAATACCCATTCCTGCCAGCATCACTGCTGCTTCTTCTACAATCCGGAGGGTAGATCCGTAGCTAACCAGCGTGATATCCTCTCCTGTTCTCACTATTTCCGGCTTACCTAACGGCACCGAATAGGCGAGCAGGTTGCCGGGTAGTTTTTCTTTTAGCCGGTAACCGTTTAAACATTCAATAACAATCCCCGGGTCGTTGCTTTGCAACAGGGTATTGTACATCCCCCCAGCCTGTGTCATATTTCTTGGCACACAAACATACATCCCGCGAAGGGAGTTAATAATCATCCCCATGGGAGAACCACTATGCCAGATTCCCTCCAACCGGTGGCCCCGGGTACGCACAATCAGCGGCACACTCTGCTGCCCGGCAGTGCGGTAATGGGTGGTACATACATCATCGCTCAGGGGCTGCAAACCGTAAAGCAGGTAATCGAGGTATTGGATCTCGGCAATGGGCCTCAGGCCACGGAGCGCCAACCCAATACCCTGGCCCATGATGGTAAGCTCCCGGATACCGGTATCAAAAATCCGGTCTTTGCCGTGCTTTTCCTGGAGGCCGCTAAAGCCCTGGTTCACGTCGCCAATCTGCCCCAGGTCTTCGCCAAAAGCCACCACCTTATCATTGGAATGAAAAAGTTGGTCGAAATAATTATTTAATACCTCAAACCCGTTTACCTGGGGTGCATCCGGTTCGTAAAAAACAGGAACAGGAGCCACTTTCAACGCCGATTTTGCTCCTTCGTTGTATAAACAGGAATCATATTGTTGCGTTGCTTTCCGGCCATAGGCTTCGAACAAATTAGCAATGGTTTCTCTTTGTGGATGAACTGAATCCAGCAATTCAAGGCTATTGAAAAGGCTTTTCATCACATCGCGGCGCATGGGTTCCTTAATCCCTTTCAGGTGGGCACTTATTTTTTCAATGTCTGGATTGTTTACTGTTGAAAGAAGGTTCGCCGTTTCATTCACCATTTCCTGAATGGGAGCCAGGTACCTGTCCCATGCCAACTGTTTGCTTTCTTTTACAAAAACCCGTGCCTTCAATTCAATAGCATCCAGTTCCGAAGCATCGGCGAGCGCATTGGCAATAATCCAATCCCGCATCTGCCGAAGGCAATCCCATTCTTTTTCCCATTCCAGCCTTTCGGAACTTTTATAACGCTCGTGGCTACCCGAGGTAGAATGACCCTGCGGCTGGGTAATTTCCTCCACATGAAACAAGGCGGGGGTATGGGTATCCCTTATTTTCTGGATAGCGGCTTCCAATACTTCGCACATGCCGGCATAATCCCAACCCTTCAGTTTATAAATATCCACGCCATTGCTGCCATTTTCGGGCTGCATACCGGCGAGGGCTTCAGAAATGGAGCCTTTGGTAGTTTGATATTTTTTAGGCACGGAAATTCCATATCCATCATCCCACACAAACACAGCCAATGGCACCTGCAACACGCCGGCTGCGTTCATGGTTTCCCAAAACTGGCCTTCGCTGGTGGAGGCATCGCCAATGGTGCAGAAGCAAACTTCATCCCCTTTGTGCGACAGGTTGTTGTATTTATGAAGGGCATCCACTTTCCGAAAAGTTTTAGAGGCAAAAGCAAGCCCCAGCGCCCTTACCATCTGGCCTGCTGTAGGAGCAATATCGGAGGATACATTTTTTCGATTCACCAGATCCAGCCAGTTGCCCTCCTCATCGGTAAATTTAGTAGCAAAATGGGCATTCATCTGCCGGCCTCCGCTGAAAGGATCGTGGCGGGTGTCGGGATCGGCATATAACTGGGCAAAAAACTGTTCCACGGTGGCCAGCCCGCTGGCAAACATAAAAGTCTGGTCGCGGTAGTACCCGGATCGAAAATCGCCGGGTTTGAAAAATTTCGCCATGGCAGCCTGGGCCACTTCTTTACCATCCCCAAAAATGCCAAATTTAGCTTTGCCGGTAAGTACTTCCCGGCGCCCAAGCAGGCTGGTTTCGCGGCTTTCCACGCAAACCCGGTAATCTTTCAATATTTCGTTACGAAAATTATCGAAACTGAGCTTTTCTTCCTGGAGCAAATCCTTATTTTCCATATGGGCAAAATTACGATTTTAACAGGGCTATGTTAAATATTAGCTAACCGTGTAACAATTTGAAAGCGTAAATCTCGTTTTTGTATCTTTGAAATCCTCAATTTCATGTCATTGAATAAAGTAATTCTCTTTTTTGCCCTTGGCCTGATCTCTTTTGCAAGCAATGCCCAGGAACAGAAAACGCCGGAGGCTATAGCCCAGGCGCAGGTAGCTGTTGTTACTGCACCCAGCCTTTTGGTGAAGGAGGAAACCTATGATTTTGGGAAAATCCCCCAGGGGAAACCGGTACATCATAGCTTTACCGTTCAAAACACAGGAAATACCCCATTAAAAATAAGCAATGTAGTAGCCAGTTGCGGCTGCACCACCCCCGAATGGGAAAAAGATGCCAGCCTGGCCCCGGGTGCCAGCACCCAAATAAATGTGGGTTATAATGCCGCTGCCGAAGGCGCTTTTCATAAAAACATTACAATAACCTATAACGACAACCAGACGAAGATTATTAATATAATTGGTGAGGTCTGGAAAGCCCCTGCTTCCAGCGCGCCGGAAAACCAGGCCTTAAACGATTTAAAAGATTAAACAAAACCTTTAATTAAATATTCGAAAATGAAACAATTCTTATTCTCCGTATTAGCACTTACCTTTTCAGTTGTAGCTTTTGCTCAAAAAAAATCTGCTGATGTAGCAAAGTTTACTTCAGAAACCATTGATCTGGGAAAAATACAACAAGGCAATCCGACCTCTGCAGTTTTTTCGGTTACCAACATTGGAAGCGAACCCCTGATTATTGAAACCGCCAGCCCCACTTGCGGATGCACCATCAGCGATTATACCAAAGAACCGATTGCTGCCGGTAAGCAAGGAACTATCAAGGCTACTTATAATGCCGCAAATATCGGTCACTTTGAAAAACACCTTACTGTAAAATTTGCAGGAACTGACGATGTGCGCAGTATCACCATTAAGGGAGATGTATTAAGCAAAGACGATTATGCTAAATTGAAACCTTCTGAAACTCAAAAAGAGGAAGCCGCTCCCTCCAAAGATGCAAAAAGCAATAAAACAAAGGCTAAGTCAGCAAAAAGCTAATTGAACCCTTTTCAAAATAAAGCCCCGGATTTTCCGGGGTTTTTTATTGCCCCATTTTTTATTGAAAATGCGATAAATTTTTAAGATAAGAAAACCGGGATTAAACGATTTTCAAATATTAGTTGTTATGGATATAGATAAGGTTGCCAGGGATTCGGAATTCTTTCCTGCTATTCCTCCCAATTAAATTTTGTTCAATTGAAGGTCAGGCCCTTTGCTTATGCCTGGCTATTAAAAAATGTACAGATGAAAATTGCAGTTGCCTCCGACCATGCCGGATTTGAATACAAAAACCTACTCATTACCTTTTTGAAACAAAAGGGGTATAATGTGGATGACTTGGGGCCCGAAAAAGTGATACCGGGAGATGATTACCCGGAATACGCCGCGCGGGTGTCTGTGGCTATTCAACAGGGAAAATATGAACGCGGAATATTACTTTGTGGAAGCGGAGTAGGTGTAAGCGTGGCGGCAAATAAATTTAAGGGAATTTGTGCCGCTGTATGCCACGATGCCTATTCGGCTCACCAGGGGGTGGAGCATGATAACATGAACCTGCTATGCCTGGGTGCAAGGATCATTGGCACCTCGTTAATGTGCGACCTTGCCGAAATATTTCTTAAAGCCCGGTTTTCAAATGAAGAAAGACATATCCGCAGGTTTAATAAAATGAAACAAATTGAAGAAGAAAACTTCAGGTAGCAGCAAAAAGGCTCCACTTATCCATCCACCTATCCGCACCTTATTGCTCGATATTGGAATGGTCATATTAACCAATGGCTGGGATCGGTACTCGCGCAAGCGGGCAGCCAAAATGTTTGGGATTAATGAAGAAGAATTTTCCGACAGGCATAAATTCTTTTTCGACTCCTTCGAAGCGGGGAGGATGACCTTACATGAGTACCTGCAATTTGTAGTTTTTTATGTAGAGCGGGAATTTACAGAGACTGAGTTTATCACTTTCATGCTTTCCCAATCGAAACCCATCCGGGGTTCTATGGAGTATTTCATGGCGCTCAAAAAGAGGCATAATCTGAAAATAATTTCCCTTAATAACGAAGGAAGAGAGTTAAATGAATACCGGATAAAAACCTTTCATCTCGACAAACTCTTCGACGCCTATCTTTCATCCTGCTACGTGCACCTTCGAAAATCTGACAAAGAGTTTTTTTTGATGGGCTGTGATATTTCTAATACTCCTCCCGAAAACTGTCTGTTTATAGACGACAGGCTCATCCATGTACAAATAGCACGGACAATAGGATTGAATGCTGTTCAGTTTACCGGCCTTTCGGCGGCTAAAAAACAAATTGCCCAGTTCGGGCTCGAATTATAAGTCAAATTAAATTTATGGAATCAACATATCAATTTGGAATGGTTGGCCTTGGTACTATGGGCCGTAACCTGGTGTACAATATGGCCGATAATGGATTTACCGTGGCCGGTTACGACCGAGATCAGAAACAGGTGGATCACTTTACGGAAGAAGCAGGCGATAAAAAAATCAAAGGATTTTCAAACCTGCAGGAATTTATTAACTCATTAGCCTTGCCCCGCACCATCCTGTTGCTGGTTCCGGCAGGAAAAATTGTAGACGCCGTAATTGATACCCTCAAACCTTTTTTGGGAAAGGACGACCTGATAATAGATTGTGGAAATTCCCATTTCACCGACACCAACCGGAGGATTGAATTATTGGATGGAAAAGGCATTCACTTTATGGGAATGGGGATTTCGGGAGGTGAAACCGGCGCCCGGGAAGGCGCCAGCATCATGCCAGGCGGGGATGAAGTAACTTTTAAAAGAGTGGAAAAATTATTGGCTGCCGTTTCAGCCAAAGTAAACGGCGACCCCTGTATGGCCTATATGGGAAGAGGTTCGGCCGGGCATTATGTAAAAATGGTTCATAACGGTATAGAATACGCGCTAATGCAGCTCATTTCCGAAACCTATCACCTGCTTAAAAATATTGGCGGATTAAGCAATGGAGAATTACATGAAGTATTTAAAAGTTACAACAATTCGCCGCTTCAAAGCTATCTGCTCGAAATTACGGCCGCAATTTTTACCCAAAAAGATGAGGTAACCGGCAACGATCTGGTAGATATGATCCTTGATCGTGCCAGGCAAAAGGGTACCGGGGCATGGACTTCACAGGATGCCATGGCGCTCGAACTGCCTATTCCTTCCATTGATGCGGCAGTTGCGCAAAGAGAAATGACCTCCCTTAAGGAAGAAAGAGTGGCAGCACAACCCATACTGCAAAAGAATGGAATTCGGATTGAGGTTGAAAACCCCGGTTTGATTTCCCTTTTACAGAATAGTTTTCATTTCTGCATGATCACCACCTATGCGCAGGGAATGGCATTGCTAAAAAAAGCAAGCGCTACCTATAATTATGGTACAGACCTGGCAAAAGTGGCTTCCATTTGGCGCGGGGGGTGCATCATCCGTTCCAACATGCTGGAAGATATTACCAAGGTGTTTCAGAAAAACGAAAACTGCAATAATCTTATGACGGATAAAATATTCTACCCTACCCTGCTGGATACACAACATCAAATCCGGTCTATCATAACCACCGCAGTGCAAGCGGGGATACCGGTTCCAGCCATGATGGCCAGCCTGGCTTACTTCGACAGTTACCGAAGCGGATGGCTTCCGGCAAACCTCATCCAGGCACAGCGCGATTTCTTTGGGGCGCATACATACGAACGAACCGACAAACCGGGGATTTTTCACACCGAATGGAATTTTAAAATAAAATAAAATGGCTGAAAACAAACACGCAGAAGCTACTATCATCACCATATTTGGAGGATCGGGCGACCTTACCTGGCGCAAACTAATGCCGGCGCTTTTCAACCTTTACCTGGATAATCGCCTGCCCGAGCATTTTCACATCCACGGGCTGGGAAGGCAAAACTATGCTGATACAGAGTATCGGAAACGGCTACACGAAGGCGTAAATAAATTCTCCAGAAGGGGAAAGGCAAATCCAAAAATCTGGGAAAAATTCTCCAGCCATATCAGTTATTGCCCTGCAGACTTTGCCAAACCTGCATTTTATACAAAATTGAAAAAGGATATTGAGGCAATGGAAAAAGAATGGGAGAAACCCATCACCCGTATTTTCTACCTCGCCATTCCGCCCGGTATTATTGAAATGATTTCCATCAATCTCGGTAAGGCCGGCCTTGTTAAGGATGTTTTAAAAAACAGGGTGGTGGTGGAAAAGCCATTTGGCCATGACCTGCAATCGGCTACAACCCTCAATAAAAAGATGCTCAGCATTTTTAAAGAATGTCAGATATACCGTATAGATCATTACCTGGGGAAGGAAACCGTACAGAATATTATGGCTTTCCGTTTTGCCAATGCACTTTTTGAACCTTTGTGGAACCGGAATTTTATTGACCATGTTCAGATTACCGTTTCAGAAAAAATTGGCGTGGAAGACCGGGGCGGATATTACGAAACCGCAGGGGCCCTCCGGGATATGATCCAAAACCACCTGTTGCAATTGGCCTGCCTGATAGCTATGGAACCACCTCTTTCCTTTGCTGCCGATGAAGTTCGAAATAAAAAAGTAGATGTATTAAACGCAGTAAGACCTGTTACTCCGCAGGAAGTACACAACTTTGCGGTTCGGGGGCAATATGGGGAAGGATGGATTGAAGGCAAGAAGGTGAAAGCATACCGCGATGAAAAAAACGTGGATGCCCACTCAAATACCGAAACCTTTGCCGCCTTTAAGTTTTTTATTGACAACTGGCGTTGGCAAAATGTTCCATTCTACCTGCGTACCGGAAAACGGTTGCAGGAAACCATAAGTGTTATCACCATCCAGTTCAGGCCTGTTCCACACATGGCTTTCCCTGAAGAATCAACAGAAAACTGGCAACCCAATAAACTCATTCTAAACATTCAACCGGATATGGGTATCCGGATACGGTTCCAGGCAAAAAGGCCCGGACTGGATATGCACCTCATCCCGGTAGATATGCTCTTTGATTACTCCAGCACCTATACCACCGGCACTCCCGAAGCGTATGAGACCCTGTTGCTGGATGTGATGGAAGGTGATGCTACCTTGTTTATGCGTGCCGATCAGGTGGAAGCGGCATGGCGCATATTGATGCCCGTTATTAATACATGGGCAGGTAACCCTTCCGTTAATTTTCCAAACTATTCGGCAGGAATGCAAGGCCCTGAAGACGCTGAAGCCCTGATTGCCCGCGATGGAAAAAGTTGGATTGCCCTTCCCTTTGATAAGAAAAAGAAATGACCGAAATAAAAATATATGAGTCTCCGCAGGAAACGATAGATGGTTTGGCCGGATTAATTTCCCAAATTTCCCAACAAGCCATCCAAAAGGATGGGAAATTTACCATCGCGCTCTCTGGAGGGAATACGCCTAAAAAGCTATACCGGCTGCTGGCAGGAAAAGAATACCAACAGAAAATAAACTGGCAGAAGTCCTGGATTACCTGGAGCGACGA
>Ga0116193_1003827_pt1 | contig 10730 bp, 9 predicted proteins | sample AD_UKC115_MetaG_FD_89892 | JGI IMG/M metagenome (GOLD analysis project Ga0116193, IMG submission 89892) | Active sludge microbial communities of municipal wastewater-treating anaerobic digesters from Hong Kong - AD_UKC115_MetaG | ecosystem: Engineered > Bioreactor > Anaerobic > Digestate | place...
TAGCGCTTGGAGGCGTCATAGTGCATCTTGCCGCAAAGGTAAGACTGATAGCCCGCGGCATTCATCACATTGGGCAGCGAAGCCATGTCATTGTCAGGCAGCCAACAAGAGTTGTTCCATGCGCTGATGCGCGAGATGTACTGGCCTGCGGTGAATGATAATCGGCAGGGAACGCACAAGGGGGAATTCGTGTAGGCGCTATCAAAGACCACGCCCTTTTCCGCCAGGCGGTCCAGGTTCGGCGATTGAATCAACTTGTTGCCATAGCATCCTAGAATACTGGCGTTATGCTCATCGGACATGATCACCAGAATGTTTGGCTTTTTCGCCGTGGGTGCGGATGCGGATTGAGCCAGGGCGCGTCCAAGGCTGGGCACCATCAGGCATGCCGCCCCTGCGCCGGCGCTTTTCAAAAACTCCCTGCGGTTCATCGGGCAAACTCCTTGTAAATTATTGATCACAAGACAGCCGCAAACAGTAGAAGGTGGAGGCATATTTCTGATGCGGAATGAGCCTATCATGGAGAGGATCATTTCCAGAGACAATGAAAATTAGAAGCGGAACTCCGCAGGTTCTTCAGGTCATTACCTATTTTCGCAACGGTAATCGCCTTAAATAATCCAAAGAATGACTGCGCATTTGTCTAATTTGAAAGCCTTACGCATAATGAAACTATTCGCGCCTGCAAGGCTGTTCGGTCTTGCGAATGGAGTTCTGCCTACCAGCAAGTGAGGATCGTCCGACAATCAGGAGAAAAACCCCGTGAGTGAACAACAACAGTTTCCGCCCCAGCATCAGGACCAACGCCCCGGCATTGAAAGCGAAATGACGCCCAAGCCCCAGGTGGACCGCGATTCCTATCGAGGCAGCGGAAAACTGAACGGTCGCATTGCCCTCATCACCGGAGGCGACAGTGGCATTGGCCGCTCGGTGGCGATTCTGTTCGCCAAGGAAGGCGCGGATGTGGCCATTGTTTACTTGGATGAACACGAAGATGCCTTCGAAACACAACGTTTGGTCGAGCAGCAAGGGAGGCGTTGTCTGCTGATTGCCGGCGATGTCGGCCAGGAATCGTTCTGCCAGATGGCCGTGGAGCGAACCGCTCGCGAATTAGGCCGCATTGATATTCTCGTGAACAACGCCGCAGAACAGCATCCGCAGCTATCCATCGAAGACATCAGTGAGCAACAGCTAGAGCGCACCTTTCGCACAAACATCTTCGCAATGTTCTTCATGTGCAAGGCTGTCATGAAGCATTTGCAGCCAGGTAGCGTCATCATCAACACGGCCTCGGTCACGGCTTATCGTGGAAGCGCACAATTGCTGGATTACTCTTCAACGAAAGGCGCGATTATCGCCTTCACACGTTCACTGTCGCAGGCATTGGCTGAGAAAAACATTCGCGTCAATGCCGTTGCCCCCGGGCCAATCTGGACGCCGCTGATTCCCTCTACGTTTCCCGAAGAAAAGGTGCAGAAATTCGGCGCGGATGTGCCGCTTAAGCGCGCCGGGCAACCCATTGAGGTCTCCCCCAGTTATGTCTTCCTAGCCTCGGAAGACGCATCGTTCATGACCGGACAAGTGCTGCATCCCAACGGCGGCGAAGCGGTGGCAAGCTAAGATTTATGTCGGCGCAAGCGAGGCCCATGAGCAGGCGCCGAGATTCCATACAGGAGCAAATCAATCGAATGCCAAGCAAATCAAGAACGCTAACCGATCGCAAACAGATTCAAAAATGGGTGGAGGAACGCGGCGGTCATCCCGCTTGCGTCAAGCATACCGGCAACTCAGATGACATTGGAATGATCCGCATCGACTTTCCGGGCTACAGCGGCCAGGACAGTTTGCAGGAAATCAACTGGGATGAATGGTTCGAGAAATTCGAGGAAAAAGGACTTGCATTACTGGTGCAAGATGAAACCGCCGATGGCGAGAAGAGCAATTTTAACAAGTTGATTGCGCGCGAATAGTGAATAGCACCTCCGGGGGCTGCGATCATGCAGCCTCCGGTATTAGATGCTAATGCCGACTACTTTCTTGAGCATATCCAGAAGCGCTTCCTCTTCAGGACGCAGATGTGAACGGCACTGCGCGTCTTCGGCAAGACGATGTTCATAAATAGGGAATAACGAGCGATCTTCATAGGCCTGCAACACGGCGGGATGAACATAGTAGCTGCGGCAAACGGCCGGGCGATTGCCCAGTTGCGAGGAAACAGTTTTTATTGCCTGCACAATATTGCGCTTCAATTCCGTAGCACTTTCCGCCGGCCCAATTTCATACAGCGTTTTGGCGGTCAATATCGTGCCGCCCCACGTGCGGAAATCCTTGGCCGAAAAATTTTGGCAACTAATGTGCGCAAGGTATTCGTTCACGTCCGCCGATTCAATGGTGCGCGTTTGCCCCTCATCATCCACGTATTGAAATAACTCGTAACCAGGCAGATCCTGACAGCGCTTGATGATGCGCGCCAGACGCTTGTCCGTCACTTTGATCTCATGGTAAACGCCGCTCTTACCGCGAAATGAGAAATGAATAGCCGCGCCCTTGATGTTTACATGCTCATCGCGCAGTGTCGTCAGTCCATACGATTCATTGGCCTTCATGTACTCTTCATTGCCAATGCGAATTAATGTAGATTCGAGAAGCCGAACGACCGTGCCCAAAACCTTTTCCTTTGGCAGTCCCTGCTTGCGCAAATCGTTTTCCGTTTGTTCGCGAATGGCCGGCAATGCCTCGCCAAACGCCAGCAGCGAAAAATACTTCGTTTCGCTGCGCACTTCATGCCAGCGCTCATGATAGCGGTATTGTTTGCGTCCTTTGGCATCGCGCCCGGTGGCCTGCAAATGGCCATTGGGATCAAGACAGATCCAGACATTTTCCCAGGCCGGCGGGATGACCAGCGAACGGATGCGCGACAGAACTTTGCGATCATGAATGGCTTTGTTATCCGGGCCGACATACACAAACCCTCCGCCTGCGCGGCGGCGGCGAATGCCCGGCCGATCATCGCAGACGTAATGCAACCCTGCTGCCTTGACCAGCTTTTGCGGCTCGGTTTTGACCTGCAGAAGTGAACCCTTTTCGGAAACTGCAATAAATTCAGTCATGCAAGCGTGCAGAGCATAATGCATACCGTAAAAATCGTGCTCGTGCTGGGTTGTAACCTGAAGCAATTGTGGTGCAGGGCTCCCGCCCTGCATCTGCGCAATCTTTGTAATTCTCGTTGTGGTGCAGGGCTCCCGCCCTGCATCCGTCTGCGTAAAATTGTGGCAGCGCCTTAGCATTCAGGCCCACAAAATCTGCGCCACATTGAATTGAATGTGTGACATCAACTGTCACATTAAACATGTAGATTGATTTGACGCCCAAACATTATCTCATCGGCCGCACCCCACGCATATTTATACGACTCGCAACCGCGCAGAAAATCAAAGGCGCGCGCCCCTGCGCACACGGCCTGTTCCAGCGCATGCCCAATCAGCAACGCGCCCGGACTGAATGCCGCAAAGGCCGGATTGAATCCGCCAAGGTAATAATAAGCGCGCGCCGCATGATGAAAGCCCATAAACGCCCCAATCACCTCGCCATTTAATTTCAATGCATACAGCCGCAACACACCCGCCTCAAGCAACCCGGCGGATGCTTCGGCATGAAAGCGGGCGATGGCATCTCCTTCCAGCACTCCATTGCCGCCGCGCGAATGCCATCGGCTGGCATGCAGCGCGATCCACGCCTGCAGCAAATGCTCGCGCGAATCTGCCGTAGCGCATTCAAACCCAACCCTGCCCATTTTATCGAGCCGCTGCCGGTAGTAATGCAGGTTGCGGCGAATGTTTTTTGGGACGAATTGCAGATTGAGAGCATTTTCCGGAATCGCAAGAACTGGACAAGGCTCCAAGGGATAAACGCTGCTTTGGAAATCAGGAGGCATTCCCAATTTCAGCAACAACGACTCTGACCGCAATTGCTGAAAATCACAAACTTTCCATTCATGCCGCGTGTCCAGTAAGAACTGTTTCACGGCAAGCAACGTCTCTTCTCCATTCGTGGAAAGAACATCCAAGTAATCCGAAATCCCCAAGCCCATCATGAGCAGAGTATTTTCATGGAGATAAAAAGGAAGCAGCGCACGTAATTTCTGCTGCTTGCGAATTGCCAAAACGCGCAGGTCACCCTGGCCAAAATGCCTCCACCACGGGATCAGCCATTGAGGCGATTGAAAGGGAGTCGATGTCGCATCATTCCTCCACAGTAATTCCCACTCCTCAGCAATGTCCTCAAGTTGGCTAATGCCGCGCAATATCTCTGTGGAAATCTGTTCAGCGATTCTAACGGACAAGACGGCTCTCCCGTGCAGCGGCAAGGCGATCGTATAAGCGCAAGTATGCCCCAAGCATTCGATCCAGCGAAAAGCGTTCGCGCGCCGCGCGCCGGCAATCCTCCGCCTTCAGTCGCGCCGCCTCGCGAAAAGCCTGCGCCATCTCGTGCTGATCCTTCACCAGAAATCCCGTCTTTTCATCTTCGATAATCTCAGGCAAGGCTCCAACGGGGAACGCCACAACTGGCGTGCCGCACGCCAGAGCTTCCATTGAAACGAGCGAACTGGTCTCCGGCGCCAGTGCCGGAAGCGCAAGGCATCGCGCCGAGGCAAGCAAGCGGCGCTTCCTTTCCAATCCGACAGAACCAATGTAGCGCCGGGTTGATGAAACGCGCGGCAGAATTTCTTCACAGAAATAGCGCTCATGCGTTTCATAGCGATAGACTTTTCCGGCAAGCACCAGCGGCAGACCCGCTTGCGCCGCCGCATCAAAGCCAATGTGATAGCCCTTCTCCGGGCAAATGCGGCCAAGCATCACGACGTACCGTCCCTTATGCTGGCAGGGTGGATCGAAATCGACAGCTGCCCCATTGGGAATATCTTCGACCAGCAACGAACTTGGGGGACAGGCCAGATGCTGCGAGCGGGAGACACATTGTAGATACGTCTCGGGCCGATTCAGTTCAAACAACTCCGCGGGATACCATGCCGGAGGCAAATGCAAGGTGATGAGAACAGGGACGCGCGCCAATGGGATGTACTGATAACAGTCCACTCCATGCAGATGCACCAGATCTACATCATAGCGCTGCAGCGCCTCGCGGATCTTTTCGTTGCATAATAATTGAGCGCGAGCGCGAACGGCCTCCGTCAATTCGCCATCCGCGCGCGGTATGCACAATAAATCGCCCGCAATCCGTGAGCCTTCGCATGCAATGACAATGGAGCGATGACCATGCCTGACAAGGGCGGTATCAATCTGTGTGAGTACCTGCTCGGCCCCGCCCACGGCATCCGGTCCCACCGGCGCCAAGGGGTAAGCGACATTAAGCACAGTCAAGGGATGCAGGCTGGCTGCCTGCACCGCAATGGGTTTCAATGGCCAATACCCAGTTCGACAAGAGATCGTTGTGCCAACTGGCGCCAGCGCCGCCCTTTCATGTTCCAGTTGAATAATTCATAGAACAAAAGCCCCTCATGGGGCGGCTGAGTGAAATCATAGTGTGGAGCATGGCGAAATTGCTCCTGCGCGAAAGGGAAATACTGCAGCGTATCGCGCTGAGTCACAAAGCAGCCGGCCATGCGCTTCTTCCGTTCACGCGCCGTTTCGTCCAGATCAATCTTCCAGGAAGGCGTTCCACTGCCAGAGCAAAAATCCTCCACGGCAATGCCATTGCCGCCATTGTAATACGACGTCATTTCGAGAATTTCGCCTGTGTGCATCTCCTCGGCCGCCAGCATGTGCCTGGCAATATGCACCGCAAAAGCAGTGGCATCATGGTCGGGATGCCCGCCTTCATACGCATGCGTCAGGATGATTTGGGGCTGATAGGATAGCATCAAGAATGCAACATCCAGCACAAGCGAGGTCAGGTTTTGCGAAGCCTGCTGATCCGCTATGCCCAATTCCATCACCTGGTCCATTTCAATGCCGACCACTGCTAGCGCCTGCCGCAACTCGCTTCGCCGGTGCGCGGCATATTGCGCGCGGGTGGAGAAGCCATTGGCGCGCGCATCGCGCATATTATGCGGCGCGCCGTCGGTCACATAAACCAGCAACAAATTTTCGCGCAGGACTGGCAGTCGCGCCCCCGCCCCAATCGTCTCATCATCCGGATGCGCGACGATCATTAACGTTCGTGGAACATCATTAGCCCGCAATTCCTGCGAACAAAACGTCTGAAGAAGCGAATCCGTGCATTGCTGCAAATCCATAATGAGCGGCTGGCCTATATGGTTTTTATTTCAGGCGGCGCGGCAATGGCCGATCGCGCTAATTGCGTCCCATTGCCCGAAGCAACCACCGAGGCCGGCGCATAGCGCTGCACCATCTCGGCGCAAAACTCGGCGAACCCCTCCACGCGCTTGGGCGGGCTGGTGTAATGCGGCTCTATGCCTTCATGTTCGGGCGTGAAGCAGAACGTCAGCGTCACGTCAAAATCCTCCAGCGCCTGCATCTGGCGATCAAACCATTGCATCGCGTTGGGCCGGTAATAATCCGCCCAGCTCAAGCCGGTGCGGATGTAGCTGACTCCCAGTTTCTTCAACCATCTCACTGCATCATCCAGCCGGTGATCCTCGAAATGGAACCACTGGCAAATGCCCAGTTCGGGCGTAAGCGTGGCAAAGCGCTCCAAGGCCGGCTTGGGCGTTCCATCCTCGCGCAGCAGGCCCAAATAATAATGACGATAATAGGCGGAGCCTTCGGCTTCGCGGTGTCGCGTGGTGGCCGGCCATGCGCGCGGCAGGTCGTAAAGGCTATACCAATGAATGCGTTGGATCTTGCCCTTCAACAATTCTGCCGTGCGTTTCAATCCAAAGTCCTGCACTTCTTCGGCGCCGAATGACGACACGCCCACTTCGGAAATCCACACCGGCAGATCGGTAACATCCTGAATCTCCTGTATCTTTTGCGGCCATTCATGAATGGTCCAGTGATTCCAATCCAGCGGGAATCCATGCACCGCCACGACATCCATGCAATCAAGCACGCCCTTGCCCATCATGTTGCGGATGAAATCGGCATCAATGGGCGAAATCCCGCCCAGCACGCGAGTCAGGCTTGGGTTCTGCGCCTTGACAGCATTGGCCGCCAGTTTGGTCATCTCGGCAAAGATGCTCCAATCCTTGTCGATCTCAAAATCCCAATGCGACTTGTTGTTGGGTTCATTCCAGAACATGATGGCTTCAATCATCCTGCGCTTCCTTTCTCCTGATGAAATTTCTTATCGTGCTGCATGGCCCACCGGAAAGACCGAAGCATGGCCGTTATAAAGTCGTCCTTCAGAACCCAGCAAGCGGATGGCCTCGCGGTAGCCGTTGAGCGTTCCCACATCCACATAGGATTCGCCCACGCGCACGGCCAAGGCCTTGCCCCCGCGATCCAGATAAGCATTGATCAACGTGCCGATATACTCATCCGTTTCATCGCGTTCGCGCCAGAGTTGATACAGCGCATGAAAGATGCTGCCGGGCATCTTGAATGCCCCCCAGATCCAGTGCGAGGATGGGTCCTTTTGCTTGACCTGAATCTCCTGCACCCCGCCATGAGAATTATAAACAACTGCATCGAAGTATTCCGGATGCGCCACGGGGAAAAGCAGGAATGAGAGTTGATCATCCGGCAGTGCGCAAATCAGGCGCGAAGAGCAGTAGAACGCGGGGTGCTCGCCGGGCGGCAAATGCCGGGCAAAGAAGATATTCGGCGTCCAGGGAAACGCCTCGGGATACAATGCCCCCCCAATGAGGAATTTGCGTTCGGGCATTTGCCTGGCTACATCGATGAATAACGTTTGCAGCGCCTGCTGGCGATCGGCCGAATAGGTGCCCAAATACGACAGGTCAGACCGGTATTGCTCCACAGGCGCTACCGGTCGGTGCACCTGCGGATCAACGCTGCCATATAAAGGAGCCACTCGTTGGGCCCCCAAGTAATCGTGCACTGCATCCAGCGACTTGCCGCCGGTGTAACTGAGCACCAGGTCGAAGTCGCGCAAACCGCGCGGGCCGATATAGGCCACCTCGCGCCCGCTTCTCAGTGCATCCAGCGTCACCGGCGTATCCATGTCATAAAACGTTCGGCAATTGACCTCGCAATCGAGCATCAACTGCATGGCGGCAAGCGAATCGGGGCAATAAGAGGTAATCATGCCCGCATCCGCATGATCCAATTCGCGGCGAGCCAGCGGCTCCACTTCTTCCCAGGAGGGATAAAGAACCAACTGTCCCTCTTCCATTTCAAACAAATCGCGATGAGCGGCGTAATACGGAACATCCCTCTCGAAGAACACAACTCGATGGCCGCGCCGCGCCAGCGCCCGGCAAAGTCCTCGCCACAACGTCGCGTGCCCATTGCCCCAGGAGGAACTGATCGTTAAGCCGAAAATCACCAGCTTCATCATCTCACCCCTTGGCATGGCGCGCCGGAACCGCCGCCGAGATGCTGCTGGTAATTGTCAATTCACCGCTGTCGCTGTCCGATTCCTTTTGGTGATCGCCATTCGCGATAAATGCCTCAATGCGGTTGCGCGCCTCGGAATCGGTGAATTGCTCGGGCGGGGTTTTCATTAGATAACTGCTTGGACCAATGAGCGCCCCATCAATGCCGCGATCCAGCGCCAGCTTTGCACAACGCACCGCATCAATGACCACTCCGGCCGAATTGGGCGAATCCCAAACTTCCAGTTTAAGTTCGCAGCGCAGCGGCACATCCCCAAACGCTGTGCCTTGCATTTCGATATGGCAGAACTTGCGATCCTTGAGCCAGGCCACGTAATCACTCGGCCCGATATGCACGCAATCGGCATCGAGCGGCGCATTCAACTGGCTCATCACCGCGCCTGTTTTGGAAATGCGCTTCGACTCCAGGCGTTCGCGCTCCAGCATGTTAAGGAAATCCGTGTTGCCGCCGAAATTCAGTTGATACGTGCGATCCAGTTGGATGCCGCGTTCGCGAAAGAGATTCGTCAGCACGCGATGAACAATGGTCGCGCCCAATTGCGATTTGACATCATCGCCGATGAGCGGCAGGTGCTTTTCGCGGAAGCGTCGTTGCCAGGACGGACGCGAGGCAATAAACACGGGAACGCAATTGATGAACGCGCAGCCGGCTTCCAGCGCGCGCTCGGCATACCAGCGCGTAGCCGATTCCGATCCTACGGGCAGATAATTGATCAACACCTCGGCGCGCGCGCGCTTCAAAATCTGCGTCACGTCGTCTGGCTCGCGAGGCGACTCCTCGATGACGCCATTGAGGTATTTGCCCAATCCGTCCATGGTTGGGCCGCGCATCACGCGAACATTTAGTTTGGGGACATCCGCAAAGCGGAATGTGTTATTGGGTTCGGCATAAATCGCCTCTGCCAGATCATGCCCCACTTTGATTTTATTCACGTCAAAGGCTGCGACAAACTCCAAGTCGCTGACATGGTATCCGCCAAGCGAAACATGCATCAGCCCGGGCACGTCTTCACCGGGCTGGGCTTGACGATAGAAATGAACCCCTTGAACCAGCGAAGAGGCGCAGTTGCCAACGCCAATGATCGCCACGCGAATTTTGCCCGAGCTCATTATGGACCTCCGGATGAATAACAAGGTTAAGTTTGGTAGCAGTCTGAGGATGTGCGGCGATGCGTGGGCGGCTGATCATGCTCATCTTTGACTTTCCGAATGCCCCGGATTCATGAAAAAAAGTGAACCCTTGCATTGGGTTAAAGAAAAGCAGTTTGCGTACCAGCCATGGATCAGTTGCTCTTTTCAGGCTTTTGCCTAAAAGTAGTTCAGCCTCTTCTTGATTGCGGTGCAACCCACTCTCACAGGGATGCTGTCTCGTATGCTAAAGCCGCAGGGTTAAAGTCCGGTGTTATTCCTAGGTTTGCGCAGAAATGAACAATATCCCTGCGCATCATTGCGTTAGAGCAAATCCAGTTAAGCAGTGGCATGTCTGTTGCTTGAACCCCTCATTGACTGGGCATAATCACACCAGGAGACTTGCATAAGCCCAACTCCTGTACGTCCAGCACCAGTTACCTGATGTTCACAAGGACATCCCGCGCCGGAACCCTTTTTATTCTGAACACCATGATGAAGGCGTTGGAGGTGTGCGCTTATGAAAATCCTGATTACCGGGGGGCAGGCTTTATTGGCTCCCACGTGGCGGATGAATTGATCGCCAACGGTTACCATGTTCGCATTTTAGACAATTTATCCCCGCAAGTGCATGGCGGACGAACCACTTGGCCCGAATACGTCAATGGTGAAGCCGAACTGATGCGCGGCGATGTGCGCGATAGTGCCACGGTGGAACGCGCGCTGCGCGGCATCGATGCTGTGTATCACTTTGCCGCCGCGGTGGGTGTCGGCCAAAGCATGTACGAAGTGGAAAAATACACAAGCATCAACAATATCGGCACGGCGGTGTTGCTCGAAGCCTTGATCAAGAAGCCCGTGCAGAAATTGATCGTTGCCTCCAGCATGAGCATTTATGGTGAAGGCTTGTATGCCAATGCTTCCGGCCAGCCGCGCGAGTTTGCCGGTCGCACGCTGGAGCAATTGAAAACCGGTCAGTGGGAAGCGCTGGATGAGCAGGGGAATTTGCTCACCCCCATTCCCACGCCCGAAACGAAAACCCCCTCTCTGGCTTCCGTATATGCCTTGTCCAAATACGACCAGGAGCGGTTGTGCCTGATGA
>Ga0116193_1003829_pt1 | contig 10725 bp, 8 predicted proteins | sample AD_UKC115_MetaG_FD_89892 | JGI IMG/M metagenome (GOLD analysis project Ga0116193, IMG submission 89892) | Active sludge microbial communities of municipal wastewater-treating anaerobic digesters from Hong Kong - AD_UKC115_MetaG | ecosystem: Engineered > Bioreactor > Anaerobic > Digestate | place...
GATATTGAACAAAAGCTTATTCTAAATATTAATGAAACCAATCAACTTAAAAATGCACTGGCCAGCACAGAAGCACAGTTTAAAGGCGTAGGCAGTATTGGTACACAAATCACTAACGGCTTAAGCAATCAATTTCAGGGGCTAAAAAATAATATCTCCAGTTTATTATTAGGCTATGTTGGCTTTCAGCAAGCAGGTAGTTTTCTAAACAGTTCTATTAAAGAATTTGAACAGGCAGAAACAGCTACGGCAAGATTTAGTGCTACACTGGATAATTTAGGTAGAGCAGGCGAACTTGATCCTCTTAAAGCTAAGGTTGAAGAATTAGCTTCAACATTTAAATATTTAGACAACGACGATATTACCGAAGCAGGTGAAAAATTAGTTACATATGGTAAAGTATCTAAAGATCAAATTGAAGAGCTACTACCTATTATTATTGACTTTGCTGCTAAACAAAGAATCTCGGTACAAGAAGCAACAGATGTTATCATCAAAGGTTTAGAAGGCAACGCAAAAGCACTGAAAGTATATGGTCTTAATTTAAAAGATGCAGGTACAGATAGTGAACGCTATGGTGTAATAGTAAATGAGCTGGGTAAAAAAGTAAAAGGTACAGCTGCTACATTTCAGTCCACGGGCACAGGAGAGTTAGCTGTTTATAAACAACAGATTCGTAATATAGAAGAAGATATTGGCGCAAAATTACTTCCTGTTCTAACTACCCTTATTAAAATAGTAAGTGCTGTTGCCAGTGCTATTGCTGCTATACCTATGCCAGTTTTTATTGCAACTGTACTTTTATTTACACAAGGTATTATTGCAAACACTGCTGCATGGATTGCTAATACGCTTGCTAAAGCCAGAAATATTGTACTTACTACGACAGCTAATATTTTAATGGCTGTTGGCAATGGAATACTCATTGCTCAAGCAGTGGCACAAAATATATTAAATGCAGCTACCCTTATCTATAATGGACTGCTTACTAAGCTTACTATCATACTGCCGGGAGTAGCCAGAGTATTACAATTTTTGGGTAATGTAATTAAAGCAACTCCACTTGGCTTTTTAATTACAGGTGTAACACTGCTTATAACTGCTTTTAAAGCTTTTGGAAATGCAGCCACTAATGCAGGTAGTAACTTAAAACAGTATAGTAGAGAACAACAATTTGCTAACGAAACGACTAAAATCGCTAATCAGGAACTCTCTAAGCAACGAGCAGAGATGGCTTTAAATGTCAGTGTAGCAAAAGACCTTACCTTATCATATGAAACCCGTAAGTCTGCTGTAGATAAGATTATTGCACAGGCTCCGGAATATTTTAAAAATTTAAATACCGAAAATATTTTAACCAGTGAGGGTAAAAAATTATTAGATGATTATAATAATTCTTTACAACGTAAAGCAGAACTACAAGCAGCCGCAACTATACAACAAAAAGAGTTTGATAAACTAACTAACCTACAACAAAAAAAGCAAGAACTGGAAATCTTTAAAAAATCTGGTGATCTAAGTGGTATTAGTGATGAAGACCTTAGAGATTCATTTAAGGATGCACTAATGACAAAAAGTATAGGTGAAGGTTTTGGTTTTAGCTTTCACAAGCTTTCTCAAAAAGAAGCAAACGAGGTAGCTGATGCTTTTATTGAAGAATACAATAAAGCACTTACCAAAGAACAAAAAAATATAGATGCAGCTAATAATAACTATAAAAATAAACTGGAAGCGATTAATAAAAATGAGCCTATAAAAAAAAGTACGGAACCTCCAAAACGAACAAAATCTTTTTTAGAAGAAGAAATAAAAAATGTAGATGATCTGATTAGTAAAGAAACAGCAGGATCAGCACAGCTCAAAAAACTACTACAGGATAAAAAGAAACTTCAAGATGAACTAAAAGCTTTTGATGTATCAGAAGAAAAAAAGCCCAGAGAAGTTAAACCCAAAACACCAGAAAAACAAACAGAAAATGCTGTTAAAAAGATAGAAGAACGTTTTGAAGCCGAGAAAGCAGCTCTTGAAATAGCTAAGCTGCAAAAAAATAAATACAACAACCAAGTTGTAAAAGATGAAGAAACATATTTGATTTTGCTTAATCAAATTACACAGAATTATAATGATAAAAAGATTGAACTCTTGCAAAAGCAAAAAGTAAAAGAAGGTAAACTCATTGCTGAAGCCAGACTGGAGAAAATAAAATCACAAAAAGAAACCGATCAAAAACTTTATGAAATAGAAGCTAAACGTTTAGATGATTCACTTGAACTTTCTAAACAGGCTGCTAAAGATGAACTGGAAAATGTAGAAAATAATCCGCTTAGTACCGACATTCAAAAAGTAGAAGCGAAAGAAAAATACTACAATACCCTGCTTAGTTTACAAGTTGGTTTTAATGAGCAAATGGATGCATTAGAAAAGAAGTATAATCAAGTTTCCATTGCTAATGAGCAAAATAGAGCAACTGCCATTAAAGAAATCAAAAAAGAAACTAAGAATCTGGATATTGAAAAAACTAATGCTGAATTAAAGTCCATACAAGATAGCGGTGAAAAAGATTTAGCTGAATTTAAAGCTACTATTGCAGAAGCAAGAGTTACTATTGAAGCAAGCGAAAAATTTTCTAAAGCAGCTAAAGTTAAAAAGCTAAAAATATTAGAAGAAGAGGAAGCTAAAGGCATCCTTGCCAGAGAAGTTGCTACACTTAAAATACTACTGGATCAAAAACAAAAATTATATGAAAGCGGAAAACTTAGTGAAGCAGAATATTATAAAGCGAAAGAAGCTTATTACAATAAATCAGCTGAGCTGAATCAAAAAATACTTAAGAATGAAAAAGCAACATTAGATGAATATGATAAGGGTATAAATGGTTTTATTAAAAGCTTAAACAAGTTTACTAAAAATGATTTATCTAAAATAGAAATTGGAGATTCTGGTGTGAGTGTAGGTTATGTTATAGCTGAGTCCTACGATATAGCAAAACTTGCAATGAGCGATTATTATGATGCAGAGCGTCAGCGTATTGAACAGAGCAAACAAGCCAGTTTAGATCGCTTAGAATTAGAAAAACAACAAGTATTAGCACAAGCGCAAAGTGCAGCTGAAAGAGAATCTATTGAAAGACAGTATGCCAATAAAAAAAGACAAATAGAAATTGATGCTGGAGAAAAACTCAAAAAACAAAAACGTGCAGAAATCTATATTGCGCTTGCAGCAGAATTAGCAAATATTGCTGTACAAGCAGCAGCCAATCCTGCTAACGCTTTTACATTTGGTATAGCAGGAACGGTGCAGTATGCTATTCTTGCTGCCTTAGCTATTGCCAGATCAGCCATACAACTTTCTACTATTAATCGCCAGCAATTTGCAGGCGGTGGTGAAGTACCTACTGCTGGTGGTGAATTTAAAGGAAATCCTCATAGCCGTGGTGGAACACCTTTTGTATTTAAAGGAAATGCTTTTGAGGCAGAAGCTAAAGAGCTTGCAATCATCAATAAAAAATCAGCCAGCAATAATAAAATATATAGTGTAACAGGTACTACTAAGCAAATTGCATCACTCCTTAATGAAATAGGTGGCGGCAAACGCTTCGCTACCGGAGCTGTACTACATAAATATGCAGATGGGGGTTATTTAGGTAGCAGAATACAACCTCCTGTATTTGCCTCTTATTATAGTGAAGCAGTTACAAAAGCTACTCAGCAACAAGGTTTAGAAAACTTAGGAACAATGATTGCAGCTACTTCTAAAAATGTAGATACTGTAAACCAAACCCTGAAGAATTTAACTGTTTCTGTTCGCACACAGGATATTAATGAGAGTCAAAAAAAATTACAAAAACAATCTGAAATAGCAACTTTATAATTAACAAATGAAAATAATAAAAGCATAATTATCAATTGTCAATTATCAACTATCAATTAATAACATGGGACTACCACTAACCTTTGCGCAAGTAAAAGCAGCAATACTCAGCCGAGCAAGAGAAATTGAAACCTGCGATGATTATCATAAAGCATCGCTGGCTACCAACTATGCCCAGTTAATTGATGCAGGATTACCATCACTGGTATGGGCATATAATGCAGGGATTGTAGATGATTCGCTTATTGGCTGGGCATCAATTACAGACTTAAATCCAAAGGGTATTTACAATTCAGGTACTACTACACTTTTTAACCCAAGTATTCCGATTTATGTGCTGCCGTATGCAACTGTCAATGTGTTTATGTTTGGTAGCAGTAGGCAAGATTTTTTCTGTTTAGGCGGAACAATAAATATGAATATATTAAGCAGTGCGCAAGCAGAAATTAGTGCCTATAATGATGCTATTATTAACCTTAGTATCAGCAACAATGGCGTAGGTTGTATTACCCTTAGCAATGAAGCTAAATTAACGGGCATTGTAAGTAATAGTGGTGTGGTTACTGTACATGGTAAGGGAGAATCAGAGACTACCCTTACGGCTAATAACAATGCACACTTAAATTTATATGGCTGGTATCACTCATTACTAAAATATAAACTAACGGGGACATCAACTGTTTCTATACATCAAAATCATGAATCGGAAATAGAAATATTTTAGCTCTTTAAATTTGAATGTTATGTTGCTTTTAGTTATTAATAGATTGTATAAATTTGAACTCTGAAAATAAATAAAAGTCAATGTTTGAAAGCCTACAAGAATATTACAAATACTTAGAAAATGATAATAGTTTACTATATGATTTTAGGCTGGAAAAAGAAATTGAATTTCTTAAAGAAAAGGTAAAAAACGATGATTCAATATTTTACTGTTCTTGTGAATTATATTTTTTACATTTTGAAAGCAAATATGAAGAAATTAATTCTGCAATATTCCTTTCTAAGGAAAAGAAAAATATTAATCTTACTTTAACCCAATATGAGTTAGAATATATAAAATCAAGAGCAGAAAATATTAATAATTATAAATATCGAGCAAAGTATAATCATTTTATTTGGTGTAGTAATAGACATAATATTTATGGGCAAAGGGCAATTGATAACTACCTTCTATTATTGAAAAGTGATTCTTTCCAAATTGATGATATTTTATCGAATCGTGCTTTTGGAAATTACTTTGAGAAACTCTTCATTCTTTGCCAAACTATAAATTATAAAAAAGAAGAAGTTGTAGAGTATTTAATTTCACTTTTAGGTTTACAAAAAATAAATATATACATAGAATGTTCTTTAATTAAGTACATTATAGAACAAGGACAAAAAATTTCTATTTCAAATATTCAGTCTTTTTTTGATTATTGTAATAAAATTATTGAGAATTCTAACAACTCTGACTATATTAATGATTATTTGAAGTTATTAGTTTCTCTTAGTCAAAGATTAGAGCTTCCCTTACAACCTTATCAGAATAAATTAGGTGATTTTTTTATTTCTCAATCTGAGAAGCAGAATGAAAGTATGTTTAAATATGATTTATATCTCAAAGCATTAGAATATTATCAAAAAGCTGGGAATAAGGAAAAAGTTGAAGAGGTTTCTATATTAATAGAAAAAATAAAACCATTTATAGATTTGAAATTATTTCAATGGGAATATACTAATGAAGAGCTACAAAAACTTTGGGAAGTAATTGTTAAAAATACCGATGAATTAACAGAAAAAGATGAAAGTAAGGATATTTACGAATACATAATACATGCTCAAAATATTTTTCCACAGGCGGAAATATTGAATGAAAATATTCGTCCCATGATGTATAATTTTATTAATGTAATGAGTTTTGACATTAATAAAAATGTTAATAATAATCAGAAAATTGGGTTTAATATTTATGCTCTGTATATTCAAAACTTTTCTATTAAGCATTTATGGATGATTTTTCTAAAAGGAATTAAAAATGGTAAAATATCATTTGAATCTCTTACACATTATTTTAAAAATTGTTCCTGGTATGGACAAGATTTTACTTTTTTAAATTCCGATGGAGGAATTGAAGGCTTTGATTGGATAGAATTATTATCACCATCTTTATCAAACTTCTTTAATCAATTAGAAATAAATATCAAGCTAAATAAAGATAGCAGTCAAGATTATATTTTATGTATTGATTCATTAACTATAAAATTTGAAGGATTGCTGCGAGAATTTTCAAGTAATATTGGTGCCAAGCCAATAGAATATCGAAATGGTTCAACAACAGCAAGAGTCGATTTTGATAAGCTATTAGAAAATGAAAAACTTAATGAAATTATTCCTAAAGATGATATTGCTCTTTTAAAATTTCTTTTTACATCAGAAGGAATAAATGTAAGAAATAATGTTGCGCATTGTTTTTATAAGACGAAAAATTATTCCTTAGATAAAATGCTTTTGTTAATAGCAGCACTTTTGAAACTTGGGAATTATAAATTAATCTCAAAGAAATAATAGAATATATAAAGACAAATATTATGACACCACAAAATCAATCAGGATTTGATAATTTAGATCGTAGATTACAAGAATTAGCCCTACTCAACTTCAATTATTTCTGCACCCTTACTGAAGTCAATAAAGAAAAAGCAATTGTATGCTTTGAAGTATCTAAAGGTAAAAGCTTCCGACAGATTGCTAACAAACTTCACATCAGTAAAAGTATGGTATTTAAAATCTCCAAAAAGTGTCCACCATTAGTGGACAGATAAGGCTTTTTACTGTATCTACACTCTACATCATGTTAGAGCTTTGTGCTCAACATGAGGCCACATCTTTCCATATTCAATTACGCTTTTAACACACAAGGTGACAATGCCGAGATTCATATCGACGGTTATATTGTCGATGCTCCTACACAGGAGGTTCTAAAAGCACAGTGGAATGATGAGACCTCTGTTTCTTATAAATCCTTTCGTGATGAGTTAATAAAACTTAATGCTAAAACTATTGACATCTATATTAATTCCGGTGGTGGACATGTAGGCGATGCAATGGCTATACATGATTTATTGATTGACTTACAGAATAAAGGTGTAAAAGTAAATACTCATGGTAGAGGTATCGTTGCCAGTGCTGCTACTTACTTACTTATGGTTGGTAATAGCTCTATGAGTGAAAATAGCTGGTTTATGATCCATAACGTGAGTGGTATTGCTATTGGCGATGTAAATCAAGTAGAAAACCAAGCTAAAACACTCCGCAAGTTTAACGATCGTATTCGTGATTTTTATGCGAATGCTACAGGACTTCCTGCTGCAACTATTTCATCTATGATGAACAAAGAAACTTGGCTTACTGCTACAGAAGCAAAAGAAAAAGGATTTATCAAAAATGTAACTGGTGAGGTAAATTTTAAAAATGCTATAGCACCAGAACTCTGGCCATATAGCAACACTGCCGTACTAAACGCTTACAACGCATCTTCAATTAATCATCCTTCAAATACTATGGTAGATAAAATCGTACAAGGCATTGTAAATGCTTTACAAAAATTAAATCTGGTTAAAAAAGAAAACGTAGAACAATCCTCTACTTCAGCAGAGGCTACTGTTGCTATTGAAAAAAATACATTGGTAGAAGTACTCAACACTGCACTACAACCTTTTAGTGAACAGTGGCAGACGCAGGTTGAACAAACAGTAGACAATAAATTATTAGATGTAGATGAGCGCATACAAAATGCTATCAATAAATATATAAGTGAACAACTGCCTAAACAAGATTCTATACAAAACTTAAAAATAGAGCTCGATACCCTTAAAAAAGATGTAGTGAATCAAATAGGAAGTAGTGCGCAAGCAAAAACAAATAATGCCTATAGCAACACACACAGTAAATATGATCACCCCGGCATTGAATGGGGTAATTAATAAAGTTTATTCAATTTATAATTCAACATTTAAAATAATAACAAGATGTCCATTGCTTTTGATAATACAGATTTAGAAGGAAAACTATGTAATAGCTGTAGTTGTAAAGGGTTTATTCCTAAACTAAAATATGAAGTAGACCTTAAAGCAGAAACTGTAAAACTAACAGATGCATCTGTGTTTAATACTGGAGATAAGTTAGAAAAAATTGTACTGCATATATATGATAAAGAAGCTAAAAAAGCCTCTTCCATTATTAATGTACCAGGTGGTTCAGCAACGCTCTCTATAACTGGTTTTAATTATACTGATATTAATATTAATGCCACTGTAGTAAGTGCTGGTGGTTGTAAAGGCGATATAGCGCAGTATCACATTGGACAATATGCTTTAACTGGTTATTTACAATACACAACAACAAATGCTTAAATAATTAAATATCCCTTTTGCTAACCTAAACTCTTATATGATATCCTCCCCCTATGAAAAACTTGTTTTTTATAAGCCCCGCATATAGCGGGGTTAGGGAGGACTAACCTTTAAAACGATCTAACCTATGCTTGATTCAGAAAAACTTATAGTAAAAAGCCTGGCCTTTTATGAGCTCTTGGTAAAACCACATTTTGCAGACCTTATTCCTGATGGGCCTTATAGAGGAACCCTCGGTGAATTTACCCTAATGGATGATGTAAGCAGTAAGCGAAAAATCATTGACATTTTAGGTAATCGTAATATCCTAAAAAGAAGAGATGCTTCTTGTAACATTCAGTTTACACCCGTTGCGAAAGGTAGTCCAGTGATTGAAGTATATGCTATTTATGGTGCAACCCTGCAATGCGATAATGAATTTTATCAAGGTTGCCTGCAAGATTTTAGAGATTTAAATCCTCGCTTTAGAGATTATATTTTAAGCTTCTTCGATAAAGCAATTAAAGCTGACATTGATAGCAATGCTTATTTCGGAGATATTACTCGTCCTGATGATCCATCGGGTGTATGGAGTTGGAATGTATTTGATGGAGTATTTAAAAAATATGGCCGCTATATTAAAGCAGGTATTATACCTGCTAACAGAGCTATTAATCTTCCTTCTGGAGCCATTGCACCCATTGATGCTTACAACTACTTAAACTATTTATTTGATAATCAGGATACGTTATTAAAATCTCTGCCGCCTAATTTAAAAGCATTTTATGTGAGCGATGGAATCTTCTATGGTTATCATAAATACTTACAACAAATTGGTGGGGCGTACAATATTAGTTTGTATAGCAACAATGTTCCGCAATTAGCATTCAATGGTATTGCATTATTACTGGAACCTACATGGTCTTCTATTATGACAGGCCTTAATAGTGGTAAGGAAGCTAATGCTGCTGTACTTACCATCAGAGGCAATTTCATATTTGCTACCGATAAAAATTATGGTGAAGGCCCTGCCTTAAATCAAGCACTCAGAGTATGGTATAGTGATGATGATATGGTGTGGAAGTACGCCCTCTTTATGAAAGCAGGAACAGAAGTGGCAATGCCCGAACATACGGTAATGGCGATGACACCTCTTCCTTAATGAGAAAATTAGAAAATGTGCAGATGTGAAAATGAGAAACAGAAAATAAGGAATAAGAAATAAAAAATCTTAATTCAAAATTTATAATTCAACATTTAAAATAATTCTAACCTATGCTTTGTGTAACTCTTACAGCTTACAAACGTGCTTGCGGTGGCGTAACTGGTGGTCTTAGTAGATTATGGGTATTTGACCCAGCAGATTTTGATTTTACTCAAGCTAAAACCGATGATCCTTATACCGTTGTTGCTCGCCGTATGGGTGCTGCTACAGCTAAAATGTATCCCATAAAGTTTCAGTTTAAGGAAGCAGAACGGACTTGGAAACAAAGTGTGAAAAGTTGTTCCGTAAAATATGAACATGAGATTAAAGCACAGTTACCACAACTCAGTAATGATCTTACTGTCTTCTTAAAAACATTGGATAGTGCAGGTTGTTGCTGCGGACTTGGTTTTATCATTCAACACAATGATGGAAAAATATTTGTGATGGGAGAAAAATATGTCAATGCAAGTGCTATACCCTTTTTTGAAGTAAAGATGGATGGTAGTGATGGAGCCTCCGGAAAACTATACGATGATTTTAATGGAGCTAACGTAGTTGTAAAAGGAGATTATAGCAGAGACTTGTACGAATTTACGGGTGGTGCTACAGCAATTGAAGGATTTGAGTAAACGGCCCCTCTTAATCTCCCCAAAGGGGAGAATAGAAAATAATGAACAGACAAAAATTATTAACTATTAATTATTAATTGATAACATGGCAATAGAAATAAAAATTAAAAAAGAATTTGAAACAGAAATTGTTGGGTTTAATGGTGCTGCTCTGCCACTCGGCCAGCGTACGGACTTAGATATGCTGGCTCTACTGGCATTACAAAGTAACAATCATAATCTGCTTCGCTACTTTGAAAAGCTACCTACTATACAAGAATTGGAAAATGCAAAAACAAATGCCTTTATTAAAAAAACAGAAGAAGTAAAAAAAGTAGTTGATAAGTGATAGTGAATAGTTGATAGTGATTTTTTTCTACCTATCAATTATCCATTATAAACTATACACTAAATAAAGATGGCAGTAGCAAAACATAATAAGCTCTTTGATAAAATAACACCTAAAGCATCTTCTAAAAATATTATTAACGCTGTAAGTCTGGATGCTAAAACGCCTATCCCTATTGAACATCATGGCAGTGCATTTCATACTCGTAAAGGACGTAGGTATATTCCTTTTTTAGAACCGCTGGACAATTTTGCACAGCTCTTATTAGAAGCAAAGCTGCTGAGTCCTACACACATGGCTTGTGTTAATTCTAAA
>Ga0116193_1003830_pt1 | contig 10724 bp, 11 predicted proteins | sample AD_UKC115_MetaG_FD_89892 | JGI IMG/M metagenome (GOLD analysis project Ga0116193, IMG submission 89892) | Active sludge microbial communities of municipal wastewater-treating anaerobic digesters from Hong Kong - AD_UKC115_MetaG | ecosystem: Engineered > Bioreactor > Anaerobic > Digestate...
GAAAAATCATTTGGCGAAAACCCGGTGATTAAAACCGTTGGCGATAACCATCGGTTGAATATTACCACTTCATACCTGAAAGAAAAGAACAATGCCGACAGCTTGGTGGAAATGAAACTATATGAAGGGCTGAAAAAGGTATTGCCGGCAAATCTCAGCTTTAGTGAATTTTCTAAAAAGAGTATCCAGGGGCGGATTGGTATCGAACCCACCATCTCCGATGATTTGAAACGAGGTGCGGTTAAAGCCACCATTTTTGCCATCATTATCATCTTTATATATATCTTCATCCGGTTCCGGGATTGGCGGTTCTCCATCGGTACCATCCTTTCGCTCGTGCACGACGTATTAATTATTTGTGCCGTATTCTCCTTCCTCCGGGAGGTGGTGCCTTTCCCATTGGAAATTGACCAGCACTTCATTGCGGCGGTACTTACCGTTATCGGGTTCTCGATGAATGATACGGTAATTGTATTCGACAGGATCCGTGAATACGCACGCGACCTCCACGGGGCAGATAAAACCACCATCATCAACCGCGCTATCAACGACACCTTAAGCCGTACCATCATGACCTCCGTAACGGTATTTTTAGTGTTGCTGATTTTGTTCCTGTTTGGAGGAGAAGTTACCCGCGGATTTGCCTTTGCGATGCTGATAGGTGTTTTCACCGGAACCTATTCCTCCATATTTGTTGGGGTACCCGTTCTGATGGATTTTGCTAAAAACAAACCTTTGGGCGCGGTAGATAAACATCATACCGAAACGAAGGCGGCAGAAGCTTTAGCTGCTGCCAAGAAGGCCAAAAAAGATCATTAATAACGTTTATAATTTCTTTAATCAAGTCCCACCCATAGCGTGGGACTTTTTTTGTCCCATTCCATTTCAGAAAACGGGTGTCTGACTGTGTTTAAATAAGTCAAAAAAAAATCCGCATGTTTGCGGATTTCATTTCCATTAAATTATATCATTTACACAGCAAAACTGCTGCCACAACCGCAGGAAGTACTTGCATTGGGATTCTTAAAGGTGAACCCACGCGAGTTAAGTCCATCTTGCCAGTCAATTTCCATCCCTGCTAAATAAATTTCGTGGGCTTTTTCCATCAGGCAGTGGATACCCGCAATTTCAAATTCAATATCGCCGGGCTTTTGTTCATCGAAATCGAGCAGGTAACTCAATCCGCTGCAACCGCCGCCCTTTACCCCCAGCCTCAGCTTCTTTGAAGGATCAAAAGCAGGTTCTGCCTGAAGCCTTTTTACCTCGGCAATGGCAGAATCGGTAAGTTGAACGGGAGATATAGTTAGTGTTTCCATTTCGTTGTATTTTCTGCAAAATTACAATTATTACCCCCGTTTATCAATAACCTGTTGTTATCAAAAAATAAAAGTTGAACTATCCTGATTAATTTTGCGCATGATGAAACAATTCGCCTTGCTGGCTGTAGAATTCAAATTTGCCTATTTTCAGGGGCTTGTACTGGTTGTTTGCCTGGTAATTGCCATTTTACTCCTGGTTGAGTTCAGGGGTATGAAAGATATGATACGGGAAAGGCTTGGGATGAATAATGATGCCATGAGGCTACAACTGGAAGCCATTGAGCGATTGACCCTTTATGCAGAAAGGGCCGGTTTACAAAGCCTCGTAGGCCGGATTTATACCGGAAATAATGTAGCCAAACTTCAGCAGGAAATGGTAGAAGCCATTAAATCGGAATATGATTATAATATTACCCAACAGGTATATGTGTTGCCGGAAATTTGGAATGCCATCACCCGGTTAAAAGATCAGAATATTTATGTAATAAACCAACTGGCGGCTACCCTGCCCCAGGATTCCCCCGGTATAGAATTAAGCAAACGGATTATAGAATTCAGTACCACGAAAAATGCCGAACTCAACAAATTTGTGATTGAAGCGCTTCAACACGAAGCAAAAAAACTGCTCAAACAATAATATGGACCAGCACAAGAATAAGCGCTTTACCGATTCCGAAATTGAGATAAAGGAACTTTACTCAAAATCAACTTCAACGGACAACAGCCTTCCCGGGCAGTATCCTTTTACCCGGGGTGTGCAACCCACCATGTACCGGGGCAGACTTTGGACGATGCGGCAGTATGCCGGCTTTTCCACAGCAGAGGAAAGTAATAAACGATACCATTACCTTTTAAATCAGGGTGTAAGCGGGCTAAGTGTGGCCTTCGATCTTCCCACCCAAATTGGATACGACAGCGATCACCCGATGGCCGATGGTGAAGTGGGAAAAGTAGGCGTGGCCATCAACAGCCTCGAAGATATGGAAAGGCTCTTCCAGGGCATCAACCTGCAAACCGTTTCCACTTCCATGACCATCAACGCCACCGGCTTTATCTTACTTGCATTTTATGTGGCCCTGGCAAAAAAGCAGGGGGCCGACCTCAGCCAGTTGAATGGTACCATACAAAACGACATCCTGAAAGAATACGCGGCTCGGGGCACCTATATTTATCCACCCAAGGCATCCATGCGAATCATCACCGATATATTTGAATGGTGTGGCCGTGAAGTGCCAAAATGGAATACCATTTCCATTTCGGGGTACCACATAAGAGAAGCCGGTAGCAGTGCTGTACAAGAGGTGGCTTTTACCCTTAGTAACGGAAAGGCATACGTGAAAGCAGCCCTTGAAAAAGGGATGGATATTAATGTTTTCGGAAAACGGTTGTCGTTCTTCTTTAATTCCCATAATAACCTTTTTGAAGAAGTGGCCAAATTCAGAGCCGCCCGGAGGATGTGGGCAAAAATGATGAAGGAATTAGGAGCTACGGATGAAAAAGCCATGATGCTTCGATTTCATACCCAAACCGGAGGAAGCACACTAACCGCCCAACAACCCCTGAATAATATCAGCCGGGTTACGATTCAAACCCTTGCAGCCGTTTTAGGAGGAACCCAATCGCTGCATACAAACGGATATGATGAAGCCCTAAGCCTTCCCACAGAAGAAGCAGCAAGGATTGCCCTTCGAACCCAGCAAATTGTAGCTTTCGAAAGTGGAGCAGCAGATACCGTTGACCCACTCGCCGGCAGTTATTTTGTAGAATCCCTTACCGATGAGGTGGAACAAAAATCCTGGGAATTGATAAAACAAATCGATGAAATGGGCGGCAGCGTGCAGGCTATTGAACAGGGTTTTTTGCAGGATGAAATAGCCCGAAGCGCCTATGCCTACCAGCAGGCTATCGAAAATCAGGATAAAATAATTGTGGGAGTAAACAAATTCCACATCGAAGAAAAACAGGATACCCCGGTATTAAAAATTGATGCTTCCATCCAACAACAGCAAATCGAAAAACTCAACAGCTTAAAACAAAGGAGGGATACGAATAAGGTTATCGCATGCCTAAACCAACTGGAATCAGCAGCGGGTACTACCCAAAACCTGATGCCCTTGGTAGTAGAGGCTGTGGAAAATAATTGCACCCTGGGGGAAATTGCCGACCGGTTAAGAAAAGTGTTTGGCGAATACCGGGCATAACTAGTATTGGCTATCCCTTTCATTGTTCTTATACAGCCGGTTTGCCTTATAAAATAGCTGCCTGGAATTTGTATTTTCTGGCAGTTCGTAATCTTACAAATCAATTTCCTTTATTCTACAGTGGCGGTATTCTTCTTCCTCAACCGGATATTCAGCATCTCCACGGCAAGCGAGAATCCCAGGCAGGAGTATATAATACTCTTGCTCACTTCCTGATGCAGTCCGCTGGCAATGAGCACAACGCCAATTACTACCAGGAATGACAACGCCAACATTTGCAAAGTGGGATGCTCGTTTATAATCTTCGTAACCGGACCGGCAAAAAGCATCATGATGCCAATAGATATAATTACAGCAATAATCATGATCAGTACATTATCAACCAGGCCTACTGCAGTAAGGATGGAATCGAAAGAGAATACAGCATCCACCAAAACGATTTGAAATATTACAGATCCAAAACCAACGATTGCTTTGTTCCCTTTCCCTCCCCTCTTCACCTCCTTCTGAAATTTATGGTGAATCTCTAGGGTGCTTTTAAAAATAAGAAAAACCCCGCCGGCTATCAGGATTAGGTCCTTAATACTCAACCCCAACCCGGTTTCAGAAACTCCATTAACGGGTGGAATATTTATTACAGGATCCTTAAGGCTAATAATCCAGCTAATACAAAGTAGCAAACCTACCCTAAACAGCATGGCAAGGATTAATCCAATGTTCCTTGCACTTCGTTGCTTATGTTTGGGCAGTTTCCCGGCCACTATTGAAATAAAAATAATATTGTCGATCCCTAAAACAATTTCAAGAAAACTCAGGGTTAGCAGGCTAATCCATACTCCGGGATTGGTAAAATCGGGTAAAATAAATTCCATCTTAAAAATATTGGAATGAAATGGCTAATAATATAGTTATGCAGAAATGGTTTTAACCTTATTTCTTTTGAATTTTGAAGAAATCATTTTTAAAAGTACAGGCGCCGTGGTAACAACTACAATTCCGATGATGATGATTTCCAGATTATGTTTAACCCATTCATTTTCGCCAAGCAGGAAGCCTGCCGACACCAGGGTGGCTGCCCACAGGAAACTTCCCGTTATGTTATAAATCATAAAACGGCCAGGGTTCATTTTTACTATACCTGCTACAATGGGTGCAAAGGTTCGTACCACCGGCAAAAAGCGGGCAAGGACAATGGCGCCTCCTCCTTTTTTATCATAAAATTCTTTCGCCTGCAGCAGGTATTTCTTCTTGAAGAAAAAATTATCCTTCCGTTGAAATAGCAGCTTATCCGATTTTCTACCTAACCAATACCCCACAAAATTTCCAATTATACCCGCTACCGAAATGAGAAAAACCCAAAATGCGAGGTTTACCACCGGAGTGCTAAAAGGCGACATGGCATTGGCAATCACCATACCGGCAATGAACAACAGCGAATCGCCGGGCAAAAAGAAACCGAATGGGAAACCGGTTTCAATGAAAACAATCAATACTACAATATACAATCCGCCATTTGCCATGATCCATTCGGGATTGGTAAGGTGGGCAAATAAATCAAATATCTCCTGCATCCTGAAGTTTTAAATTGTAAAATATGAAATACGAATTATGGCACTAATCAAAATCAAACAAATCCCCCAAAAAGGATTTCTTCCTGTAGGGCTTATGTTGCCCGAATTGGGTTTTGTATTTAGGTTCGTGGTATGTTTGGGGTTGGTTAAAGATTTGAGCTGGTGCCACCGGGGCAACATACTGGGCGGCAAAATCGAGCATCTTGTCCAGTTCTCCTTTATCGAGCCATACTCCCCTACAGGTTGGGCAGTAATCAATTTCAATATTGTTTCGTTGGGTCATCAACAGGGTTTCGTTACAATTCGGGCATTTCATACAAAAAAAGTTTATGGTGAATAGATTTAAAATAAGACTAATGAGTGCCCCGGGGGCACCCGGAAACCAACATAGAAACCTTTTTCCTGAACTGAATCAGGAGAGGCAAACTAAAATAAATGGAACAGAAAGAGTAACGAATAGTATCCCGGAGGAACTATCCAACAGAAGGGGTCAGATGCCAAACCAGGGCTTAGGTTTGCAGCAAAGTTTGGGGGTAAAACCACATTAAACCGGCTATTAGCAAGGGATTCCCTTTTTTGTTTTCTCTGAATAAAACGGGAATCGTTCCTAACATCAAAAATGTCTCTCTGGCAGGATGGTCCCTCCGGATCTACCGGTTGGTTTTGGTGCGAAATATCAATCCCCCGGTTCCAATCCAAATGAATAGGAGAAGCACCCGAAAAGGGGGAAAGAGCCAAAAAAAAATTCAGGGAAAATAATAGGCATAGCGATACAGGGCGCAAATTAATCCTCAATCTTCGATATCGCTTCCTCATTAAAGCCCTGTAAATTTGGGGCCGAAACTAATCGAATTTCCTCAATTTGGAGAATATACTCCTTTCTATTAACAAAGGTTTTATAAATATCTTCCCCCATTTCAATATCAAACCAATCATTCGGCATCACCGCCAATTATTCATCTTCCTATACGCAAGCTGATGTTTATTCCATCAATTTTTTGATAAATACTTTCATCACTGTCAGTATTATTAAATAGATCCTGATACCATATTGAAAACTTGCAGGGAATACTTTAAAAGAAATGGGAATCCCGCTCCTTATTTTGAATTTAATTCTCCCATCAATACCCCGGAAACATTCCAGGAACTAAAACTACTCCCTTCCGGCTTACCCATAGGTATGGCAATTTTAAGAGTATGAGTTCCCGCAGAAAGATTTAAGGGAATATAGACCGGATTGGTGGTAGTTCCCGGGCACCAGTTTGAGCGACTTAAATCGGATGAGGATAACCCATCACCAAAATTCCCCGACGCCGGATTAAACCTTCGATAAGTACCGCAATCGGTGCGCCAGGGAATAAAATGATATACCCGTTTGCCATCAACAATGATATCATTTTCCTTTTGATTAAACTCATCTCCCCCCTCCCAACCTCCATGGCCGGTAGATATATATCTTAACTGCAAGTTCTTTAGATTATCCGGAACGTCTATAGTAACGGTTAATGAATCATCGGCGAACATGGTTCCATAAGCCTGTCCGGCCATTTCCATTATATTCAGGGTATTAAATACAGGCTCTACCCAATACTTTTTTACAGGCTCGTCAGTTTTAGGATAGTAATCCAGTTGGAGGTTGATGATATGGCCGCCTTTGTCGTAATTTCCAATAAAAGCGCCAATCCAACCTTCTCCTTTAAGCCGGGAAATCAAATCAGTTACATCTTGTTTGTAATTTACAGAATCAGCCCAATGGTATCCGGCTATCTGAACATTCCCATTATATGCACGTACACCAAACGGAGTAAAAAATCGCATCAGTTCCAACGGGGGACTGTAATCGGGGGCGGCTACTACACCCTGATATTTGTGTCCGGATTTATCCGTATAAACCGGTAATTCTTTAATACCGTACTTCAAACCATTCAAAAAGGAAATCTTCTTGTCAGTTGGTATAATAAACACCGTGCCCGTCCGGTCGTAGGCATCACCGTTAGAATATTGGGTAAGGTTTATGAATACATTAAAATCTTCTGTATCCGGGAGTTTTACTTTCTTTAAAACTACGGTTCCTCCGGCATAACGGTATGTAACATTAGCAAGACCTTCCACAGGGTTTGAAATAGAATCGGTGAAATTGATTTGTTGGTGATCAAAAACCGGGAAACTAAAATACCGGTTATCGATTTCTTTTCTTCGGAAAGTGGCTTCATCTACAATCCTTCCATAACTACCAGGTTTTTGCCATAAGGAATCCGGCACTTTGCCAAGTTCAATTTTGGATGCATAGATTTCAAAATTTCCATTACGAACGATTTTCAATATTAGTCCAAGTCCGGGCGCAATACCTAAGGATGGAGTTCCTTTTACCTGAATAGCATTGGTAAACCAAACTTCAATAGAATTTGACCGGATAACAAGTTTTGCTTTTCTACAGGGAATTCCCAATATAGAAGCCGTATCACCGGTAATAGTTGGCCTCTCATATTTGGGAAATGGGTTCTTCAGGGTGAATTTTTCTCCATTTTTCATGCGGATAGTTTGGAAGGTAGCCTTCTTATTAAAATCAATTATCCGACCCTCATTACCTGAACTATTGCTATCAGTAAGTATGGCAAGGTTATTCTTATAGGCAAGGAAAAGAGTGCGTCCTTCAATGTTTTTGCCATTGGATTTGTAGTTATAAATTACCAGTGCTTCATTTGGAAAAGATTGGCCGGGCAATTTATTTTGCGCTACGGCATAATTATCCCAACAGTGGAAACAACAAAAAAAGAAAACAAAGCCTTTATAATTCATGAGGTAAAAATTGCAGAATGAAAGTACAATTTTTTACCATTAGGTTTTGCAGGCAGAAAAATATCTTTCCTGTTGTTTCAGGAATACTAAAGCAGATCGTACTTAATGGCCTGTTTTAATAACCCTGCGGTATTGTTCACTTTAAATTTTGCCAGCAGGCTCTTCCGATGGGTATTCACTGTAAAAACGCTAATGAATAATTTTTCAGCAATCTCTGAATTCTTGAGGCCATCTGAAATCAATACCAGAATTTCTTTTTCTCTTCGGGAAATAACCGGCACTTCCTCATCTGTATTCCTAAGCATGGCTGCTGCTTCCCTGCTTATAAAACTTCTACCTGCCATAACCGTATGTAAAGCAGTAAGCAACTCTTCTTTGGTTGCATTTTTTATCACATAACCGGAAGCGCCGTTATCCATCATATTACGAACTACCGACTGTTGGTTAAAGGTGCTTAATCCAAGAATCAGGATTTGCGGATAAAGTACTTTTACCTGCTTACATAATTCTGTGCCACTCATATCCGGCAGGTTCACATCCATAAAAATCACATCCGGTTTTTGCATCCGCAAAAAGGCAAGGCAGGAGGCCGCATTGGTAGCATGCCCCATCCATTCAATCCCTTCCTCATTTTGTAACAGAGACCGGATGCCTTCGATAACCATGTAGTGGTCATCCACTATAAACAAACTTATTTTCATCCCAACAAATTTTGAAACCCGGAAAATTTACATTTTCATTTCAATAAATACAGATGTCCCTTTCCCTGGTTTTGAATTTAGATCTATCTTCCCTTTCAATAAATCAATCCTGTTTTGTAAATTCTTCCATCCCATGCCCGAAGCATGTTTTAGAACGCCTGTATCAAATCCATTCCCATCATCCTCTACTGTTAGTGAAAGCGTATTTTCCTGATCAGAAGCATGTAATTGAACCAGTACATTCTTGGCAAGGGCATGTTTAATGGTGTTATTCACCAGCTCTTGCACAATCCGGTAAACGGCAAGGGCGGTGGATTGCTTTAATTTAATATCCTTAAATTCAATTGACTGGTACCTGATATGTACCACTCCGCTCCGCTGAATCTCGTGGCAGAAATCAGACAAGGCAGCATCCAACCCATATTTTAGTAGCACTTCAGGCATCAGGTTATGTGCCACCCTGCGCATTTCATTAATTGAGCTATCCAGCATATCAATACTGCGTTCAAATGCCTGAGCATTATCTGCCGATAACACCTGGTTGCCCTTAATATCATTTAAGGAAAATTTTATACCGCTTAAAAAACCGCCCAGTCCATCGTGCAGATCTTTTGCAAGACGTGCGCGCTCCTGTTCTTCTCCTTTCAATACTGCTTCTGTAACGGTAAGCCTCTTCTCAGTTTCCAGTTCATCAATTTTTGATTGCTGGAGTTTTTGTTTATTCCGGTGATTACGAAAAATCAAAAGTGAAATGATCAGGATGGCTATAACGCAGGCAACAAGGAAATAAATAAGAATGCTTTTCTGTTTTAACTGACCTTCCTGTAACCTAATATGATCCTCCTTACGTTCCGTTTCAAATTTTTTTTGAATCTGTACTGTATTTTTAGCAATAGATTCATTAAGAATACTGTCTGACAGCAACTCATACTGATCAAAATAATAAAATCCCTTTTTAGAATCTTGCAGGGCATAATAAACAGAAGATATTACAGGGAGTACTTTTTGTTTAAGGTCGCGTAAATTAAAGGTATTGGCCAAAACCAAAGCAGAGTCAGCCATCAGGATCGCCTTAGAATACTCTTTATTCAAGAGAAAATAATACGACAACCCAAATTGTGCAAGCCCGACAAAATTGGAAGCATTTTGATTTCGTGAAATCGCCAGGGCCTTTTCGCAATAATATTTAATACTGTCTAATTGCTGCAATTTAAGCCCAATTAAAGCATAATTTAAATTCGTGGTAATCTGAATAATCTGGTTATTGTTCTTAATAGCCAGGACTCCCGCTTTATCCAGAAAATACTTGGCTGAATCATAAATATGTAACTGAATATAATTCAAGCCGAGAAGATTATATGCTTCACTCAGGTATGTTTCATCCTTATTATTCTTAAGCAACTGAATAGCAGAAAGTCCATTATTTACTGCTTTGCGGTATTGACGCATAGAGTAATAAAGCATCTGCAATAAATTAAACGTATTTGCTCTGTACTGGTGGATACTATTTCTGACAAAGATATCCCTGGAACCCTCTATATATTTTACTGCCTGTTCAAATTCCTCTAATTGCATATAAGCAATCCCGGCATTCATCATCGTCCGTCCAATTTCTTCAGGGTCTCCATTCTCTTTTGCAAAATCAACTGCCTCCAGGTTAAGCATTAAGGAAGAGTCAAATTTTCCTTCAAAATTTAGAATCGAACTATAAACGGAATAATAATCAGAAACACCTTTTCGGTAATTCAATTCTTTACTTAAGGATTTTCCCAACTGGCTATACTTTCGGGCACTATTAAAATCCTTTTCAAGAAATTGATTGGCAAGTACAAAATACAAATGTACTTTTTGGGTATCCTTCTTTGCAGTGCGAGTAAGTTGTGTGAGGCTGTCGATATTTAATGGTTGGGCCACACCTGTATCTGCCATAAACAGAATTACAGTCAGGAATAAGATAACAGGGTTAATCTTTCTCATCAAGGTACCTAAATTCAATATTGCAAATTAAATATGATGATGATTCCCATCCTCTCACCCTTTTTAATGAATTCCTGAAAATAAGAAAAAATCACCCTTTTTAAGGATAATGGCTTATTTATCTGCGCTCTATTTTTGATTATTCAATAAGTAAAA
>Ga0116193_1003834_pt1 | contig 10714 bp, 6 predicted proteins | sample AD_UKC115_MetaG_FD_89892 | JGI IMG/M metagenome (GOLD analysis project Ga0116193, IMG submission 89892) | Active sludge microbial communities of municipal wastewater-treating anaerobic digesters from Hong Kong - AD_UKC115_MetaG | ecosystem: Engineered > Bioreactor > Anaerobic > Digestate | place...
ATCGGCCTCGCCCTTCTGCCGTTTCCATCGCCGTAGGAGGGGTTCTCGGACCGAAGATCGGTAACCCCGACCACGGCCGGATGCGACCGTCGGGATTGGCGGTCTGTTCAGACCGCAAGATCCTTCCTACAGATGGGGGGTAGTCGCTCTCTGGCCGCGTAGGAGGAGTCTTCCGGTCGGAGACCGGTAACTCCGACGACCACTGGATGCGACCGTCGGGATTGGCGGTCTGTTCAGACCGCAAAATCCCTCCTACGGATGGGAGGGAATCGCCCTCCGGCGGCGTAGGAGGGGTTTTCCGATCGGAGACCGGTAACCCCGACCGCCCGGAGACCGCATGGCAGGAACCCCGCCGATGCAGGCGGGAGGCAGAAGCAAGATCCCCTCGACGACGCCCGTCGTCCGGGGATCGGAATCTCCTCCTGCAACGATCCGGCTATGCTTCGGGGATCGGAGTCTCCTCCTACGACGATTGTGGTTCTACTCTATCGGAGCGACGTAGACCACCCCGTCGATGATATAAACGAGGGAATTTCCGTCCGGCGACCAGGATGCCTGCGTCTCGATCTCCGGCGTGTTCGTCAACTGGTAGGCGGTGCCGTCCAGGCCGTAGTACCAGAGGTCCGATGACGTCAGTTGGTGCCCGTCGTCCGTCGTGCGCTCGAATATCAGTCCCCGACCGTCGGGCGACCACGTGGGATTGGACCCGTTGCCTAGTTCCAGGACGTCGCCGGTCCTCGGGTCGGTCACGTAGAGGTTGCCGCTGAGCCCGGACACCGCATACTTCCCGTCCGCCGATTCCACGGGGTTGAAGTAGCCGTGCTCGCCATCGACGTCGATCAGCTTCTTCTTGTTGCCGTGCTCATCGACGATCCAGACCTGGTTGTCCGAATCGACGTAGACTCCGCTCTCGGCGGGAAGTCCCTCCGCGCGCTGGGACGACATCAGCAGGCCGAACGCGGTGAAGGTCGAGCCGGTGACCTGGCCCATCATCATCGATCCCGCGACGCTGGCGATCCGCGCTAGGAGCCCTCGGCCCTGCGACAGGCTGTAGACGCGGACCACCTTCCCGTCCTTGTCCACGGTGATCAGTTCGTCGCCGGAGCGGTATGTGAGGCCGTCCTTGCCCCACGTGCCCGGGATCAGGTCGTTCAGCGTCGGGCTGACGGGCTTGGACTCTCCGTCGCGGCCGGCCACGTTCATCTGCATTCCCATGCCGATCTCGTCTCTGGTCCTGAAGGCGATGCTCTGCCCGTCCGGCGACCAACTCGGCCTCCATCCGGACATCGGCGCGTCGGATATCTGCGAGAGGTTGCCGAAGAGATCGGTGAAGTAGAGGCCATTGTAGTCGCTCCCGGCGAGCGCGAGCCCGCTTCCGTCGGGCGACCATACGGGCGCGGCGAAGGTGCCGTTCAGCCCGAGGCGCGTGCCCTCGCCGAGTTCGATGGCCGCCGCCGGGACCGCGGCGATCGATGCGACAAAGATGGAGATAATGGCGGTCCGTATGAGTCTCTGCATGGTCTGCCTCACTTCCTCTTCCTCTCAACCGCTGAGTCGGGCATCTTGGGGTTGAAGACCGATGTCATGGTGTACTTGATGCTGACGTCGTGCTTCAGCATCTCCTGCTCCTGCTTCATCCGTGCGGCTTCTTCGGGGGTGGCGGTAGAAGGGGGTTCGATGTTGACTGCCACCGGCTCCTTGCCCTCCAGGTCGGCCGTTATCTCCAGAGTGCCGGAGATGCGCATGATCTTGCCGTCACCGTAGGCGAAATGCGTGCAGAACTCGCCTTTCTCCGAGCCGACGAGCACGACGGGTTTCTCCGCGGACGCATCCTCAGCGCCCCCGGGCTTCGGTTTCTCCTCGGCGTCCTTCTTCTTGTCGGACAGCCTGAACGGAGTCTCGTAGGTTGTCAAAATCTTGGCGCAGTTGACGCCGTCGAGGATCTCATAGTCCAGCAGCTTGGAGGTCGTCTTCACGGTGATGGGCTCCTGGTCCTGCACCTCGATCTGATACTCCTGCTCCCAGGTATCGCCGAGCTTCAGTTCCTTCTTCGGGAAGCCGACCGACGTCAGTTGGCCGAGGGACTTCGCCATGCTCTCCTGCTGCGGCAGCCCGGGGGCCACCGCCAGTTCCTCGAGCCCCTTCACCTTGCTGATGGCGCCGTACTTGTCCATCTCGTACTGGAGAGATGGGATGGTGAGCGTGATCTCTCCGAACTCCGGCAGGGTGAGCGCGCCACGGATCATGTCCCATTCCATCCGCCAGACGCCGTCTTTCGGCACGAAGGCTTCCACATGCTGCATGAAAGTCAGCTCGGTGCGCGTCTCCAGCTTCGATTTCTCAGTCTGGCCGGGCAGTTGAAGGAATCCTTCGCCGATGATTACCATGTCGTATCGGCGGTATTCACCGACCTGAAACCTGTATTCGAGCTGCAGGCTCTTTGGTGGATTGGCGACCTTCCCGCCTTCGTTTATCGGCAGCGTCGCTTCCTGTGCGAAGGCTCCGCACGCGAGGCCGAGAAGGACGACCAGGATTAGGATGATGGTTCCCGCTCTCTTCAATGCTCTCTCCCTTCAGTACTCCGTGGAGATCAGTTCGACACATCGGCCGGTGACGCCTGCCGATGGTTTGATCCGGGGAGACCGAAGTCTCCCCGGAGTGTGTGGCAGGTTAGTTCTTATGCCACTTGATCGCGTCAGCGACTACGACGTAGCCGGTCGCGGCCCAGCACGACAGTCTGGTCGGGTAGCCGGTGCCGGTCCCGAGGTTGAAGCTGCCGAGGCTGTTCCACTTGCCGCCGTTCGCCTGCTGGTTCACGTACACGGAAGAGGTGCCGCCGGTGTGGTCTATGTTGTAGGCGATGTTCGACGAGCGGTTGCCGCCCTGGGCCCACCAGGCGTAGATGGCCCAGCTTCCGGAAGACGTGATGTTCGGCGTCCAGGTAGCCTGATCGCTGATGGCCTGGGTGGATCTCCAGCGATAGTCAGCACCGTACTTGTCGGGAGACGAAGTGCCGGTCGCCCAGTTGGCTGAGCAGGAGAAGGAGCCGCTCGAGTTGTCGATGATGATGTCGGGCACGCTGGTGCCCGGATCATGCGGAGTCTCACCGTAGTGGCTCTGCGTGCCGTGCAGGTATGCGCGGGCCGCCTCCTGGCGGTAGGACGCACTGCCGAGCTTGGCGGCGTCGCCGGAGTTGCTGATGAACGCAACCTCGCCGAGGATCGCCGGCATGTTGGTGTTTGCCAGGACGTAGAAGCCGTAGGTCTTCACGCCGCGGTTAACCGTTCCCATGTGAGAGACCAGCTCGGGGTTGACCTTGTTGCGAAGATCAGCGGCCGTGCCGGTGCCCGAGTAGGAGAAGGTCTCCGTGCCGCGGGCGGTCGTGTCACTATGGGCGTTGCAGTGGGTGCAGAGGAAGCGGTTGGCGCCCCAGCTATTGGCGATGTCGCAGCGTCCCTGCAGGGAGACGAAGACATCGGTCGAGCGGGTCATCCTGGTGGATGCGCCGTCCGCGACGAACAGGCTGTTCATTCTCTGGGCGATGTCCAGGTTGATTGTCTTCTCCTGCAGACCGTTGCCTACCGCTCCGGGATCGGAGCCACCATGACCGGCGTCGATGCAGATCTTCTGCCCGGCTACGCCTGCGAAGGCATAGCTTGCTGACAGAGCGAATGCCGCTATCAGAGCGAATGTCAGTATTTTCTTCATTTTCCAATTCCTCCTTTGATCAGCGTGTTACTTTGTACTACCGATGCAACTACTTTCCAATCGATTTCCCTGATAACCACCTCCTTTCGGTGATGACTTGCCTGCGACACTGGCGTGTGCCGCCGGCATATCCGGTCCGGATGGCATCCCTGCCGTTCGGACGGCGAGCGGTCGCCGCCCGAACTGATAGCCCATCGGAGACGGGACGGCGAGTCGACGCGCATAGGATGCCCGTTGCCTCACCGTGGCCTTTGCGGGTCTCCGACCCGGACCATCCGCCTGAGACGCCTCTCCGTGCGGCTCGGGCGGATGGTCCGGGGAGACCGAAGTCTCCCCGGAATGTGTGGCAGGCTAGTTCTTGTGCCACTTGATCGCGTCTGCGATCACGACGTAGCCGGTCGTGGCCCAGCAGCTCTTCTTGACCCAGGCGCCGCCTGTGCCGAGATTGTGGCTCCCGAGGCTGTTCCACTTACCGCCGTTCGCCTGCTGATTCACGTACACGTTGGTGTCGCCACTCGTGGTGTGGATCTGGTAGGCGGAGTTGGGCGACCGGTTGGTGCCGGCGACCCACCATGCGTAGACGGTCCAGCTTCCGGCGACCGGGATGTTCGGTGTCCAGGTTGCAGGATCGCTCACCGCGGCAGTGCTTCTCCATCGGTAGTCGGCGCCATACCTGCCGGAACTGGTGCCGGTTGCCCACGTAGCCGAGCATGAGAACCCGCCGCTCGAGTTGTCGATGATGATGTCGGCAACTCCACCGGGATCATGCGGAGACTCACCGTAGTGGCTCTGGAGGCCGTGCAGGTACGCGCGGGCCGCCTCGTTCCGGTAGCTGTCGTTGCCGAGCTTGGCGGCGTCACCGGCATTGGTGATGAACGCAACCTCACCGAGGATGGCCGGCATGCTCGTGCCCGTCAGAACGGTGAAGCTGGCCGTCTTGACACCACGGTTCGTCGTTCCCATGTGGGAGACCAACTCCGGGTTCACCTTGTTGCGCAGGTCGGCGCCGGTGCCGGTGGACGAGTAGGAGAAGGTCTCCGTGCCGTTGGCGCTCGTCGCGGTGGCGGCATTGCAGTGGGTGCTCATGAACCGGTTGGCGCCGGCGTTGTTCGCGATGTTGCAGCGACCGGTGAGCGAGACGTACACGTCGCTGCTCCTGGTCATGACGGGCGTAGCGCCGTCAGCCGAGAGCTTGTCGCGGAGCTTGAGGCCGATGTTCAGGTTGATGGCCTTCTCCTGCAGTCCGTTGCCTACCGCTCCGGGATCGGAGCCGCCGTGACCGGGGTCGACGCAGATCTTCTGTCCGGCCACGCCTGCGAACGCATAGCTGGCGGACAGAGCAAACAGCGCTACCAATGCAAACGTTAGTACCTTTCTCACTTTCCGATTCCTCCTTTTGATTGGGGTACTTACCTGTACTACCGATGCAACTGCTTAGCTCATCACCTCCCTTTGATGAGGATCTGCCTGCGACACTGGTATGTGCCGCCGACATACCTGGTCAGGATGACATCCTTGCCGTTCGGATAGAGTAAGCGGTCGCTTTGCGGGCCAATCGCCCTGGAGGCGGGACAGTAAGTCGGGTTGCAAGGGATTCCCGCCGCCTTGCCGCGGCCTTCGTAAGGTGGGTCCGAACCCGCGGATCACCTGCCGGAGACGCCTCTCTGTGCGGCTCGGGCAGACGATCCTTGGGAGACGGAAGCCTCCCCGGATAGTACGACTGATCAGTTCCTGTGGCGCTCGATCGCTTCTGCGATCACGACGCAGCCGGCAGTGGTCCGGCAGGACAGCTTGGTCGGGCAGCCGGTCCCGGCATAGTCATCAAGGCACAGCAATGTGTGTACTCGATCGATCACCCCTTCCTGTTTCGCTGATCCTGCGCTTTCCAAGAGCAGTGGGAGGGCAGGTAATGCCCTCCTCCCGTCATCTGCTGATCTTGACGGCATCGGCAATGACAACGTAGCCGGGGTTCGTCCAGCATGAGAGCTGGATTCTGTTCGTTCCGGCATTCATGTGGAACGTGCCGAGCAGTCTCCACTGCGCTCCGTTGATCTGCTGGTTCACGTAGACGACCTTCGAGCCGCCGGAATCGTAGATGATGTACGGAGCCGTGGGTGAATGATAGTAATACTGCGGCCACCATGCGTAGACCTTGTAGTTCGCGGTGGTCGGGACTGTGAACGTCCACGTAGCAGGATCGTGCACCGGCTCGCAGTATCTCCAGTGGTAGTTCGTGCCGTAGTAGCCCGGGATTATGGTGGTCGTGCTCCAGTTTTCGGATGCAGAGAAGCCGGGATCGGTGTTGTCCACTATGATGGGCGCGGGCAGGGCATGCGCCGGAGCCACGGCCGCAATGAGGACGGCCACGAGGGCGATCAGGACATGCAGGTGTTTCATCATACGCCTCCTCGAACTTGATTGAGCAACTCTTTGCTGCTGTACAGCAAGGGCTGATCTATAGTTGGTGGCGCATGAGACCGGGACGCACGTATCCGAAGACGCGCAACCGGTGCGGCGACCGGGACTCGCCAGGAGTCCCGGCGCCGCTGTTGTGAATCCAGCAGGGGGGCCACCATTCCCCTGCCGCATTCAAACTGTATATGACTCCTTGCCGTTGTCCCGGAGAGATCCCCGGAACAAGGGGAAGGAGGCTGCCGGAGCGGTGTCTCCGGCAGCCACGCTTGCTCAGGATGTTACTGCTTCAGCCATCTGATCGCGTCGGCCATGACGACATAGCCTGTAGTCGTCCAGCATGACAGCTTCGTCGGATAACCCGTACCCGTGCCGAAGTACTGAGTGGTGAGCAAGTTCCACCTGCCGCCGTTGATCTGCTGGTTGCAGTTGACTGTCGTGGTCCCGCCGCTGTAGTAGACGGTGTACGGAGCGGACTGCGATCGGTTCGATCCCTGAGGCCACCATGCGTACACAGCGTAGGTGCCGGAGGACCCGATATTCGGCGTCCAGGTCGCCTGGTCGCTGACGGCCTGCGTGCTCCGATAGCGGTAGTCCACGCCGTACTTGTCGGTGGACGAAGTGCCGGTGGACCAGTTGCTGCTGCAGGAGAACGATCCCGACGTGTTGTCGATGATGATCTCCGTGCCGCCGCCACCGCCGCTCGTGAGCGTCAGGTTGCAGGTAGTGACTCTGCCGGCAGTGATCGTCACGTTGGCGCTCGCCGGGTTGTAGCCCGCCGCGGTCGCGGTGACTGTGTAGGCGCCGGTGGACAGATCGGTGAACCCGTAGAAGCCGGTACCGCTGTTCTTCGTAGACTTGCTCTGGATGGTGACGGTGGCAGGATAGATCGCCACTCCGCTGCTGTTCCTCACCATGCCCTTGAGCATGCCGAGCGTCGGGCTGCTGATCCAGGACATCGTCGGGACGGACTGCGTGCTGGCATACGGCCCCGCGAGCAGCGAGTTCTTGAAGCTGGTCCTGTTAACCGTGCCGCTGTTCGTCACGCGGTAGGAATACGGCTCGGACCCGGGCATCGGCTTGCTCCTGATGTAGTTGAGCTGCGTCATGGAGTTGCTGATGGTATTCATGTACGAGCCCTGCGCCGGATAGATGTGACGCCCGTGCTGCTGGTTGTAATAGCTGTTCACCCAACTGTTGAACGTGCTGTTCGTAGTGGTGTAAGCCATCGGGCTGGCATAGTCAAGCCAGTGGTTTGTAAGCCAGAGATCCCAGTCCTGGAGGTAGCTGTTCTTGCCTGTCGTGGAGCTGTTCCACACGGCTGCGCCGACCTTGATGTTCGGCTTGATAGCCTTGGCCTCGAGGTAGGTGCGCTTCACAAGGTTGCTGACCTGATCGCGCCGCCAGTTCAGCCACTGGGTGCTGCTGCTCGACGGATTGCCCGAGAGGCCGTATTCCGCGTTGTACCGGGCGACCGCTGTGGCGTTGTAGCCCCATGAGGTGCCCGCATAGCGGATGTAGTCCAGGCAGATGCCGTCGATGTTATAGTCGGAGATGATCTCCTTGAAGACGTTGATCAGGAAGTCCTCGACACCGGGATGTCCCGGATCAAGGAAGCTGTTGTTGCTTCCGTCGAACTTCGATCCCGAACTCGTCAGCGAGAACCATTCGGGATGGGTGTTGTAGACGTGATTCGGGCTGGTCGCCGGCGGGGCGCTCGTGCTGGTCCACACGCGGTAGACTACTACCCACGCATGGACTTCGAGCCCGGCGTTGTGTCCCTTGGTCACGATGTCGGCCAGGCAGTCATATCCGGCGGCAGGGGTGACGTTGGTGCCTCTGGGCTCGTAGCTGGAATCGTAGTATGCGTCACCGCGCTTTCTGACCTCTACGATCACGGCGTTGCACTTGCACGAAGCAACGTAGTTGATCATGGTGGTGGTAGCGGAGGAGTTCTCAAAACCGCTTCCCCAGGCATCCACCCAGAATGCCCTGAACTCAGCCGCGCTTGACGGTGCAAGAGCGGCCATGAGCAGGACCGCGCACAACGTCAGGCAATACAGATACTTCATTCATACCTCCCTCTGGATCGTATTTCGATCCTTAATCCGTATCCGACAGGGGCGGCCACCGTGCCCCCGCCGGATACGTGTGCTCGCTTGAACAGGCGTGTCCCGCGAGCAAAATCCGGCCGGTCAGGTCGGATCGCCCGACCGGCCATATTGCACTTACTTGGTCTTGAACGTGTAGTTGCCGGATATTGCCTCGTTCTCGGCCGCATCCTTCGATCTGACTCTGTAGTTGTACGTCGTCTTTCTCGACAGACCGGTGATGTTCACCGTATGGCTTGTGACCAGGTTCGAGTTGAGCGGGGTCAACGTCCCGTAGGACGTGGTCCTGCCGTATTCGACCTGACTGGTCGATGCCTCATTGGTGGTCCAGTTGATCGTGACCGAGCCAGGCCCCGTGGACGATGAGACGCCTGAGATCACCGGAGGGGTGGTGTCGCCGCCGCCACCGCCGGCGTAGACGAACTTCACGGCATCGGCCATGACTACGAGAGAGCTCTCTCCGGTGCCGTTGCCGAGCTTGATGTAGCCCGCCGTCCCGACGGCAAACGGCTTACCGGTCAGCAGCGCGCGCCACGAACCGCCGCCTGTCTGCTGATTCACGGTCACGGTCTGCGAGCCGCCGTCCCAGTAGACGGTGTACGGGGCCGCCGCGGAGCGGTTTGCGCCCTGCGGATACCAGCAGTATGTGTCGTAGTTGCCGGCCGTCAGAATGTTCGGCGTCCATCTGGCCCACTTGGTCTCGCTGGCGGCAGTGCTGGCGTAGTAATAATCGCTTCCGTATTTGTCGGTGGACGAACTGGCTGTGGTCCACGCGCCGTACAACGTGCACGCCGGATTGTCGATGATGATGTCGGCGACCGTATCGCCGGAGGCGGTCGTGAACGTGTAATCGCCTGAGACGGACTCGTTGTTCGCGCCGTCCTTGGAGATCACTCGGTAGTGATAGACCGTGTTCGCGGTCAATCCGGTGAGCTGGACCGTATGGGCCGTCACGAGGGCGGAATCCTCGGTAGTGGCGCTGCCGTAGGACGTAGTCAGCCCGTACTCGACGCGGCTTGTCGCGGCCTCATCGGTGTCCCACAGGATCTGTGCGTTCGTCGCCTGGACGTTTGCGGTCCGGACGTTCGAGATGACCGGTGGAGTCGTGTCCGAGCCGAGCGTCAGGTCAAGAGTCGTCACCTGTCCCGCCGTGATCGTCACCTGTCCCTGGGCATCGGTGTAGCCCGGAGCGCTCGCGGTGACGGTGTACGTGTTGGGCGCCAGGTCCACGAAGCCGTAGAAGCCGGTGCCGCTGTTCTTCGTCGACTGGGTCGAGACGGTGACGGTCGCCGGATAGACGGGATTGCCCGCGCCGTCCCTGACGAAGCCCTTCAGGTGACCCACGGCCGGGCTGCTGATCCACGTCATCGCGGGAGCGGCCTGCGGGGTCGAGAACGGACCGGATATGAGCGCGGCCTGGAAGCCGGCTCTGTCAACGGTACCGCTGTTCGTCACGCGGTACGAGTATGGGTTCACACCCGGCAGCGGCTTGTTCCGAGCGTAGGCGATCTGCGTCATGGAGTTGCTGATCGTGTTCAGGTATGATCCCTGGGAGACGTAGATGTGACGCCCGTACTGCTGGTTGTAATAGTTGTTCACCCAGCCGTTGAAGGTGCTGTTCGTGGTGGTGTAGGCCATCGGGCTGCCGTAATCCAGGTAGTGCTTGCTCATCCACAGGTCCCAATCCTGGAAGTAGCTGTTCTTGCCGGTGGTCGAGGAGTTCCAGATCGCGGCTCCCATCTTGATGTTGGGCTTCACCGCCTTGGCCTCCAGGTAGATCCTCTTGACCAGGTTGGTCACCTGGTCGCGCCGCCAGTTGCTCCACTGAGTGTTGCTCGATGAGGGCTGCCCGGAAAGCCCGTATTCCGCGTTGTAGCGGGCGACCGAGGTGGGATTGTAGCCCCAGTTGGTGCCCGGATAGCGGATGTAGTCCAGGCAGAAGCCGTCGATGTCGTAGTTGTTGATGATCTCCATGAACACGTCTCGGAGGTGGTTCTCTACCTCGGGGTGTCCGGGATCGAGATAGCTGTTGTTGTCGGATCCGAACATGGAGCCGGCGTCGGTGAGGTTGAACCACTCAGGGTGAGTGTTGAAGACGTGGTTCGGCGTCGTTGTAGCAGGCGGAGTCGCGGTTGTCCAGACCCGGTAGACGACTACCCAGGCGTGGACCTCGATGCCACGCGCGTGAGCCTTGGTTACGACATCGGCCAGACAGTCGTAACCAGGCTGAGGCGTGATGTTGATGCCTGTCGGCGCCAGGGATGACGTGTAGTATGCATCGCCGCGCTTGCGTACCTCGACGAACACCGCGTTGCAGTTGCTTGCGGCGACATAGTCGAGCATCGTAGTGGTAGCGGTCGGGTTCTCATAGCCCGACCCCCATGCATCCACCCAGAAACCGCGGAACTCGGCCGCATGTCCCTGCTGGGGCGCACAGAATGCTGCCACCGTCAGTACGGCGAGCAGTGCCCATGAAAACTTTG
>Ga0116193_1003836_pt1 | contig 10712 bp, 7 predicted proteins | sample AD_UKC115_MetaG_FD_89892 | JGI IMG/M metagenome (GOLD analysis project Ga0116193, IMG submission 89892) | Active sludge microbial communities of municipal wastewater-treating anaerobic digesters from Hong Kong - AD_UKC115_MetaG | ecosystem: Engineered > Bioreactor > Anaerobic > Digestate | place...
GAATCAGAACGGTGGCCCCCGGTGCGAGACTGATCGGCGTATCCACGCAGGCACGGAGATCGAGTCCCGCCGCGCCGGCGGTTGCGTAGGCTGGCAAATCGCGACGCGCAGCATCGCGCAGTACCTTGAACTGAATCTTCATATGTGCAGAGGAGAAGGTGAACGAGTCTGCTCAGGCCTTGAACATTCCCGGTTCCAGGTTGTGGCGTTGTAGCAGCTTGTAAAACTCCGTGCGGTTCCGGCCCGCCATTTGCGCGGCCTGCGCGGCATTGCCGGCAGTGAGTTTGAGGATGCGCACCAGGTAGTCGCGCTCGAAGGTCTTGCGGGCTGCCTCGAAAGACACCAGTGGCGCGGCACTGTCGTCGAGGCTGTGCCGAATCAGAGAGAGCGGGATCACGTGTGTAGTTGACAGCGCGACTGCCTGTTCAAGCAGGTTCTCCAGCTGCCGCACGTTGCCCGGCCAGGGCGCAGCGACCAGCGCTGCCAGCGCGTCCGGAGCCAGCGTTGGTACCGCCTTGCGGTAGCGCGTTGCAATCTTTTTCAGGAAATGACTGACCAGCAGCGGAATGTCCTCCCGCCTTTCGGAGAGAGACGGCAGTTTGAGGGCCACCACGTTCAGGCGATAGAACAGGTCCTCGCGGAAAGTACGGTCAGCGCGCATCTGGTCGAGATTGCGGTGTGTCGCCGAAATAATTCGCACATCGACGTTGACCGATTGCGTCGCCCCCACGGGGCGTACGGCCCCTTCCTGCAGCACCCGCAGCAGTTTGGCTTGCAGCGAGAGCGGCATGTCCCCGATTTCGTCGAGGAACAAGGTGCCGCCATCCGCTGCCTGAAACAACCCTTGTTGCGCGGTTGCCGCGCCGGTAAAGGCACCCTTGGCGTAGCCAAACAGCTCGCTTTCAAGCAGTTGCTCAGGGATGGCCGCGCAGTTAATAGCTAGAAACGGCTTGTTACAGCGATTGCTGGCGGTGTGGATAGCCCGGGCCAGCAACTCCTTGCCGGTGCCGGACTCGCCCAGCACCAATACAGCCGCCATCGAGTCGGCGACCAGCCTTGCGCGACGAAGCAGGTCATCCATCTTGGCGCTGCGGGTCACGATCTCGGCACGCCAGGCGTCGTCGGTGCCGGCATGGGCATCGCGCGACTCGCCGGCGACGGCTACGGCCTGAGCAACCTTCTTGAGCAGTTCCTGCGGATCGAATGGCTTGGTGAGAAAACCGAAGACGCCCCGCTGCGTGGCAGCAACGGCATCAGGAATGGTGCCATGCGCGGTAAGGATGATTACCGGTAGAGTGGGATGTTGGGCGTTGATCTGCTCGAAGAGCTGCATGCCATCAATGCCGGGCATGCGCAAATCGGTGACCACGACCGCCGGGCGATTGATCGCAATTTGCGCCAACGCCGCTTCTCCGCTCTCGGCTGTCTTGACCCTGTAACCGGCAGCAGAAAGCCGCAGCCCGATCAGTTTGAGCAGATCAGGGTCGTCGTCAACAAGAAGAATTTCAGCAGCCATCGATCAGTTTCTCCGCCGCTCTCGATCGAGCAACTGCTTTTCGATCGCCTTTAGTGCGTCGAGTTTTTGCTGCAGCGCATCAGCGCGCTTCTGTTCTTCACGCACTTGTCGCGTACGTTCACCAATTTGCGCCATCAGCACGTCTGCCACTGCTCGCAGGGGATGATTAGCCGCCAGCCCGCCATTCTTGGCCAGCAGGGGCTCCAGCAGACCCTGCAGGCGTGAATCGTCACCGGCGCCTGGCCCCAGCAGAGCCGACAACCAAGCCAACCGCATGCGATTAACGGGGGTGCGTTCCTTGTTAAATGAATTCTGCGCCGCGTTGTAATCCTTGCGCAGATCTTCTGCCGTACCACTGACGACGCGTGCCATCTCGAGCAAAAGCGCAAGACTTTGCTCCTGCTCTTCTGGCAATTTCAAGGGCTCGGGGGCAGGTGGCGGCGGCGCCTGCTTTTCTACCTCAACATAAACAGGCACGTAGACGGTCTGCGTGACGGCAGGTGGTGGTGACTTCGGTAGCAGCGGAATGTCAGGTGCAGTGGCACAGCCGGCCAGCATGCAGACCATGAGCCAATGTGCGGCGACACAGGTTCGCCGTTCCCTAAATTGCAATTGAACCTCCCTCGGTCAGCGCAAGCGGTGCATCGCCGCGCGTCAAATTCAGTGGCAGCCGCACGCGAAAGCGCCCGCCCGGCTTGCCCGGCTCAACCACAAAAACGTGGCCTTGATGAGCCAGAACGTATTCACGTACGATGGCCAGGCCAAGGCCAGAGCCTTTGACCTTGCCGTCAGCGCTGGCGTCACCACGGTAAAACGATTCGAACACCCGTTCCTGCTCTTCGAGCGCGATGCCGGGTCCGTCATCCTCGACATCAATTTGCGCCATGCCGCCGTCGATACTGGTGACGATTCGCACCTTGCCGCCGCGCGGCGTGTACTTGATGGCGTTCGACACCAGATTATCCAGCACGACCCGCAACTGTTCGCGATCAGCCGTCAGACTCAGGGCTTCGCCGCGAACCTCGACTGCGATCGCACGGGCGAGCATTTCGAGACGATGCTCACGCACGACCCGCTCGATGATGGGCTTCATCTCTACCGTCTCCAGCTTGAGCGGGGCCGCGCTTTTATGCTGTTGGTAGGACAGCAGATCTTCGATCAGGCGTTGCAGGGAAACCGTGTTGTCGCGAATGATGCGTACGACATCGGTTTGCTGCGTCGACATCTCTCCGACGATGCGGTCATTGAGAAGTTCAGAACCCTCACGCACCGCTGTTAACGGCGTCTTCAGCTCGTGTGAAACATGCCGCAGAAAGCGGCTCTGATGTGTTTCAAGCTCAAGCAGGCGACGGCGCAACCAGTCAAGCCGCTCGCCGAGTGAGCGCAGATCGCGTGGTCCATTGATCGAGATGTCCTCATTGAATTCACCGCGACCGAGCTTGCGGATACTGCGATCGATGTTGCGCAGCGGGCGCGAAATGAGAATCGAAAACCCGATCGCCAGCAACAACGCCGTGGCCGCGGCAATACCAAGGAACCATGGCCAGTTCTCACGCGTCCTGGCAGCCATTTCACGCAGGGTGACCACTTCACGTTCAGTTACCCGTCCCAGCATTGCGGCCGCCTGGGCAGCAGTGTCGGCAAGGTCGGCGGCGGTTTCGGCCAGTCGCGGCCGTTCGCTCACGTCGGGCACGCCGTTGCGCAGTGCAGCCGCGAGCACCACACGTTGTGTGCTGACCTGCTTTACCGCGGCGCGCTCGTCGTCTGCGAGCGGAAGACTCTGGCTGCGTATCAGTGTCTGCTCCAGCTGGGCGTCCAGCTTGCGGTAGCCGTCGATCAGCGAGGCGTCCTCAAGCACGATCGACTGGCGCACCGCACGTTCGATCTTGCCGGTGACATCGCGAAGCTCGCGGGATGCCGAACTCGCCGCCTCCGCCTCGCGTACCGAGAGCTGCGAACGTTTTGCCAGCGCGTCAAGGCCGAACGCCAACTCGGCCAGCGCCACCACCAGCGGTACGGCGGAAAGCACAAAGCACGCGAGGATGACGTTGGTCAGTGAGCGCGGGTAATACACGCAAGCATTTTAGGACTGATGCCTGCCAGACACGGCTCCCGCCGGGTGTCGCACGGCGCTCTGCTAGCCGTGGCGGACGACGACGGTCTTCATCACGCTGAACCCATACAGGGCTTCAAAGCCCTTTTCGCGTCCGTATCCAGATGACTTGACGCCCCCGAACGGGAGTTCGACGCCACCGCCCGCACCGTAGTTGTTGATGAAGACCTGGCCGCTCCGGATGGCACGCGCCATGCGCAAAGCGCGACCGCCGTGCTGCGTCCACACGCCTGCTACCAACCCGTACTCCGTGCTGTTGGCGAGACGAATAGCATCGGCGTCATCCTGAAACGGCATGGCCGCGAGCACCGGGCCAAAAACCTCATCGCACGCAAGAGGCGAATCGATGGGCACATCAGCAATCAGCGTAGGCCGAACGTAAAAGCCAGTGGGCGGAGCCTGCGCTACGATATTTCCTTGTGCGACGGTGCGCATCGATGACGCCGCAGCGTCGGCGAGAAAATCCTGCACGCGCTGCAACTGGTTAGACCGGATCAGTGGGCCGACGTCAAGGTCCAGAGCGGCGGGGCCCACTCTGAGCGCCGCAATGCGGGTGCCGACGGCGTCGAGCACGCGCTCGTATGCGCTTGCCTCCACCAGCAGGCGTGAGCCGGCGCTGCAGGTTTGTCCCGCGTTCTGCACGATCGCGTTAACGACGGCAGGCAACGCCTCTTCAAGATCGGCGTCTGCAAAAACAATCTGCGGACTCTTGCCGCCAAGCTCCAGCGTTACTGGCACATGCCTTTTGGCTGCGCTCTGCGCGATGACGGTGCCGATCCGCGCCGAGCCGGTGAACGAGATGTGATCGATACCCGCAGCGTCCGCGAGCGCCTGCCCGGCTTCATGGCCATAGCCTGTGACGATGTTCACCGCGCCTTCCGGGAAGCCGCATTCAGCCGCCAGTTCGGCGATACGCAACAGGGAAAGACAGGCGTCCTCGGCAGGCTTCACCACGCAGGCGTTGCCGGCGGCGAGTGCGCCGCCCACCGACCGCCCGAAAATCTGCATCGGGTAGTTCCACGGGATGATGTGACCGGTAACGCCGTGAGGCTCGTAGAAGCTCATGACCGCGTAGCCTGGCGTATAGGGGATCGTCTCGCCGTGCAGTTTGTCGCAGGCGCCGGCGTAGAACTCAAAGTAACGCGCCACTGCAGTGGCATCGGCTTTCGCCTGCTTCAGGGGTTTGCCGCAGTCGCGCATTTCAAGATGTGCCAGCTCGTCATGATGTGCGAGCAACGAGTCACTCAGCTTGCGCAGCAGACGCCCGCGTTCGACCGGCGCCAGCTGGCTCCAGGCCCCACCGTCGGCGGCCACCCGAGCGGCAGCAACCGCACGACGAATGTCTTCCGCGTTGCCACGGGCCAGTTGCGCGAACACCTGACCATCACTGGGGTCGAGGACTGGAATTGTTTGGCCGGTACTCCCGGCAACACGACGATTAGCGATGAAGTGTGTGCTCACGAGTCTGGCTACTTGCCCGCAGGCTTGAACATCCAGGCAAAGGTGTATTCGTCGGTACGCGCGCTGTAGGTCAGATTTTTCTTCATCGCCCACACGTTCATCTGAAAGTGCAGCGGAATGATGCCTTGATCGGCCATGGCAATTTCAGTAGCACGGGCCAGCAGCGCCTCGCGCTTGGCGTCGTTGATGGTGACCAATGCGTCCTCCAGCATGGCATCGAATTTGCCATTGGAGTAACGGCCGCGATTGGCGTTGCCCCAACCCTTCTTGGCGTCGAAGGTGCCGAGCAGGGGCCGCAGGCTGTCAGACATTTCACCAGACCCGGCGGACCACCCAAGCAACATCAGGCTGAACTCGAGCTTGGTTGCCCGCGTGAAATAGACCGAAGACGGCATCGCGTCGACCTTGGTCGTGATGCCGACCCGTGTGAGCATTTGTGCGACCGCCTGTGCGATCTGCTCATCATTCACGTAGCGGTTGTTCGGCGCATGAATAGTGATACCAAAGCCATCCGCATAACCCGCCTCCGCCAGCAGTTTCTTCGCCTGCGCAGCGTCAAATTTATCGGGCTTCAGGTTCTTTGAGGTACCCGGGTATCCGTCCGGTAACGGTTGTCCTGCCGCCACTGCCTCGCCTTCCATGACGCGACTGACAATGGCATCACGATTCAGTGCCAGTGAGATTGCCTTGCGAACTCGAGCGTCCTTGAGCGGATTTTTCGCAAGCTGCTTGCCCTGTTTGTCGGTAACAAATGGTGAGACATCGCGGTTGGAATCGAGATGGAGGTAAATCAGGCGATTCGAGCCAACCCGTGCCAGCGAGAGATTTTTGTCGCTCTTGAGCCGCGCCATGTCTGCCGTCGGTGCGTTCTCCAGCGCCTGGATATCACCGGAGAGGAGGGCGGCGACGCGCGCCGGGTCATTGGTCAGAATGCGCAGGACTGCTTTTTCCCAAGGCGTCCTGCCGCCCCACCAGGCATCATTGCGGGCGAGTTCGAGGCGATCACCTTTGGCAAAGCGGACCAGCTTGTATGGCCCGGTGCCGATCGCCGCCTTGCCGCTGTTGAAGTCCTCGGTAGTGGCGCTGGCCCCGGCTTTCTTCGAAACGATATAGACCGTTGACAGATCATTGGGCAGCAGCGGATGCGGCTTCTCGGTGGTCATCACCAGCGTGTAGGGGTCCGTCGCCCGCACCGCCTTGATCGGCCGCACATAGGTGGAGAACGACGACGGCGAATTGGGTACTTTTGGCACCCGATCGAGGGAGGCGATCACATCGTCTGCCGTGAAGTCGCTGCCGTCATGCCATTTCACGCCGCGTCGCAGCTTGAACTCCCAGTTCAGATCGTCGATAGGCTTCCACGATAGCGCGAGGCCGGGTTTCAGCCGCTGCTGTTCATCCATCGCCACCAGTCGCTCAAACACATGCGCTGCTGCCGAATTGTTGGGGCCGACGTTGTGATAGTGCGGATCGAAGGCGGTGATGTCGCCGCTCAAACCAATAGTGATGGTTTGTGCCAGCGATGCTACGCAGCTCGCTGCTGCAATGCACAAGGCCATAATGGCCCGCACGAATTTTCCTATTGCACTCATGACATTCTCCGGCGACACACGCCCAAGCCGACAAAGCCACAGAATAACCGACGCCCCCGATGGAGCCGCAGGTATGAGCGCGCGCATCGAAACGCCGTTCCCCGATATTCGCCGCTGGGCCGAGAGCAATACCGGGCTCCCCTATGTCTGGTCGTTCGCCGGCGCGAGCGCCGGCCCGCATGTGTGCGTGAATGCGCTGGTGCATGGCAACGAAGTTTGCGGCGCCATCACGGCGGATGCGCTGCTGTGCGAGCTCACCACCAGCCTCACGCCCACGCGCGGCAAGCTCTCTATTGCGTTCGCCAACGTCGACGCTTACCACGCGTTTGATGCCGCGAAGCCCTTCGAATCGCGCTGCGTGGAGGAAGACTTCAACCGCCTGTGGGACGCTGCCACGCTAAGTGGCCCGCGCGACTCACGTGAGCTGCGCCGCGCCCGCGCGCTGCGGCCGTTCTACGACACGGTTGATCACCTGCTCGATCTGCACTCGATGCTGGAGCCCGCACCCCCGATTGCGCTCGCGGGCGACACCGCCAAAGGTCTGGCGCTGGCCAACGCGGTGGGCTTGCCCCCGCACGCGCTCGTCGATTCCGGTCACGCAGCCGGCAAACGCCTGCGCGATTACGCCGGTTTCGGAGACCCGGCCAGCCCGAAGTCGGCGCTGTTGATCGAATGCGGCCAGCACTGGGAGGCGGCCGTGGCGGACGTGGCGATGCAGGTGACGCTGCGCTTTCTGGCGCACTTTCGCATGTTGGACGGCGGGTGGCTTGCAGCACGTGGCTTGCATGACGCACCGCCCGCCACCGCTCAAAAGGTGGTCGACATCACACAAGTCGTCACCGTTCAAAGCCCCGCGTTTCGCTGGGTGCACAATGCCCAGGGGCTGGAAGTGATCGCTAACGCCGACACATTGCTCGCGATGGACGGCGACCGCGAAGTGCGCACCGCCCACGCCAACGCCGTCCTCGTGATGCCCGTACCGCAGCCAAAAGTAGGGCAAACCGCCGTGCGGGTGGGTGCGTTTCGGGCGGGGTAAGCGGCGCTTGCCGCGCCGAGCAGGCCCGATTCACCGATTGTGTTTGGTGAGCATGTCGAACGATGAACGGGCTTGAAACGCCAATGTGTTTCACTTCACCATCCGCGTATGCAGTGACCGCGCACGCTTACTCACACGCAGTCACTTCGCAAAAATTCAACGATGAACGAACTCCCCAACTGCCCCTCTGCGCATCCGGTCTGACGTATCAGGACGGCGCGCTTTTCATTTGCCCCGAGTGTGGCCATGAATGGTCGGGCGACGAGGCGCCAGCCACTGCGGATGAGGTGGTGGTGCATAAGGATGCGGTGGGCAACGTGCTCGCCGATGGGGACTCGGTGACGATTACCAAGGAACTGAAGGTTAAGGGCGCGAGTTCAGCGCTGAAGGCGGGGACGAAGGTTCGCAACATCCAGCTGGTTGAAGGCGATCACAATATCGATTGCAAGATTGACGGCTTCGGCCCGATGAAGCTGAAGTCGGAGTTTGTGAAAAAGGCCTAGCAGCCTGTCGTACCTTGGCTCGCAGTGCATAGTCCGCAGAGACTGGAGATTTATTCCAGCGGCCGTTGGTCGCCCGGATCGGGCCGATCGGTCCAGTAGCGCTGCCGCGCGTCGCGCATCTTGCGTGGCGTTCGGCCCGCGTCGGCAGACTCCAGGGTGATGGCGCCATGCCAGTCGGTGCGCAGCACTTCGATATTGCGTTGGCGATAGCGTGCCAGCACCGCTTCACGCGGATGCCCAAAGCGGTTGCGGTAGCCCGCGTTGATCAGCGCCAGTTTGGGGGCGACGGCATCGATGAACGCGGGAGTTGATGAAGTGAGACTGCCGTGGTGTGGCATCAATAGCACATCGCTGCGTAACGTCTCGGGTTGGCTGGCGTAGCGTTCGACCAGCGCCCGTTCGCTGAGCGCTTCGATGTCCGCCGTCAACAGTGTGCTGAAGCGGGCACTGCTGACTTTGATGACGCAGGAACGGTCGTTCGTCTTCAGCCGCGCTTCGCGGTAGTTGTCAGCTTCAGGATGCAGCACCTCAAAGCGGACATCGTCCCATTGCCATGACTGCCCGCGCACGCAGGCGATCGGCGTTTTGCCGCGGGAACGTGCAACAGAAACAATATCGGCGTCGGCGAATACGGAGGTCAGCATCCAGTCCACCGGCAGCGTGTTGAGCAGCGACCGCGCGCCGCCGCTATGGTCGATATCGAGATGACTGACGACCAACCCATGAATGTGCCCGCCTCCGCTGCTCCGCAGATAGGGGGCGATCAGCCGTGAACCTGCGTCGGCGCTGTCGGTCCAGCGCGGGCCGGTGTCGTAGACCAGCGTGTGATGCGCCGTCTGTACGATGACTGCGGTGCCCTGGCCGATGTCGAGCGCAGTCAGGCGGAACTCGCCCGGCGGCACGGTTGGCGGTACCACGATGAACAGCGGCAGACACCACAGCGCGCCGAGCCATCGGTGCGGCCATCCGCGCGGTGCCAGCAGCATGACGCAGCCGGCAATCGCAAGCGCGACCGTCCACCACGGCGGCGCATGCTGGGTCCATAACGGCGTCGGCCAGGTCAGCAACCACTGCAAGCCCTGCGCGAGCCACAGCATCAGCTGATGCGCAGCCAGTAGCAGGGCATCCAGCGGCACGATCAGCCACAGCAAGGTGAGCGGTACCACCAGCATCGTCACCAGCGGAATCGCCACCGCATTCGCCAGCGGTCCGACCAGTGACACCTGTTGGAACAACGCCAGCGACAGCGGTGCCAGGCCGAGCGTCACGGCTGCCTGGGTTGCCAGCACGGTGTACCACCACGGTCGGCCACCGACGCGACCAGCCGAGACATACAGCAGGAAGGCGACAGCACCGAAAGAAAACCAGAAACCCACCGCCAGCACCGCCCAGGGATCGATCACCAGCACTACGGTCAATGCCAACAGCAGAATCAGCCACGGCGACAACGTGCGACGCAGCATCAGCGCAAATGCAGCTGCCAGCAGCATGTAGCAGGTGCGCTGTGCCGGCACCTCGAAGCCCGCCAATGCGGCGTAGCCCACGGCCACTACAGCGGCCACCAATGCCGCCGCCTGTTGTGCCGGCAGCAGCGCGACCAGTCGCGGCGAGCGACGCCATGCCGCCAGCGTCAGCCAGCCCATCCAGCCGGCGAACAGCGTGACGTGGGCGCCACTGATCGACAGCAAATGCGACACTGCGGTGGCATTGAACAGTGACCAGTCGGCCTCACTCACCGCGCGCTGATCGCCAATTGCCAGCGCGATCAGCACACCCGCGTAGCGTTGACCGGCGAGCGCCGTTTGCATACGCTCGCGCAGGCGGTCGCGCAAGCGGTTGAGGTAATCGATCGGGCGACCGGCGTTCGTTGCCAGCAGACGATTGATGTCATCGCCGCGGACGCTTCCGGTCGCGCGCAAATTGTTCTCCAGCAACCAAGCTTCGACATCGAAGCCGTTCGGATTGGCGTATCCGTGCGGGCGCTTGAGCCGTACGGTTAATTGCCAACGCTCGCCGGCATGCAGCTTCGGTAAGGGTTCGCCCTGCAGCTCGCGCACAGTGGCCCGATACCAGCCCAGCGCGATACGTGGCGGAACAATGGCGTCTGGCGTCAGTACTCGTTCAACCCGAAATGCAAAGCGCACGCCCTGTTGATCCGCCTGCGGCAGTTCATCGACGATGCCGACCAGTTGAATGTCGCGGCCTTCCCACGCGTGAGGTAGCGCATCTGCCATGCGCAGATCGGCGCGCAGCCAGACGTAGCTGGCACCTGCAGCGACGGCAAGCATCAGTGCGACGGATAGCGCCGTGCGTGTCTTTCGCAGCAAGCTGGCGAGTGCCAGCAGCAGAGAGACGAGCAGCGTCGCGGCCGAAGTCCAGCGCGCCGGCAGCTCGGGCGTCAATTGCGCCAGCGCAATCGCAACGCAACCCGCTAGCAACAACAGAAGTGCGCGCATGGTGGCGCAGATCGGCGGCGCTATGGCGCCGGCGC
>Ga0116193_1003837_pt1 | contig 10712 bp, 9 predicted proteins | sample AD_UKC115_MetaG_FD_89892 | JGI IMG/M metagenome (GOLD analysis project Ga0116193, IMG submission 89892) | Active sludge microbial communities of municipal wastewater-treating anaerobic digesters from Hong Kong - AD_UKC115_MetaG | ecosystem: Engineered > Bioreactor > Anaerobic > Digestate | place...
ATTGATTAACAGGCAGATTGATCGAAGCATTGATTTTACCGTATATATTCAGCGATTCAGAAACGTCAATGACCCTAACACTGAACGAGCCTATAATGCTATAACTTACGTACTTCGACAAGAATCAGATGTTCCACTTGAAAATCTGACCAAACTTCACTTTTGGAAGAATATATTTGACCCAGAAACATCAACTAACGAAGTTGATTTTTTCGAACAGAACTTTGCAAAGCTCTTTGCTGAGTATCAAGTTAGTTTAATCAAGCAGCACTTTTATAAGTACATGCAAGAACAGGGCTATGATTACGCTCCGGCAGTTAATGACCAGACTTTGAGTACCCTGGAAAGCAACAAGCCTTGGGATTTTGTGAACAGTGTATTAAGAGAAGCTAAATTCGATTTTAGAGTATTGCCTCCAGAGTTTTGGGATACAGAAGAATTTGATTATCGCATAAAACTTAAGAAGCAAAGTTCAGGTGCGGAAGTTGAATTCAGTCAATTATCTACAGGTGAACGAGTGCTTTTTGCCCTAGCATTGGTAAGATATAAGGCAGAAAAAAGAGCCACCACTTTTCCAAAACTGATTCTATTAGATGAACCCGACGCTCCATTGCACCCAGCAATGACGGAAACCTTGATTGAGGTATTAAATAAAATCTTCGTGGATGAGTACAACACTAATGTCATCATGACTACGCACTCTCCAGCAACAGTGGCTCTTTCAAGGGAAGACCATGTATTTACTGTCAAGGCATCAGGTAGCCCGAACAAGGTTACAATTCTGCCTGCATCCAAGCAAAGTGCCCTTGATGAGCTTGCTAGTGGTTTTGTGGCAATTTCTAATGAAGAAAATCAAGAGCGAGTAGATTTTGAAATCAAACAATCTCGAAAACCTATACTTTTTGTTGAGGGCGACACAGATAAAGCCATACTAGAGACCGCATGGAAAAAAATATATCCAAATGAGGCTCAGCCATTCAAGACAATCGCTTGCGGTAATTACGATCAGGTACGCTATAAGATTGACGCTACAACCGTTGAAGAGTTTAGTGACAGTAACACAATTGGGGTTATGGACTTTGATGAAGCCTACAGTGCATTTAATGGTTTGAGGTCAGGCTTTTCCCAAATTACAGGCACTAAATCTACATGCCTGACCAGGACAAGACCAAATGACAATAAAGAAATACTATGCTTACTGTTGCCCGTACCTACTTACAGAGATAGTTACGCATCAAAAACATTAGGTGCCAAATCAAAGCTAACAATAGAAATGTTGTTCACCGACACTGTATTAAGTGCAAGTAATAATTTAAGAAATGAACCACAGCCTGGTGGAGGTACTATCCCTGTCTTTCAAGGGAACAAGAGCAGATTTGCCAAAAGCATAGTGCCAAGACTAGATGCAGCAGAATTTGACGCATTCAAGCCTTTGCTTGAGATATTCAAAAACAAATTTGTTTAATGCACTAAGGGGGCTAAAGCCCCAAGGGGTTATGCGTATCTGTTGCCCGTTTTTCACGGTATTTATAGTCTAGATAGTCGTCCCAGAGTAAATCACACCAGCGACGTATCTCTTTGACGATGAGGGGTGAACTATTTTCGAGGTGCTCCACCATAGAAAAAGCCTCAACCGACAAGGGTGGGGCTTTTTCTATTGATAGCATGGATAGTATTGTTAGTATGCGGGCACTGTCCCGAGAGGGTGAGAACTGCTAGTGGCAGTTCGAGGAGACGCTCCGATCGAGCCAAGCTCGTAACCGCTAGTGGCTAAAAGTAGGCAAACGGAGCTTGACGTGTACCCGCCCGCTCCACCATATTCTGATTTTTTACGGCTTTTGGGTAGTCATTTTTCATTTGATGATGCAGGCCCGAATAAAGCCGTGCCGCACACGTAACGACTCCTGCCGAACCGTTTCTTGTGTGGCGGCATTCTGAAATACTTGTCGTACATTATCCGAAGTCCTCCAAAACCTGCTATGCTATCTGCATGAAGCGCAAAGAGGCCGAGCGGCGGATGTTGAAAAATGAAGTAGTGTTTCGACGAAAGAATAGAGCCGTTCAAAAGGGGCTCGATGATCTAGTTGCTCTGGCTCAGGACGAGGGGCAAGAAGAGCTGATCGACCCTGGCTTGGCTAAGCTTCATTTTTTTTGCGAGTGCGCTGACGAGAACTGTCGTGAGCGTATTGTTCTGCGGGCTCAGACGTATAAAGCTGCTCACGCAAACGACAAAAGGTTTATCGTGTTGCCAAATCATGCTATTGCCGATATTGAAAAAGTTATTAAAACAACCGCGTCGTACAGTATTGTAGAAAAATTTATGAAACCACCAAAGGGTTCTGTCTCGCTGCAGTCAACACCCGCAAAAAAACGTATGACGAATCGCAGTGAATAATCCTCATTGACTTTTTTTGTGATGTATACTACCGTAGGTATTGTAAAAGCGCTAATAAAAATTATGTAAAAATTCTAGGAAAAAAATGAAACCACATGCTTTGAATGAATTTTCTAAACGACACAGGAAACACGTCCTCGTAGCTGCGATAGCTGGTATAACGGGCGCACTCCTTACCGCCGGAGTGTATGCGTATCAATCAAATAAGAAAGTATACGCAGATACCGTGACATACGGAAAAGGGGTGTATGAAATTTCCAAGCCAATCATTGTGCCAGACGGAGGCGCCCTCGTAGGTGCTGGCGAAGGTCAGACGATCTTGCGTGCTGCCAGTGGTTACAAAGGAACACTTGTGCAGACGTCCGGCTCTCTTGACCCGCTCACTGAGGGCAAGCATCATCCTGGTGTAAAAATTCGAGACATCACGATCGATGGCAACAAAACGGCAGCGAGAGGCGTATATGTGTTGGCCGTTGATGATCTGGTGATTGAAAACGTTGAGGTTAGGAACACGACCGGAAATGGTATTGAGCACAGGGGAACAAAAGGTACTGCCACAACCCAGCGACAAACTTGGAGCAATGTGACGGTTCATGATTGTGGTGGCTGGGGGGTATATAATGGTCTGCGTACGCGTAAGGTGTCCTATGTAAACATAAAAGTCATGAACTGTGAAAATGGAATGACTATTGATCATTCCGAAGCGCAAGCAAACGGCATCCAAGTCAACGACAATAAGGGCGATGGTCTCTGGATCAGAAATGTTTTCAGCATCAACCTTACCAATATTCGCGCAACTGGAAATGGGCGCTACGGTATTCATGTCCAGGGTATGGTGTACTCTATGGGGACAGCTTGGGAGGCCCAAAATAACGGGAAGACTGATGTGTGGTTTGATGCGAGCGCTCCGCTGCCTTCATTTAACTATGGCGTTACGAAGCAGACGGTAATCAATGGGCTCGTCGTAGGCAAGTTACCATACAATTTTGGAAAATATAACGGGACGGGCAATAATCCGCTCGTTATCGATAAGGGGGTCGACGTCACGATTTCTGGCCAGAAAGTATATGCCCCGCCAAAATCTTAGTAATACTTGATATCAGCTATGGAGGACACCCGGGTTGCGTGAAGCGTAAACTCCCGGGTGTCTTATTTTGTGAGATAGTTCATAGAATTTTCTCAGCTTTAGCGCGCATAGTGTGTGACGGAAAGGGGATATATCATAATGAAATATCATTCACTCATAAAAAAAATTCATCATCTGGTGGGAGCTCGAGATGACGAATCGCAGGATGCACTCGAACTTGTGGTAGAAAACGTGGCAGTACACCTCACCGATCGAACGCGTCGGGGCTTTGCCGCGCAGCTCCCTGCCGAACTCAAAACAGCGGCAATGATGGTGCCGACGGCAACCTCTATCGATGACGATATTATTGAACAATTTATGGACCTTGATGATGTAGATGAACATCGGGCGAGGGACTACCTGCGAGCTGCATGGCAAGCGCTGTGCGAGCTTTTTGACCGCGAGTCAGTGCAGGATATTACGGCTGAGTTACCTCGCCGCATGGTCGCGGTACTCGAATAGTGTCGGTCGCACCGGTTTTCATGTAAGTACAAGGAGGGGAATCATGTCACTACGAGAAAAGAGCCGCCATCAACGCAAGGGTATCAGCCGAGCACGGAGCATCATACATCGCTATGATGGTCATAAGATGAGTGCAGTCGTCAATCACATTCACTTTGAGCGACTGCATGGCTTTGAAAGTACCAAGCACAAGAGTAAGCCCCACTTTGACGCGTCACAGGCTGCTGAAGTGTAAGTACGACTGCATTTACGTCTCATGCGCACGCCGCCAAACCCGAGGGTTTTTGTCCCCCGCGGAGGGCACCATCCAAAAAGCCCACCGTTCGGCGGACTCTTTGGATGGTGGAGCTACGGGGACTCAAACCCCGGACCTCAGCGCTGCCAGCGCTGCGCTCTAATCAACTGAGCTATAGCCCCAACTACATGGCCCATATTGTTAAGGGGTTTGCGTCTGGGACTCAACTCACCTTCGGCGAGCCCGCAGTTTCGCGGTTAGCAGCACAGCTGCACCGGAAAGCTGCCTTGCGACCCGCTGACGAGCGGGTCTCACCCGGACCTCAGCGCTGCCAGCGCTGCGCTCTAATCAACTGAGCTATAGCCCCTAGACGGAAGCCTTGGTGCGAGATCCAAACAACAGGGATAGTGTATAGCAAAATATGTATAAAGCAAAATCTCTAAAAACGTAAAAACAAAAAGCGAGAGCACTCTCTTTACGGACCCTGAGAAAAAAGCGTATACTACGATCATCATTACTATAAGCGTTAAGATGGAGAGTGCGCTATGGAGCCAAAAAGCCCGTTTCAGCTAGGCGGTACAGACAATACAGACAAAAACCAAACTGCGAACGGGGTTACCCAGCCAGTCGTTGACCCGATGATGGTTCGCCCTTCCGGAGCCCCAACGATACCGGGGTCTCAGGCATCAAATGACACGACAAAAACCATCCCCGTTTCTGAAGGCGAATCTGTCACGCAGGAAGCTACCGATCTGCCGAGCGGGGTCGGTGAAAGCGCGACGGCGAGCACGGCAACTACACAGCCCACCGAACCCGCACCGTTTGCTAGTGCGGCACCGACGAATTCCGTGCAGCCAAATGAGCCAGTGACGGAAAACACCCCTTCGGCTCCAGTTGCTGATGCCGCTCCCGTAGCGAGCGGATCGGTTGAGCCCGCCCCCGTAGTTGGCACCAAGCCAAAAAAGAAATGGCTGATACCCGTAGCGGCTGGCACGCTCATCGCCTTGCTAGCCGGGGGTTATGTCTTTGGCATCTATCTGCCAAATCGACCGGAAAATGCCTACAAGATCGGCATGAAACTCACCGGGATTGCCACCGATCGGGTGATAAACTACACCAAAGAGCGCAAAAAATACGCCTCTAGCTCCATCGATGCGACAGCATCAGTCAAGCAAGCTGGTGGTAGTTTTGACATGGCCATCAAAGGCGAATCGAGCGAGACGGCAGGTATCGCAACTGTAGACGCCAACATAACCGGGCAGAAAATAAATGCTGAGCTCCGGGTGGCCGATGCCGCGCAGTCTGAAAACCCCGATGTATACCTGAAGCTTACGGGTGTTACGCCGTTTCTCCAGCAAATGTCGGCGGATCCCAAGCTGGCGCAGCTCGATGGCAAATGGATCGCTATTGATCATACGATCATCGATACGTACCAAAAGCAGATTGAGGCACAGTCTGGTGCCAGCATCAAAGAAATGCCGACAGCAGACCAAGTGAATGACGCAGTGGCCAAAGTGCAGCAGGTCAACAAAGATTATCTCTTTACAACGAACAAAGACAAGGCAGTGCTCCAATACAAGGAATATGTTGGTAAAGACACGAGAAACAACCGCGCTGCCTTCCACTACAAAACTGGTTACGATAAGGCGCATCTCAAAGAGTACGTCAAGGCAGTTGGCAAGGCACTCGACAGTAGCAAGCTCAACGATTGGTCCAAAAAACAGGCTGACGGCAAAAATTTGAGTGCGCTATTCCAACTTTCGAGCCTTGAAGACACCGTAGAGAAAACCAAAGGTGACGAAACATTTGATCTCTATGTAGACCAAGGTACCAAACTCATCCAGAGTGTTGTTTTCACTGATAAAAAGAGTGACGGAGGCACATTTACCATTGCACAGAACTACACTGGTGGTGACAAATATCCGTTTGAGATATCTGCTAAAGGCTCAGGCAGCAACAAGATTGCCATGGTCCTCGGTGCGACAGTCGACACCAAAACTGACAAAGTTAATTTCAGCGCCAAGCTCGACTCTGACGCGAGTATGTCGTTCAGCATGAGCGGCACTATGAAACCGAGCAACAAAAAGCTTTCAGTTGAAGCACCGACCGGAGCCGTGCCACTGGCCCAAGTCCTGCAGCAATTCGGCGTTGATCCGAGCGTTCTCATGGGTAGCGGAGCGACGACGCCGGCAACTACCCAGCCCACCGCATCTACTACTCGGCAGATGTAGGTAGTGAGAGAGTTTGAGGTATGGTTCTGAGTATCACGAGCTTGCTCGATCGGATGCACATCAAAAAGCTTGGCAAACAATTACTCGCTTCGTTGCTAGAAAGACAGGTCCGAGCTGTACGGCGCAGAAACAGCTGTGCGGTCATCGCCGTAGCTGGCTCGGTCGGTAAAACGACCACCAAACTGGCCACCGCAGAGTTGTTGCGCAGCACGTACCGTGTGCAGTACCAAGCCGGCAACTATAATGACCGTCTTACGGTGCCGCTCGTGTTTTTTGGGTATACGCAACCAAGTATATGGAATGTTTTTGCGTGGGCGCGTGTCGTCGTGCGGTGCAGTATAGCGGCGCGGCGACCATACCCATACGATGTCGTTGTTGTTGAGCTCGGCACCGATGGGCCGGGTCAGCTCCAGAAATTTGCTTACCTGCGGCCTGACATCACTATCCTCACGGCGATCACGCCGGAGCATATGGAATATTTCAAAACGCTCGATGCTGTCGCAGTAGAGGAGCTGACTGTTTTCAACTTCAGTAAACAAGTCCTCGTCAACACGCAAACCGTGCCAGCTCCGTATCTGCAGGGTAAAAGGTTTGTGTCGTACGGCACGGAGTCACAATCAGGGGCAACGTACTGCGTCTCCACCGAGCGTTTTTACCTCGGAGGCCAAGATTTACAGATACACACTCCGTCTGGGATGATATCTGGGACGGTCCAATACATGGGAGTGCAAGGCGCACTCTGTACGGTGGCCGCCGTGGCAGCTGCGGATCTTTTGGGGATGCCACACCATGATATTGCGGATGCTTTGCGTAGCCTGCGTCCTTTCGCCGGACGGATGCAGGTACTTGCAGGCATACAAGGGAGTACGATCATAGACGATACCTACAACGCGACACCGATTGCCACCAAAGCAGCTCTCGATGTTCTCTACGCGGCTCCAGCGTCTCAGAGAATCGCCGTGCTCGGTAGCATGAATGAACTGGGTGAGTACACACAGGAGGCGCACGAAACAGTCGGAGCATACTGCGAAGCAGAGAAACTTGCTTTTGTCGTGACGCTCGGCGCGGACGCTCAAAAGTGGCTGGCACCAGCCGCACAAAAAAATGGCTGCACAGTCGTGAGCTTTGGGAGCCGCCGTGAATGTGCGCACTACATCCTGCAGCATATACAAACAGGCGCGGTCATACTTGCAAAAGGCTCGCAAAACGGTGTGTTTGCCGAAGAGGTCGTCAAATATTTGCTCGCCGACCCAGCTGATGCATCCCGGCTTGTTCGCCAAAGTACATGGTGGCTCGCCCACAAGGAAAAAGACGACATTGCTGCTACACTATAAGCAGTATGCAAGTCGTCGTACAGGAACTCCTCGTAAACTACATTCGGGTAGGAAAAGGCAAGCCGGTCTTTATTTTACATGGCTGGGGAGATTCGAGTGCTGGTTGGCGTGCTTTTGTAGCGGAGCTTGCCAAGCACTATGAGGTAGTTGTGCCTGATTTGCCTGGATTTGGCGGTACTGAAATGCCCAGAGAAGCTTGGAGTGCGACAAACTACGCCGTTTTTGTGCGGGATTTTCTCAAAAAAATTGCAGTACGTCCGTATGCTGTGATCGGTCACTCAAATGGCGGGGCTATCGCCGTACGCGGGATCGGTCAGGGACTTTTCCAAACCGAAAAGCTCGTGCTGCTCGCCAGCGCAGGGGTGCGGAGTCCACACATGAATCATGGCTACCGAGTCATAGCAAAAGTCGGTAAAGTTGTCGCCTCACCACTGCCGATGAGAGTCCGTAACAAGTTGCGAGCAAGCTTGTACGCAAAAGCTGGGTCTGATTTACTCGTCGCCGAACACATGCAAGAAACATTCAAACGGATCGTGCGCGATGACGTACGAACCGATGCTGCCTACATCAGCACTCCTACGTTGTTGGTATATGGCGACACGGACACGCAGACACCTCTAGTGATTGGGCAGGAACTTGCCGCTGCGATAGAGGGTTCCACCCTTCGGGTTTTGGATGGAGTGGGGCATTTCGTTCACATCGATGCGAGTGGTCAAGTACAAAAACTAGTCGAGGATTTTTTGCGTGCATAAATTTGTCCGCAGCGTGGCTGAACTGTATTTTATACCGCGCAGTAGTACGCTCATAACCTACATGTTGCAGGCGACCGAATACCAGCCGCTGACGTTTCTGAAGTGGTTTTGGCGTACAGAGGACTTTGCTCGTGTGATGCGCAGGCGGACACTTGATCCTACTAAAGCCGCTCGTCTCGTGAGAGCAGGAACATTCTGGGGTATGCTGTCACAGGCCATTTTTGGGGTGGCGTGCATCGTTGCGGAGATACACGGGCATTTTGTGGGGGGGATATGGTTCGGGCTGGCGCTCGTACTGGCCTATCCTGTCGTGTGGGTGCATATTGTCGCTTTAGTTGTGTGGATGGGTCGAATTTTTGTGGTGGGACCTCGAGAGAAACAGTACGCGGCGGACGCTGCCACGAGGTTTCAAAATCATGCTGGGCTACGGATTGCTATCGCCGGGAGTTACGGCAAAACTAGTATGAAAGAGCTCCTTGCTACAGTACTACAGGAGGGGAAAAAGGTTGCTGCCACCCCGGCGAATATGAATGTCATAAGTTCGCATGCTCGTTTCGCTCGTTCGCTCCAAGGTGACGAAGAAATTGTGCTCGTGGAGTTTGGCGAAGGAAAACCGGGTGATGTGGCGAAGTTTGCAGACATTGTGCGGCCGCAGTACGGAGTGATTACCGGGCTAGCACCCGCACATCTCGATGCCTACAAAACATTGCAGGCCGCTGGCCATGATATTTTCTTGCTCGCCGACGTAGTCCCGCATGACAAGTTGTATGTCAATGTCGACTCTCCTGAAACACACGCTTTTTTGCCGGAAGACGGGCAGGTGTATTCGCACACGGGGGCTCTTGGCTGGCGAGTTCAAAAAGCGTCAACGGGTCTGGATGGGACGTCTTTTGATTTGGTGCGAGGGCGGCGTCGGCTCATGCTACACAGTGAACTTGTCGGTCTACACCATGTCGGACCGCTGGCTTTTGCGGCAGCATTTGCACTCTCACTCGGTCTGAGCGAAAAGCAGGTTATGGCGGGTATCTTGAGGACAAAACCGTTTGAGCACCGTATGCAGCCCTACAAATTGGCCGGGGCTTGGATTGTAGACGATACGTACAATGGCAACCTCGAGGGCATAAAAGCCGGCACGCAGCTGCTCAAAAGCCTCAAAGCAGCCCGCAAAGTCTACGTCACTCCCGGTCTTGTTGACCAAGGTGCAGAAACTGCTGTCGTTCATCAACAAGTCGGGGCGTATATTGCAGCTGCGAAGCCGGATGTCGTCGTACTGATGCAAAATTCCGCACTCCACTCGATACAGGCCGGACTGATCGATGCTGCATACCGCGGCGAAGTGAGGATCGAGGAGGATCCGCTGAGTTTTTATCAAAATCTCGATAGTTTCGTCGCTGCTGGAGATGTTGTTCTCATGCAAAACGACTGGACTGACAACTACCGCTAGATTAATCGCCATGTCACCGTCATGTCACGTGCTACTCGTCATCTGTCATCTTTCACAAAGTATTACCCCATAGACCGTATCGATTGAGCCTCAGCCGCTGCTGGCGAAAGAGTGGTCTAACTTGGCGGGGGCATCATCGCAGGTGAATTTGCGCGTTCCTTATCCCGCATCTCTTAACTCTTATCTCTTAAATCTGTATACTATCCTCTATGCAAACAGTCGCAGTTTTTTTCGGCGGGCAATCGACCGAGCACGATGTATCTATCATTACGGCACTCACGAGCATCATTAAGCCGCTTGAGCTGACGAGAAAATACCACGTTGTACCAGTCTATATCGCCAAAGACGGCCAGTGGTACGTCAGTGACAAGTTAAAACAGGTGGCGCTCTACCAAGGCAATGGCCTGCGTGACCTCGTAGCCCAAGTGAAGCCGACAGGGGTAGTTATGGGAAATGGGATGAAACTGCTGGTGCCGACACGGATTGGCGGCCGCAAAGTCATCTCGGTTGACATCGCCTTTCCGGCCATGCATGGCACGCACGGGGAGGACGGTGAGCTCATGGGTGTTTTTGAACTCTGCGGGGTGCCATATGTCGGTTGCGGGGTGGCGGCGAGTGCAGTTGCTATGGATAAGGTGCTCGCAAAACAGGTCGCCAAGGCCGCAGGCATAGTCGTCCCGAAGGACGTTTGGTTTTACCGTGACGCCGTGGTGTCTGATCCAAAGCTCGCGCA
>Ga0116193_1003843_pt1 | contig 10699 bp, 10 predicted proteins | sample AD_UKC115_MetaG_FD_89892 | JGI IMG/M metagenome (GOLD analysis project Ga0116193, IMG submission 89892) | Active sludge microbial communities of municipal wastewater-treating anaerobic digesters from Hong Kong - AD_UKC115_MetaG | ecosystem: Engineered > Bioreactor > Anaerobic > Digestate...
CACCGGGATCTTCAGCATCATCCGGTCGATGAAATGTTTCAGGGCCGTCGAACGCTTGTAGAAGAACATGAAAACGCCGATCGCGATCGCGATGACGATCCCGAATAGCCACCACCACTTGACCAGATAGTCGGAAATCCCGAACACCAGCTCGGTGAATGCGGGGAGGTCGGCTCCGTAGCTCTGGAACGTTTCCTTGAAGACGGGAACGACGTAGATCAGGAGAATCGCGCAGATCAGGATCGCCACTGCCATGATCGCGGTCGGGTAGAACAGGGCTTTCTTGATCTTGCCCTTGATGGTTTCGATGTTTTCCTTGTAAGTCGCGATGGTGTCGAGGACTGTTTCCAGTACGCCGGACGATTCGCCTGCGCGCACCAGGTTGCGATAGAGCTCGTCGAACTGCACCGGATATTCGCTGAGCGCCTCGTAGATCGATGCGCCGCCCTCGATGTCGCCCTTCACGCCGCCGACCATCTTCTTCATGGCCGGGTTCTTCTGGCCGCTGCCGATGATCTCCAGCGCCATCACCAGCGGCACGCCGGACTTCATCATGGTCGCCAGCTGGCGGCTGAAGACGGCAATGTCCTTCGGCTTGATGCGGCTGGCGCCGCCGCCGAACATCGGCTTGCCCTTGGCCTTGACGACAGTCGGGGTGATGCCCTGCTTGCGCAGTTCGGCGCGCAACAGGTTGGCGTTCTTCGCCAGTTGCTCGCCCTTCATCACCACGCCGCGTTTGTCCTTGCCCTGCCAGACGAACTCGACCATCGGGTTGAGGCGGCGCGCTTCCGCCTGGGTCCTGGCCTTGCTAATTGCGGCTCTGCGTGCGGACATGGCGACTCCCTTCAATCCTTGGTGACTCGGTTGATTTCGACCAGGCTGGTGACGCCGTTCTTGGCCTTGTCCAACGCAGACCGGCGCAGGTCGCGGACGCCGCTGATCAAGGCTGCCTCGGTGATCTGCTGGACATTACCACCGGCCAGTACGATCTGCTGGATCTCGTCGGTCATCGGCATCACCTGGTAGACGCCCGAACGGCCCTTGTACCCTTCGGTGCAATCCTCGCAGCCCACTGCCTCGTAGAGGGTGATGCCTGCGTGGACTTCGTCGGCGGTGAAGCCCTCGGCGAGCAACGCATGCTCGGGGAGGTGCACGGCACGTTTGCAATCGTGCAGGCGGCGGACCAGGCGCTGGGCGATCACCAGGCTGACCGAGCTGGTGATGTTGTAGGGCGCGATGCCCATGTTCATCAGACGGGCGATGGTCTGCGGTGCGTCGTTTGTGTGAAGCGTCGACAGCACCATGTGGCCGGTCTGCGCCGCCTTCACCGCGATTTCGGCGGTTTCCAGGTCGCGGATTTCGCCGACCATGATGATGTCCGGATCCTGGCGCAGGAAGCTTCGCAGCGCGGCGGCGAAGGTCATGCCGCGCTTGGTGTTCTGTTGGACCTGGTTGACCCCTGGCAGCCGGATCTCGACCGGATCCTCCACCGTGCTGATGTTGCGGGTTTCGTCGTTGAGGATCCCGAGCGCGGTGTACAGGCTCACCGTCTTGCCCGAGCCGGTTGGGCCGGTAACCAGCACCATGCCATAGGGCTTGTGGATCGCATCCAGGAAGAGTTTCTGCTGGACCTGCTCGTAGCCGAGCTTGTCGATGCCCAACTTTGCGGCACTGCCGTCCAGGATGCGCATCACCACCTTCTCACCGAACAGGGTCGGCAGGGTGCTGACGCGGAAATCGATCTGCTTGGTCTTGGACAGGTTCAGCTTGATGCGCCCGTCCTGTGGTACCCGCTTCTCGGCGATGTCCAACTGGGCCATGACCTTGACGCGCGCGGCGATGCGCTGGTGAAGCTTGACCGGCACACGCTTGACCGTCTTCAGGATGCCGTCGATGCGCAGCCTGACCCGGTATTCGGTTTCGTAGGGTTCGAAATGGATGTCCGATGCGCCCTTGCGGATGGCGTCCACCAGCACCTTATTGACGAACTTGACCACCGGGGTGTCATCCCCGCCGGCATCCACGCCGGAATCGTTGCTGAGATCCTCGTCCCCGCCGCTGACGTCCAGGCCCTCCAGGCCGTCGTTGTCGGCGTCGGCGAGATCCTCGGCCGCCTCCAGCCAGCCATCGATGCTGCGCTTCAGGCGCTCTGCATCGATCAATATCGGCTCGACTGTCAGGTTGGTGTGGAACTTGATTTCGTCCAGCGCACCATGGTCGGTCGGGTCGGAAACGCCGACAAATAGGCGACTGCCGCGCTTGAACAGTGGCAGTACCTGGTGCTTGCGCACCAGTTCCTCCTTGACCAGCCGCATCGCGGATTGACCGGGGTCGATCGCCAGGGGATCCACCAGCGGCATGCCGAATTCCATGGAATAGGCTGCCGCAAGCGCCCCGGGATCCGCCAAGCGCTTGTCCGCGATATAAGTCGCCAGCGGTACTTTCGCCGCTGTTGCCGCATCCATCGCCCTGCGCGCCGCACCTTCGTCCATGGCGCCGTCCAGTACCAGGCGCCGCGCAATGCCGGTAATGCCCATCAGATTGGCGGACGTGACTGCGCTCATGGCCTACGCTCCCCGGCGATGGTCTGACTTTACTGCAAAACCGTCCCACAAGGCATTGTTCCGCCCAAGCTAGGGGGTGGCAGGGGCGCACGCATTGGCTATCCGCGTTACGCTTTCGGCCATGGAAAACCCAGTCAAACCCTCGGTGACGGTCATCCTGCCGGCCCGCAATGAAGCGGAAGGCCTTCGCAGGACATTACCCGGTATCCATCGGATCCTGCCCGATGCGGACATCATCGTGGTCGATGATGGTTCCACCGATGCCACGCGATCCGTGGCCGCTGATGCTGGCGCACGGGTGCTGTCCGCTCCCTATGGAATGGGCAACGGTGCTGCCGTGAAGCGCGGTGCCCGCGCCGCGACCGGCGAGATACTAGTGTTCATGGATGCGGACGGCCAGCACGATCCGGCCGATATCCCTCTGCTACTGGCAAAGCTGGCCGAGGGCTTCGACATGGCAGTCGGTGCCCGGGACCGCAGTGGGCAGGCCAACCTCCAGCGTGGGCTTGCGAATGGTTTCTACAACCGCCTGGCCAGCTGGATGACGGGACACAAGGTGGTGGATCTGACCTCCGGCTTCCGCGCCGTGCGCGCGGACAGGTTCCGCGAGTTCCTGCACCTGCTGCCCAACGGCTTCAGCTACCCCACCACCAGCACCATGGCGTTCTTCCGTAGCGCCTACCCGGTGGCCTATGTGCCGATCCCAGTCGCCAGGCGGGTGGGCACCAGCAGCCATATCCGACCGTTGAAGGACGGCGTCCGCTTCCTGCTCATCATTTTCAAGATCGCCAGCCTGTACTCGCCCCTGAAGCTGTTCGTGCCCGCATCGGCCACCTTCTTCGCGCTGGGGTTGGGGTACTACGGCTACACCTTCCATACGCAAGGCCGATTCACCAACATGAGCACGCTGCTGTTCAGCGCGGCGGTCATCATCTTCCTGATCGGCTTGGTGTCCGAACAGATCACGAACCTTACCTACCAGAAAGGCGATGGCGGCACCTAGTTCCGCTCGGTTCCCGCTCGTGTGGCGTTCGTTGCGACTCTCTTTCTGCGTTGAACCGCCATTCGGCCGAGTTGGTACATGCCCCATACAAGCGCATCCGACAGCAGGATGATGAGCCGGAACCCAGCCAGCAACGCAGCGACGTTCCCGATCGATCCAGTGCCGCTGATCATGTCTCCGGCAACGGCCTCGAATACGCCGATGCCTTGTGGGGCAAAAAAGGCAATGAACCCCATGCCCCATGCGAACAGGTAAGTGGCACCAGTCTCCAATGCCGAAAAACGCATGTCGAGATCGGGGAAAGCCGTCAGGAATACAACGAATGCAGTGGCGCCGATGCACCATGAAATTGCCACTGTTCCAGCGCACATCAAATATTCGCGTGCTGGAAATTTCTTTCGCCTCCTTGCCAGGTGATGGTTGAGCAGCCATGGCAGGGAAGTCAGTCCCAGGGTGCCGCCAATGCCCGCCAGTGCGGCGATCAATCCCCAGTCTGTCAGTCCGCGATACAGCGCAACCAATGGACCGCCTAGTACGAAGGCCAGGCTGACGGCTAGCACATTCTCCAGAAGCACGAACACCGCAATATCGCGTTTTCCAGCGCCCAGGTCGGAGAATGCAGTGACCCTCCCGACCGTATGCCAGATTCCGCCGGGGATATATCGTGCTGGCAGATTGCCGATGTGAATGACCGCAAGCCGCCGGTAAGAAAAGCGATGGCCCAATGCGCGGAACACTGTTTGTGCGAACAATGGAGCCAGTAACGGCATCAGCGACCAGAGAAGCACTGCAATTGGCAAGCGCTTCAGCTGGCCGCTGGCGACTACTTCGCGAAGAGACTCGCGGCTTTCCCATGCGAAGTAAAGGAGAAAGGCGACCGCAGCAGGCGTGAAGAGCAGCTTGGCGATCCGCAGTGCCTTGCGGGCAAGCGTGATGGCGGGCGAAATGCCGGGCTGGGATGGCTGCCCGGAATGCTGGTCGTGCATCAGGCTTTCCGGCCCGCTAGGTAGCGCACCAGAAACGCAGGCATGAGCGCCAGTAGCACCGCGATTTTCTCGCTGGCATCCAGTTGGCTGCGCAGCACCGCGCGCGCCTGTTCCAGCGGCAACCGCAACAGGGGCAGGTTGCGATCCAGCCAGCTTTTGGCAAGGCCGAAGTCCTCGCTCCTGTAACGCCGCATGCGATCCATGTGGGATTCGCGCTTGCGAGGTTGGCGGCGCCACCAGACGGCGTCCGGCGCGTGCAGGAAATCGCCTTTCAATGCCAGTTCAACAAGCACGATCTGGTCGGCCCCAACGCATGCATGGATCTTGGGCAGCTCGCGCAGATGGCGGGTGCGGATCAGGCCGAGGACTGGGTGGGCGTTTCCCCAGAAGGCCGTGAAAAACCGCAGCATCGGATCCATTCCACGAGTATCGTACCAGCCGGACTCTTTGTCCCAAGCATGGTCTTCTTCGTCGATCCAGCGGGCTGTGCCGAAAGCCAGCACCGCAGAAGGATGCTCTTCCAGCAGCGCCACGCATGTCGAAATCAGCGTCGGCGACCAGACATCGTGTCCCGACGCCCACATGAAATACTGCCCCGCTGCCTGCTCCAGCACGTGGATTGAGTTGGCGGCGGCCCCCACGTTGTGCGGCTGCCTGTAATAGCGGATCCGAGCGGAGCGTTGCGCATAATCCCGGCAGATTTCTTCCGTTTCGTCCGTGGAGCCGTTGTCCGAGATCACGATCTCGACGTTGGCATAATCCTGGGCCAGCAGGCTTTCAAGCGTCGTTCGCAGGAAGCGCGCCTCGTTGTAAGCAAACAGCCCGATCGACACCAGAGGCGGATTCCGTCCGCCCGATACATCTTCCGGAATGCCCGACTCAGTCGCCATTGGCGACGCGCCTCAGATAGCCGCCGGGCGCGACCGTGATCAGCAGCTTGGCCGCGATGTCTTCGTCCGCCACGAAATCCCGATTGCGGGAAAGGAACTCGCGCACGGCCGTCTTCGGGTTGTTGCCTTGGCCCCAGGGCCGATCCTGGATAAGTTCATTCGGCATGTCCTCGATCAAGGTGTCGTACACCACGCAGTAACTGCCGGGCTCCACCAATGTCGCATAAGCCTCCAGCTCCGCGAGCACGTGATCATGTGTGTGGTTGGAATCGAGAAGTACCAACACGCGTTGCCCTGCGGCCCGTTTGCGTACGCGCCTCACGACATCAGCGTCGACCGACGAGCCTTCGATCATCTCGATGCGCGCCGCCATCGGATGAGCCTCGATCGCTTCGCGGTTGTGGCGGCGGATGTCTATGTCAATGCCAAGCACCTTGCGCTTAGGCATGCGCGGGTCGAGCGCCGTGCCTGCCTCGGACGCTTCGCAGTAATCCAGCAGCGCCAACAACGAAGCGCTGAGCATCAATGACCCGCCATGAGCGATGCCAGTTTCGATGATCAGATCGGGCCGCACGTCCCATATCAGCTCCTGCAATGCAGCCATGTCTTGCGGGAACTGGATCACCGGCCGGCCGAGCCAGTGGAAATTGTAGGCATACTTGTGCCTGGTGATTTCGCGCAGCCAGATCCGCGAAAGCGCCTGCACATCGGAATCCTGCTTCAAGCCGGCGATGTTGCCGGCAACCTCAGCCTGAAAGCGCTCGGTCTCGTTCATGGGTGGGGAAGTCCTTCCAGGGAGTGGTGCGCGGACGGATGAATTCGCCGCCCCGAGGGCCGGCATTGGCAACCAGATCCAGCGCGGATACGAATGGGGTGAACTCGCCGTGCAGCTGCGGATAATGCGCTTTGGCGTAGTCCATGTATTCCACCGAGATGCCAGCGCGATCGAACGCTGCGTGGTCTAGGTAGCGGGCGGCACCGTGGCCTGTGACATAGACGGTGCCGCCGAGTGAGCGAACGATATCGAGCACGCGCGAGCTGCCACTGCCGCTTATGTCGAGTTGGGCGACATCGACGAAGCGGCAGTCGCGACCGAGGTCGTAGTATCCACAGAGTGCCAGCAGGGACTCGGCGGCCAATCCTCCGAGGTCGGCGTAGTCGCGCGCGTACACGCCACGCACCAGGTCGATCATTGCGTCGCGGTATGGCGCGTCTCGATATGCGCCGGTCAGCAGGGCCAGGTGCTCCTCGCGCCAAGCGCGCTTGTCGCTGGCCCGCACTTGGTTGATGCGCTGACCCAGGTGCAGGTCTGCAAGCGGTACGGTCATCCAGCGCGGTCCGGCGGCAGTCTTGATCTGGACGCGGTTGACGAAGCTTCCCTTGGAGAACTGCACATCGGTGTAGTGCACGTATATATCCGCCAAGCGGATCTGTTCGAGCAAGCCGATCCATGGGAATAGCATCGGTTGCGAGATCACGACTTTCATTCCGACGAAACCGGTGCAGCTGCCGCGTCGGATAGGAAGCGCTCCATCAGGATCACGTCGATATAGGCCTCGTCCTCGCGGTAGTGACCCGCGAGTCGGCCGACTTCGAGATAACCTTCACGGCGATAGAAGGCGATGGCGCGCGCGTTGTCTGCGCGTACCCGCAAGCCGACCTTGCGAATGCGATATCGGTCGAACAAGTACCTGTGCAGCAGGTCGATTGCCGCAGCAGCGATACCCCTGCCCTGCGCATCTGGCGACAGGCAGATCCCAAGTTCGCAGTGGCCCTGGAAGGTGTCCAGAGCCGCGGCTTGCACATAGCCTAGAACGGCATCGTCATCGCGCGCGGCGATCACGAAGAGCAAGAGGTCGGTCTGGTTCGCGCGTTCCAACAGCCATTCACGCACGCGCCCGATTGGATTCGGCTGCGCGCGTGCCATCAGCTTCGCCTGCAACTCCACGTCGCTGCGCAGTATCGAAAGCGCCGGCAAGTCGGCTTCGCGCCAACCGCGCAGTTGCAGCATTGTGCCTTCGAGCATCGGGCCGATCATAGGAAGAACAGCTTCAGGCCGGGGCGCGCAAGCGCCGGGATATCCGCAATGATCTGGCGGGCATGCGCCGGATTGAGACCGATCAATACCGCGTCGAGTTCGGCAGGAAGCCGTTCGGGCGGCAGTATCGGCTTGTGGTCGAAGGATTGGCCGTGCAGGAACGGGTTGTTGTCGAGGTGGCATGCGACGCGTTCGGGACAAGCCAGGCTGGAGCGCAGGAACGCCCCGTAGAACCCGGCGCCGTAGATGGCTACTTGCGCCTGGATTGGTAGCACGCGCTCGAATTCGCGAACGCGTCCGCCTGCGTCGCGCCAGAAGCTGGCCAGGCTGGAAAGTTCGGTGCAGGCACGTTCGACCCCGGCGCGGTCGTTTGGCGCAGCGGGGGTCAGGCCATCTTCGGGTTTTCGCGCCAACAGCACGAATGCGCCGCGATGCGCCATGTCGTCGATGCATTCGGTGATCAGCCCGGCTGCCGCGACAAGCTGCGCGAGGGATGGTGCGGTGAAGTGGTTGCAGTGGTCGACCACCACGAAGTCGGCGATGTTTGTCAGTACGTTCGGCACCACTGCATAGAGCCGACCGCCCGGGCGCATCAGGGAAGCGATATGGCCCAGCGTGTCTGCAACATTGGGGATGTGTTCAAGCGAAAAGAACGAGGTGACCAGGTCGAAGCGCTCCTGCCAGCTTGCAGGCGTGCGCTTGATCGCGCAGTTCTCTCGCGGGACGAAAGTGCTCCAGAATGACTCGTAGCGAGAGCTGACATCGTAGAGATGCGGCACGATGCCTGGCTCCTGCGCGCACAGCGTCCGGATGGTGGAGCTCTTGGCGCAGCCATAGTCGAGCAGCAGCAGGGGTCCCGCGATGTCGCCAAGCGTTTCGCGCAGAACTCGGACTTGGTGCGCAGTCCGGTATATCGGCGCGCCGTCGCGCATCTCGTATATCTGATCCTCTTCCTCGCTGTCGACCAAGATGTCGTAATCGTGGTCGTAGAATGCGTCGATGTCCTGGATTGCGCGCGTCTGCAGGTGCCCGCACACCATGCATGCGAACACTTCGGTGGTGGAAGGGTGCTGGCGGCACAACGAAGTCAGCGACTGGCCGTCGATAGAGCGATACAGTGCCGTGCCGAGCGGCGCGCGGCATACGTTGCATGCATTGGCATCTGATGTGGCCATCAGTCGGCGCAAAGTTCGGGGTGGATCTGGCGGAAATCGACGCCAGCGGCGAACGAGCCTTTCCAGCCGTGCGCGCGGCCGGTCGGCTCGTTGAAATTGAAGTACCGAAACTGCATGGACCAGCGCGGGCGCATGCTCCGGTTGTAGCCGGACGCATGCAGCGTGAGGAAGTCGATTAGTACCAAGTCGCCAGGGACGGTGAGTGGTGCGACCTCGGCATAGCGTCCAATCACCTGTTCCTCGTCTTGTAGTCTGAGTGCATATGCACCGCTGCGTTCGCTGCCTGGTTCCGGTTGGGTTAGTACCGGGATCGGTCCGTTGGTGTGGGAGCCGGGGCAAAAACGCACCGGGCCGAGTTCTTCCGTTACCGCTCGCAGCGGGCTCCAGAAGACCAGTCCGTCGAGACTGCGCAGTTGCGCTGGATATTCCTGGTGCCACTCGGCGCGGAAACGGTCTTCCGCGGGATTGTCGATGCGGATGCCGTAGCCGCCAGCGGCGATGGCGGGCGCCGAGCCGGGCCGCAATTGCGCGAACACCCGCTCATGGCGCAAGTCGGCGAGCAGGCGGATGAACGCCGGGATCTGCTTTACTGCGTCGTAAACCTCGCTACCCCATGAACGATCGATGGCGATGAGCGCGGCGTAGCCGTCGTCGAAATTTCCCGCATCGAACGGCGCGCGTTCGTCGCGAATTCCGTGGCGCAGCATCACCTGGCCGATCACGTGGTGGATCGCGCGTTGGATGGGCAGCAATTGGGTGCGCGCATCGTAGAAGCCGGGTACCACCAGCAGGCCGTCGCGCCGGAACGCGTCTAGCTGGACGGCGGACAGTGGCGTCGAATTCATCGCGGGCTCCGGCCGAGGTGCTTGATCACATGTCCGGCGACGCGCGCGATCTGTGCGCACGTGAGGTCATGGTAGCTGGGTAGGTTCAGCGAACACCGAGCAAGTGCGTGACTGACGTGGTGTTGCGGCTGATGATCAAACATCGGCAGGGACGAAAGAGGCCAGAAGAACACCCGCCCGTCGATGTTGTCCGCCTTGAACCGGGCAATCAGCGCTTCCCGGTCGAAGGGTGCGTCTGCGACGATGGTCGGCATCCAGTAACCGTTGACCGTGCCCGCGGGTTCCGGGTTCATGCGCAGTGGCAGCCCTTCAAGCTCGGTGCGATAGCCTTCGAACACGCGCCGCTTCCCCGCGATCAGTTCATCGATCCGCTCCAGCTGCCCGCAGCCGATCGCTGCCTGCACGTTCGACATCTTGTACTTGAAGCCGATGCGTTCCGGCCAGAATTGCCGCGTTTCGCCGCGTGCGCGGCCGTGGTTCGACAGCGTGAGCACGCGTTCGTACAGCGCATCGTCGTCGGTGACGAAAAGGCCTCCTTCGCCGGTGGTGATGGTCTTGGTGCCGTGGAACGAGAATGCGCCGAATGCGCCCATCGAACCGGCCCGTCGACCATGCCAGGCCGAGCCGATCGCCTCGGCGGCGTCCTCGATGAGGTGCAACCCGTGCCTGTCCGCGATCGCCGCGAGCGCGTCGATGTCGCAGAGGTTGCCGTAGAGGTGGACGGCGAGGATCGCCTTGGTCCGCGACGTGATCGCGGCTTCCACGGCGGCCGGATCGATGCACCAGCTGTCCGGCAGCACGTCGACCAACACCGGTTTTGCGCCGAGGTGCACGATGGGCACCACGGAGGCGATCCAGTTGATGTCGGCGAGGATCACTTCGTCGCCGGGCCCGATGCCGAGTCCCGCCATGCCCATGTGGAGGGCGCCGGTGGCGCTGGAAGTGGCGATGGCGTGGCGCACGCCGAGGTGTTGCTTGAACAGCCGTTCGAAGCGTTCGATGTATTCGTAGCAGCGCTCGCCCCAGCCATTGGCGACGGCATCGTTGGCGTAGCCGATCTCCAGCGCCGAGATCGAGGGCTTGGTGTAATAGATGCGGTCGCTCGGGGCGTGGGCGTTCATGACACTTCCAGTTGCGGGACCGCGGTGACGAATTTCCCGCCCCATTCGCCGATGTACGCCAACTGCGAGGTGATTTC
>Ga0116193_1003844_pt1 | contig 10699 bp, 7 predicted proteins | sample AD_UKC115_MetaG_FD_89892 | JGI IMG/M metagenome (GOLD analysis project Ga0116193, IMG submission 89892) | Active sludge microbial communities of municipal wastewater-treating anaerobic digesters from Hong Kong - AD_UKC115_MetaG | ecosystem: Engineered > Bioreactor > Anaerobic > Digestate | place...
CCCATGAAGACGGCGATCGGGATGGTCATCGCGATGGAGAAGACGCCCCACGGGCTTTCGGCCAGGGCGTTTACCACTACCAGGGCGAGCACGGCCAGCAGGATCACCATGATCACCAGCACCCCGACGATCGCGGCGACGCCGCCGACGGCGCCGAGCTCGTCGCGGGCCATCTGGCCCAGGGACCGCCCGCGTCGCCGGGTCGAGATCGCCAGTACCAGATAGTCCTGCACGCAGCCGGCGACCACGGCGCCGATGATGATCCAGATGGTCCCGGGCAGATACCCCATCTGGGTGGCCAGCACCGGACCCACCAGCGGGCCGGCGCCCGCGATGGCCGCGAAGTGGTGCCCGAAGAGCACCCGCCGGTCGGTGGGCAGATAGTCGGTGCCGTTCTCGAAGATCTCCGCCGGGGTGGCGTGGTCGTCGCGCGGCTGGACGATCTTCATCTCGATCAGCCGCGCGTAGAACCGGAAGCCGATGACGTAGGTGCAGATGGCCGCAACCACGAACCACACCGCGTTGACGGTCTCGCCGCGGAAGAACGCGATGATTGCCCAGGCGACCGCGCCCAGCACGGCGATCAGGCCGAAGATCATCCGGTGCCGGCCGCTGATCGGGGACCGGTCGATGACCGCGACCGGGGGCAGGTCGGCATCGGTCCGGATGTAGGTGATGTGGCCGACGGTCTCTTCGGTTGGCGCAGCGGCGGGTGTGGCCACGGTGCAGTCCTTCGGGTCGGGGGTGACTCGGCATAGGGGAAGCACTGCCGATCCTGTCACCGGTTCGGCCGCCCATGCGGACATTCGCGGGGACAACCCCGGCGATTCGCGCGATCATGCCGGTCCTCGAGCCTTTTTCGATCTGCTCAGCGTCGGCTGCCAGACCCACCCGCAAAAACGTCGCATGCAGTGCTGAACATCGGAAGGGGTCCTCAGCGACCGTCGAGGTATCCCAGAATGGCGTCACAGACCTCCTGCGGTCGCTCGATCTGGATGAAGTGACCGGCGCCGGCGATCACCACCGATCGACTCCCCGGCGGCAGCGCCGCCAGCACGTCGGAATGCAGCGCCGCGTCCAGCGCGCCGTCGCTGTCCCCGTAGACCACCAGGAGCGGAAACCGCGGCTTCCCGTACCGGGACCGGTTCAGCTTCCGGTGCTGTCGGACGCCGCGCCGGGCCTGCATGTTGTGGCGGTAGTAGGACACCGCGGCCGTGCGGTGCGCGGTGTCGGGCAGGGCGGCCAGGGTGGCGGCGACGTCGTCGCGCACATCGGTGCCCGCCGGCTCCCAGTCCCGCCATAGCCGTGGGATGACCCGGGGCAGCAGCCGCTGCGGCAGCCAGGGGGTTTGGAAGAACATGATGTACCAGCTGTTACGCAGCTGCCGCCGGGCCAACCGGACGCCGCCGCCCACCCCCAGCCCGCGGGGCGGCGTTATCGCCCCCACCGGTGCCAGTGCCAGCGAAACGTGTGCGGCGAACGGTGATCCGCCGTAGCCCGCGATCGACCCGGTGGCCCACCCGCCCCAGTCGTGTCCGATGAGCACCGCATCCGGCGGGGCGCCCAGGGCTTTGTGCGCCGCGATCAGATCGCTCATCAGCGCGCCGATCGTGTAGTCACCGTCCGCGGCCGGTCCGGTCGGCGCATAGCCCCGCATGAACGGTGCCACGACGCGGAAACCGTTGGCCGCCAGCAGTGGAGCCAGCGATTTCCATCCGTGTGCGCTGTCGGGGAATCCGTGCGCGCACAGCGCCAGCCGGCCGTCCGGTGAACCCCATTCCAGGGCGGTCATCGTCAGTTCGGGCAGGCCGAGGACGATCTCGCGGGGACCGGCTGCGGAGCTCACGGCTTCGACCATACGACAGCGGTCAGTGCGCGTAGAGCGCGCGCACGGCGTCGATGGTGTCGGCTTCGGCTGCGGGTTTGTCGTCGCGGTAGCGCACCACCCGCGCGAACCGCAGGGCCAGACCGCCGGGATATCGGGTGGAACGCTGGACCCCGTCGAACGCGATCTCGACCACCTGCTCGGGGCGCACCCGCACCACATATCCATCCGTCGGACCGTCGGCCAATTCGCCGAACCGGGCCGTCTGCCAGTCCAGCATCGCATCGGTCATGCCCTTGAACGTCTTGCCCAGCATGACGAATCCGCCGCCGGACGTATCGAGGGCACCCAGGTGGATATTGGACAGCTTGCCGGTGCGCCGGCCCGAACCCCACTCGACGGCGAGCACCACCAGGTCGAGCGTGTGCACCGGCTTGACCTTGAGCCAGCCGGCCCCGCGCCGCCCGGCGGCATAGGAAGCAGCCGGATCCTTGGCCATCACGCCCTCGTGCCCGGCGGCCAGCGTCACGTCCAGAAATCGTTGGGCGACAACCGGATCGGAGGTGTGCAACCGGTCCGGCCGCTGCTGCGCGGGCACCACGGAATCCAGCGCCGCCAGGCGCGTCGTGGTGGGTTGATCGAGCAGCTCGTCGCCGTCGAGCGACAGCAGGTCGAACACGAACGCCGATAGCGGTTGGTCCCCGGCGTGCCGGCCGAACCGCGACGCAGTGACCTGGAACGGCTCGGGCCGGCCGTCGGCGCGCAGCGCAATGGCCTCCGCATCGGCGATCAGCTCACGCGCCGGCAGCGCCAGGGCGGCGTCGACCACGTCGGGGAGCCGGTCGGTGACGTCGTCGAGGCTGCGGGTGAACAGTCGCACGTCGCTGCCGCTGCGATGGACCTGTACTCGGGCGCCGTCCAGCTTGGCCTCGAAAATCGCGGTGCCGCTGAGCTTTTCGAGTGCTTCGCCGACCCCGCCGGCGGTCTGTGCCAGCATCGGGCCCACGGGGGTGCCGACCCGCAGCCGGAAATTCGCGAGCCCGTCGGCGCCGCGGGTCAGTGCCACCGCCGCGACGGACGGCAGATCTCCGCCGAGCATTGCCGCGCGCCGGATGTCCGCGGCCGGGATCCCCGCGGCGCGGGCCACTGCGTCGGCCATCACTCCGGCCAGTGCGCCCTGGCGCAGCTCACCGCCGAGCAGTCGGCGCAGGAACGTCTGCTCGTCGACGGTGGCCGAGCCGAACAGCGTGGAAAGCAGTGCGGCCCGGCGGTTCTGAGATCCAGGTCCGGCGCACGCCCCGATCTCGGTCAGGGTGGCATCAACACCGGGCACCGTCAGCATCGGCGTATCGGCGGGTGCGGGCAGCGCGCGAAGCGCGGCCCATCCCACCCCGATCTGGCGTTGGGGGAGTTCGCCGGACAACCAGGCGACGGCGACCGCGATCTGGTCCGCATCGTCGGCCGCCTGCGTCAGTAGATCGGCGATGCGCCCGATCTTGGCCAGCCGCGAACGTTCGGCGCCGACATCGGCCGACGCGGCGGCCACTGCCGACAGGGGCAGCGTCACCGCACCGAGAATTCGACCTGGTGCCAGCCCGTGGCGCCGTCGGGAGGCGGCGGCGCACTGTCCTCGGTCTGGACGGCGCCGGTGTTGTCGGTGGCCCGGACGGTGATGGTGTGCAGACCGGATTCGGTTGCCCGCCAAGGGAAACGCCACAGCCGCCAAGTGTCGCCGGTGTAGCTGGCGCCCAGGTCGGCGGGCTGCCACACCCCGGACCCAGCGGGTGAGTCGATGCGCACCTCGACGTTGCGCACACCGCGGTTCTGCGCCCATGCGACCCCGCCGAAGGTGACTGGCCCGCGGTCGATCTCGGCGCTGTCGCGCGGCACGTCGATTCGGGACCCGGTCTTGATCGGACCGCGCGCCGACCAGCCCAGCCCGGTCCAGTACCCCTGCGCCCGGTCGAACCGGGTGAGCTCGAGATCGACGACCCACTTGGTGGCCGACACGTAGCCGTACAGACCCGGCACCACCAGACGGGCCGGGTAGCCGTGCTCGGCGGGCAGCGGCTGCCCGTTCATGGTGATGGCCAGCAGGGCGTCGCGACCGTCGGTCAGCGCCTCCACCGGAGTGCCCGCGGTGAACCCGTCGATCGACTTCGAGAGCACCATGTCGGCGTCGGGGTGCACGCCGACCCCGGCGAGGATGTCCCGGACCCGGTAGCCCGTCCACCTTGCGTTCGAGATCAGTTCTCCGCCAACGGGATTGGACACGCAGGTCAGCGTAACCACCTTTTCCACCACCGGCAGGGCCGCCAGTGCGGCCATGTCGAAGGTGGTCTCCCGGTCCACCATGCCGTGCACCCGTAGGCGCCAGTCCTGGCGGGCGAGTTGCGGGACACTGAGCGCCGTGTCGATCCGGTAGAACTCGTCGTTGGGGGTAACGAACGGGGGTAGTGCGACGTTGGCGGGCTGGACCTGTGCGGGAATCGGGGGAGCGGGCACCTGCACGGATGGGGCGCTGAATGCCTGCCGGTCCGGGGCCACCGAATGCCACCGCCGGCTCCACGCGCTGCCGGCCAGACCCGCCAGGGCCCCGGCACCCGTGAGCCCCAGCGTCAACAATGCGTCGCGCCGGCCCGGCCCGGGCGTCGCCGTCGGGGATCGCCGGGAGGTGAGGCGCCGCAGCACGGCGATGCCGCACCCCGCGCCGACCAGGACGGGCAGGATGTCGACGACGCCGCCACCGGGCCGCGACAGCACCGCGACGGCCCCGGCGGCACCGGCCAGCGCGAGCACCACGCTGCCCACCGGGCGGCGCCTCGTCTCCCACCGGGCGGCGATTGCCGCCACCAGCAGGATCACCGCCAACACCGTGATGGTCAGGAACAGTTTGTCGTGCGTGCCGAAGGTCTGGATGGCCCATTCCTTCACCGCACCCGGCGTCAGGTCGATGATCGTCGAACCCACCGCGGTGCGGGCGTCGGCCCCGGACCCCAGCGGCGCCGCGAGCAGCTGCGTCACACCCAGGGCAACCGCCGCCGCCGCGATACCCGCAGCCGCCCGGGAGGCCATGCCGTCCAAGGTACGCACTTCGGGACCCGGCGGGGCTGGTGGCGCCGGGCCTCGTGCTCGCGGGACTGCACCGCTCGCCGAACCCGGACGACCGGGGTTTACATCGGCGCGGTATTTTGTCATGCAAGCACACAAGTCTTGGGAGGAATTGGAACATGGAGATCAACGGCAAGAAGGTCGTCGTCATCGGCGGTGCGTCCGGGTTCGGCCGGGCCTCGGCGGAGCTGCTCGCCAGCAAGGGCGCCAAGGTGGCCGTCCTCGACCGCGAGGGCACCGACGGCAAGGACGTGGCCAGCGCCATCGGCGGAACCTTCCTGCCCGTCGACGTCACCGATTTCGCCGGCACCGGCGACACCCTGGCCGCGGCTGTCAACGAGCTCGGCGGCCTGCACGTGGTGCTGACCACCGCCGGCGGCGGCGTCGCCGAGAAGACGTTCGGCAAGAACGGCCCGCACAGCCTGGAGACCTTCCAGAACACGATCAACCTGAACCTCATCGCGTCCTTCAACATCAGCCGCCTGGCCGCCGAGCACATGTCCAAGAACGAGCCGGAGGACGAGGAGCGCGGCGTCATCATCAACACCGCGTCCATCGCGGCGTTCGAGGGCCAGATCGGCCAGGTCGCCTACACCGCGGCCAAGGCCGGCATCGCCGGCATGTGCCTGACCATGGCGCGCGACCTCGGACCCCTGGGGATCCGGGCGCTGGCCATCGCGCCGAGCCTGTTCGCTACCGGTCTGACCAAGGGTATCCCCGACGAGTTCGCGGCCATGCTGACCAAGGACGCGGCGTTCCCGAAGCGGCTGGGCCGGCCGGAGGAGTTCGCCAAGCTGGTCTACGCCATCGTGGACAACCCGATGCTCAACGGGCAGTGCATCCGGCTGGACGCCGGGCAGCGCTTCGCCCCGAAGTGACACCCGGTGCCGGGAGTTCCTGTGACTCCCGGCACTATGACTTTTCATGGCGATCGCACTCACAGATGACCATCGGGAACTCGGCAAGGTAGCCGAGGACTTCCTCGCCGCGCAGAAGGCCCGCGCCGCGGCGCGCGACCTGCTCGAGGCCCCCGCCGAGGAGCGGCCGCCGTTCTGGACGGGTATCGCCGAACTCGGCTGGCTCGGGCTGCACATCGACGAAGCGCACGGCGGCTCGGGATTCGGGCTGCCCGAACTCGTGGTGGTGATCGAGGCCCTCGGCAGCGCCGTCGCGCCCGGCCCGTTCGTCCCGACGGTGGTGACCTCCGCGGTGCTGGCCCGGCACGGGTCGGATGATCAGAAGTCCCGGCTGCTCAGTGGACTCACCGACGGCAGCACCGCCGCCGGGGTCGGCTTCGGTGGTTCGGTCACCGTCTCGGGCGCGACCGCCACCGGCGATGCCGGGGTGGTGCTGGGCGCGGGCCTGGCCGATCTGCTGCTGATCGCCGCCGGCGACGACGTGCTGCTGGTCGACCGCACCGCCGACGGGGTCACCGTCGAGATCCCGACGAACCTCGACCTGGCCCGGCGCTCCGGCCGGGTACGCCTCGACGGCGCGCCGGTCGACGTGCTGCCGGGCGCCGCGGCCGACGCGCTGGCCCATGCGCGCACCCTGTTTGCGGCCGAGGCGGCCGGCGGGGCCGCCGACTGCCTGCGGACCGCCGTCGAATACGCCAAGGTCCGTGAGCAGTTCGGCCGCACCATCGCCACATTCCAGGCCATCAAGCACCACTGCGCCAACATGGCGGTGGCCGCCGAGAGCGCCACCGCGCTGGTGTGGGACGCCGCCCGGGCCGCCGACGACGACGATCCCGCCCAGTTCCGGTTGATGGCCGCCGCGGCCGCCGCCTCGGCCTTCCCGGCCTATCTGCGCAACGCCGAGTTGAACATCCAGGTGCACGGCGGCATCGGGTTCACCTGGGAGCACGACGCGCACCTGCACCTGCGGCGCGCCATGACGCTGCGGGCGCTGCTCGGTGGCGACGGGCCCGCCGCCGACCTGTTCGAGCTCTCCGCTGCCGGCGTGACCCGGCTCAACAGCCTGGAGCTGCCGGCGTCGGCCGAGGAGCTGCGTGCCGGTGTGCGTGCCGACGTCGCCGAGATCGCGGCGCTGGACGGGCAGGCTCAGCTGGACCGGCTGATCAGCACCGGCTACGTGCAGCCGCATTGGCCCAAGCCGTTCGGCCTGGCCGCCGGCGCCATCGAACAGGTGGTGATCGACCAGGAGTTCCGGTCCGCCCGCGTCAAGCGGCCGGACTACGGCATCACCGGCTGGGTCGTCCTGACGTTGGTTCAGCACGGAACCCCATCGCAGATCGAAAGATTCGTCGATAAGGCCCTGCGTAAGGACGAGGTCTGGTGCCAGCTGTTCTCCGAGCCCGGCGCCGGATCGGATGCGGCGGCCATCAAGACCCGCGCGGTGCGCGTCGACGGCGGCTGGAAGATCAACGGCCAGAAGGTGTGGACGTCGGGGGCGCACTACGCGCAGCGCGGTCTGGCCACCGTGCGGACCGACTTCGACGCGGCCAAGCACGCGGGCATCACCACCGTGATCATCGACATGAATGCGCCGGGGGTCGAGGTGCGCCCGCTGCGGATGATCATGGGCGGCTCGGAGTTCAACGAGGTGTTCTTCAACGACGTGTTCGTCCCCGACGAGGACGTCGTGGGCGAGCCCAACAGCGGCTGGACGGTCGCGCGGGCGACCCTCGGCAACGAGCGGGTGAGCATCGGCGGCGGGTCCGGAGTGGCCGGCGTCGACCCCGCGGCGCTGGTTGCGCTCGCCGGTGAGCACGCAGATCGGTTGGCGGGGGCCAAGATTCGCGTCGGCAATTTCCTGGCCGACGATCACGCGATCCGGCTGCTGAATCTGCGCAGCGCCGTGCGCAGTATCGAGGGCGCCGGCCCGGGCCCGGAGGGCAACATCACCAAGCTCAAGCTCGCCGAGCACATGGGTGAGTCGGCGGCCATCATGTGCCTGCTCAACGGGCAGGACGCCGCGCTGGTGGACGGACCGTCCGCGCTGCCGGTGATGATGGCGATGGGCGCGCGGGCAATGGCGATCGCCGGCGGCACGTCGGAGGTCACGCGCAACCAGATCGCCGAGCGGATTCTCGGCATGCCCCGCGACCCGCTGATCAAGTAGCGGCCCGCTTTCCTCGCCGAGCGTGCGTGTCGGCCCGCTCTCGCGCGGCGTGTCACGTACTTTCATGCACGCTCGCGCCGGAGTGCGGCGCTCAGTCGAACGCCGGCGCGACAAACCGTTGCAGCAGTGCGGTTTCGGCGTCCGGATTGTCCCCCGGCCACATCAGCAGCGAGAGCACGAGGCGCACGATCCACCGGGCGGCTTCGGGGTCGTCGTCGAGGCCGGCGAGTTCGGTGGCGAACGCGGCGACCGCCGGTGACCCGGTCAGCCAGGTGGATCCGCGGCCGTCGCGCATGGTGTCGACGAACAACTGTCCGGCCGGGTCGGCCCTGATCTCGGTCACGGCCACCCCGACGGCCGTCAGCACCCGCGCGGCGCCGGAGAGTCCGTCCACGGCCGCGCGCACCACCGTCACGATCCGGGTGGCCAGCCGGATGGTGACCTGTTCGCGGATCTGCGACTTGCCGCCGGCGTGCCGGTAGATGGTGGCCCGCGAGCAGTGCACGTGGTTCGCCAGCGCCTCCAGGCTGAAGGCGTCATACCCGTCGCGGTAGATCAATTCGGCCGCCCCGGCGTAGATCCGGTCGGCGGCTGCGGCGCCGCGATCCCCGTCGACCAGCCAGTCGTGCCGTGACATCACTCAGCGATTTTATCTCGCCATGAGACGAAATCACACTAATGTTTCAACGACGCCGCTGATCAGAACGCCGGCTCGAGACGGCATGTCGCGGGCCGCCCGACGCGGGGCTCTCGACCTGCGCGGACGGCGTTGACCCGGGTGGCGTCGATGCGCAGGCTGGAGCGGTGACCACAGCCCGTGCCGCCGGGGTGGACCCGGCCGAGTTCTTCGGCGACGCCGCTATCCAGGACCCCTATCCGCTGTACGACCGGTTGCGCGCCGGCGGTCCGGTCCATCGCGTCGGCGACTCCGACTTCTACCTGGTGTGCGGTTGGGATGCGGTCGAGGACGCCCTCTCGCGCGTCGACGAGTTCTCCGCCAATCTGACCGCGACGCTGTTGTACTCGGACGGCACCGTCTCGGCGTTCCCGATGGGGGAGCTGGACGGGCCGGTGCAGGTGCTGGCGACGGCCGACGATCCCGGTCATGCCGTGCACCGGCGGATGCTGGTTCCGCAGTTGGCCGCCAAGCGAATTCGCGCCACCGAACCCTTCGTCGCCGACACCTTCGACCGGCTGTGGGCGGAGAATCTGCGCGACGGGCGTATCGAGTGGATGAGCGCGGTGGCCAACCGGCTGCCGATGATGGTGGTCACGCGGTTGATCGGGGTACCCGACGGCGATGTCGACCTGCTGATCCCCAAGGCGTACGCCAGCGTGCAGACGCTCGACGGCATTGCCGACGATGACAAGCTGGCGGCCTCCGGCAGGGCCGCCGTGGAGCTGTCGGGGTACATCTTCGAACAGTTCCAACGGGCGATCGACGAAGGCGCACAGGACAATCTGCTCGGCGACATGGCGACCGCCTACGCCCACGGCGACATCGATCAGGTGACCGCCGCGGTGATCATGGTGATCCTGTTCAGCGCGGGAGGGGAGTCCACCGCGTCGCTGCTGGGCAGCGCGGTCGGCATCCTGGCAGAGCGGCCCGAGATCCAGCGGCGCCTGCGGGACGATCCGCAGTTGCTGGGTCCGTTCATCGAGGAATGCCTGCGCTTCGAGCCGCCGTTCCGCGGGCACTACCGGCATGTGCGGGTCGACACCGAACTCGCCGGCGTGCCGCTGCCGGCCAACTCGCGGCTGCTGCTGCTGTGGGGTGCGGCCAACCGCGATCCGGCAAAGTTCGACAACCCCGGCGAGTTCCGGCTGGACCGTCCGGCCAAGGGCCACATCACTTTTGGGAAGGGCGTGCACTTCTGCGTCGGCGCGGCGCTGGCCCGGCTGGAGGCGACGGTGGTGTTGCGGCTGCTCCTGGACCGGACGGAGTGGATCGGGGCGCAGGAAGCCGGGCCGTGGTTGTCGAGCATCCTGGTGCGCCGGCGGAGCAGACTTGTGCTGACGGTCCGAAGCTGACGCACGCGAACCCGGCGAGCGTCCGCGTTTGTACCTCGCCGATCGGTGTGTCGGGTACAAACACGGACGCTCGCGGTGGATTGGGCGGTGCGCCGGTGCGGGTTACGTCTTCCTACCGACCAGGGCGTCGACGGGATCGGGTGCGCCCTCACGATCGCGGACCACGCGGTAGCAGACGTAGCCCACCACCAGCGTCAGGGCCACGAAGATCAGCGCGAAGTACTGCAACACCCACGAGTCCCCGGCGGGGTTGTAGACCTCGGCGCGCGGCCAGCCGATGTTGATCACCAGCAGCGTGCCCATGACGACGGCGATCAGGTTCACCGGGATGCCCCACCGGCCCAGGTCCATGACCGGCTTGCCGTGCGACAGGCTGGTGCCGCGCATGCGGTGGATCAGCGCGGGCACCGTCACCATCAGGTAGGCCAGATACACGATGACCACCGACACCGAGGCGATGGCCGCGAACACGCTGGCCTGCCCCAGGTTCACCAGCAGCACGCCGATGGCCAGCAGGCTGACCGCGGTCCCGGTGATCACCGGCGTGCCGGTGCGCTTGTTGACCTTGGCGAGGAACTTGCCGAACGGCAGCCGGTTGTCGCGGGCCATCGAGAACATCACCCGCGACGCCGAGGCCTGGATGGCCAG
>Ga0116193_1003846_pt1 | contig 10697 bp, 15 predicted proteins | sample AD_UKC115_MetaG_FD_89892 | JGI IMG/M metagenome (GOLD analysis project Ga0116193, IMG submission 89892) | Active sludge microbial communities of municipal wastewater-treating anaerobic digesters from Hong Kong - AD_UKC115_MetaG | ecosystem: Engineered > Bioreactor > Anaerobic > Digestate...
CCGGAAACGCTGCTGCTACCACCGGTACAGTAGGTGCTGTACCCGCCGTACCCGTACCTGCTCCCGGTTCTGCAACGGGAGTATCCCGTCCCGGTCTGGTAGCTGTACGAGGGCGTATAGGGTTTGAGCGCCACGGTACGGACCCGCTTGCAACCACCCTTGCGAGTCCAAGAGTACTCCGCAATCTGGTTATCCCGAAACTCACGTCCCCGGTGGGGGAAACCGTTGCCGAGACTCCCGAAGTAGAAACCCTCCGCCGACTTCCACCAGCTTAGAGGGTTGCCGCGCTTCGCAACCACCAACCGGCAGGGACGGTTGTAGATTGCCATGATTGCCAGGCGGTCATCAATCGCGACCTCATTGATCGCGTCCTGCCACTGAAATGCATGCCCTTTGTTGAGGCGACCGGTTATCAGACCGATCACTTCCGAGTCACATTCGGACGAGGGCATCAGACCCCACTTCTTGAGCAGGTCTGAGTAGTTGCTGATGATCCCGTTGTGGATAAACCACCCGCCATCGCAGGGGTGAGGGTGGTTGTTGATGTTATGCTCCTCCGGTCCCTGAGTGGTTTTTCGCATATGGCAGATAACCACCCGAGCGTTTGCCACCGCATTGAGGACGTGGAGGTGGTCCTTGAAAGACCCAGGACGCTTGTAGACGTTGAAACGTCCGTTAGCGTCCACCCACGCCATGCCGTGAGCATCATCGCCCCGGATTTCGTTAGCGAGAATTGCCTTCCGCAACCTCCAAAGGTTGGGTCCGCAATTCTGTCGAGCGATAAAACCAACGATACTGCACATTCTTGCCTATCCCTTCGGGCGACGATGCCCACTCTTGTACTACATATTGTACTACAAACGGCGGAAAAGTCAAGTCAGTGACCGTACAATTCTTCAAATTCGCCGTCAGTCAGATCGCCAATGCTCTTGGGCAATTCCTGTTCGTCGTCCTCCAGCGGGAGGACGTCCTGTAAATCCCCATCCACCGAATTACCGGAATCGTCCTGAAGCTCGATTTCCAGCGGTTTGCCGGTTTCGTCCACCAGCGTTATCTCACCTCGCAGATGCGCCCGAATCAGCGCCATGATTGTCCGTTGCTCATGCTCCTGCTGTGACACGGGTTTGATTTCCACCGACCGCTCACCGAAGCGCTCCTCCAGATTGCTGACCTCGCAGTACTTGACCCAATCACCGGATTGGACCTGAGGGCAACCCTTGACCTCGCAGCGGTGGACGTTGTAGACGTATGCTTGGACTTTTCGCCCATCGTCCAGAGTCACTTCCACCGAATCCCGGTCGTAGAATCCCTCCACGGCGTCGAGGTGACCGAGCATGAGTTCGGCGCTCACCTCGAAAACCTCGACCACAACCTTTGCATCCTGCTTACCGGGAGTCAGGACCACGGCAGGGCAACCGCCGAAGGAGTACATCTCAGCGCCCGCCAGCGTACCCATACCCAGGCGCTTAGACCCTCGCAGCGCCGAGTTTAATCGTCCACCCGACCGGAGCGTACCGTAGACCGCGACCAGCGGAGTACGGTTCCTCAGGGGAGGACGCTTTGACCCATATTGCCATCTATCTCGACCCATTCCATCTCCTCTCTCTGCAAACGGGGAGGGGAAGCGCCCCGGCAAGGGCGCTCCCCCTTCAGTCACAGAGGTCTTAGAAGCGACCGCTCACAAGCTTTTCGTCATACTTGCGAGCGAGCGCCTTGATTACTCGCTTGCTATCCTTAAGGGACGGCAGACCCTCAACGCCATCCAGCGAAGCGCCCCAAGTCTTGTGGACCCGGCGCCCGTCAACCGTCTCAAAGGACCGACCGCGGACCCATCCGAGCTTGTACATCATGAGCTTGACCTGACCGAAACCCTTGCCGCAAACTTTGGTCTTGCTCTTCTGAATGACCGCCTTTTCGTTGCTCTCCCACTTCAGGGCGCGCTTGCCGTTGATCGCCCGCTCACAGATCGCGAGGCAGAGGCGGACCCACGCCAAGATTTTCTCAGGACGTACCGTACCGGAGAAAACCCGAAACTCAACCGTCTGTTGGCTGGACGTACCAACCATGCGGGTAAGGTTGAGGATATGATACCGGTCGTTGACCCCGGCGACATTGCAGGACAACCGACCGCTTCTGTACGAGTCCCGGTACCGGTTGGGCGTAAAGCGAATGTCGGGCGAAAACTCATTCTGGATACCACGGCAGAAGCGACCGTTTTCACGCCGGGGAGTCCCGGTGGACGCAAACAGCGCTTGCTCGAAAGTGGCAACCGCATGAGTCAGGCGCTTCAGCGCCTCAGGGTCGCGGGGGAATCCGACATGGACATGGACGCCGCAAGAGCTATTCACTTTTGCCTTGACCACATCCTTGATCGCCGTCACGGCGGCGACCAGCTTCCGCATGCCATCGTGCCCGCAAAGGACCGGCGAGATAAACTCGCAAGGCTCATGGTTGCTGGCGGCGGCGATGGACGAATCATACTCCGCTCTCCAACCGTTGAGGGCGGTCAGGCGGGGGTCGCGGACGTTAATCTCGTGACCACTGTGATAACCGCCGACCCGGATACCGCTGTTGGGAGGGATGAAGGTTTCCAGCTCCACCCCAAACGTCATCTCGTTTGCTCTCATTGCCGGTCTCCTCTGTGACTCAATCCCGTACTACGATAAAGAATACAACCTTTTCCCGCAAAGTCAAGGGGTTTTTTCAAACCCGTATTCTTTTTCGTATTCTCTTGCCGTCACCATAAGTATACAACATCGTTCGAAAATGTCAAATGCATCTGGCGAGAAATCTTGCCGGTGGCAATCCTGCCTCCCGAGGAGGATGCCGACCTCGACCTCATCCTCCTCAAAGGCAATGCGCCAGCAGGTCTGCAAACGCTTTCCAGCGGCATTGGGCGCGCCCATAGAGGACGTCTAGCGCCTCCCCTACGCGCCTGCGGGCGCGCCCGGCGCGCCTGGGGTGGGAAGACCTGACATTAGTCGTCCTCTCACTGTACCATGGCTAAGCTGCTTGTCAAGGACAAAGCCCTGATTGAAGGGAAAATTTAATCGGAAATTCAGCATCTGTCGTTTGACATTTTGCGCCAGATGTGATATGTTTACCCTGTCCGCTGAACGAGTAAGCGGGCGCAAGTTGAGTCACCAAGGAGTTTTATCATGGCTCATGGCATGAAAATGACTGACTCTGCCATGTACGGGAGCGGCAAACCGGCATGGCATCGACACCCCAACAGCAGGGTGGTTGAGGGTCAACCGGGGTCGGAGGATGCGTTGCGTATCTCCGGTCTCGATTGGCTTGTGGACAAGGAGCAGATCACCAGCGGGGGCATCGTGATTCCGGGATTCTGGGCGGTCGCCCGGCAGGATTTGCCCCGCAACTCCGCTGACCGGTTCCTGGGCGTGGTCCAGGACAGGTATCAGCTCCTCCAGAATAAGGAGGCGGTTTCGGTCGCTGACAAGATTCTGGAGCAGGAGGGCGGCGCTCGCTTCGAGACTTTGGGCAGTCTCTGGGGCGGTCAAGTCTGTTACGCCACGATCGCGCTCCCGAAGGTTCTGAAGGTTGTGGACGACAAGGTCGAGAAGTACCTCGTCCTGCGGTGGTCCCACAATGGACTGTACAGCTTTGAGGTGATCATCACCGGCGTCCGCGTAGTCTGCGCCAATACCCTGCGGATGGCATTCAATGCCGCCAAGCAGTCCTTCACCCTGCGGCATACTGCCAGCGCGATCACCCGCATTGACGAGGCGAAGAAAATCCTGGGTCTCTCCGCCGAGTACTTCGACCAGGCAGCAGAGGTCTGGAATTCCATGGCGGCAACCGCTGTGGACCAGCGCTTCGTGGAAGCGTACCTGAATGCCCTGTTTCCTGATCCTCCGAAGAAGGAGCCGAAGGAGGGCAAGAAGGTCCGGACCAACTCCCGCGCCGCGAATATCCGCGCCGAGATTGCCGAGTTGTACAACGGCAAGCAGAAGGGCGCGAATATGAAGGCGATCAAGGGGACCGCCTGGGGTCTCTGGAGTGCCACGACCCAGTACATCGACTGGAACAAGACGACCCATGCCCACAAGGGCAGGAGCGAGGACGAGGCAAGGTTCGACTCGACCATGTTTGGGTCGGGCGCTCGCATGCGCCAGGCGGCATTCAACCTGATCGCCCGCCAGACGGGCATTGCGAAGGATGCGCCGCTGACTGCGGTATCCTGACGCCAAGTGGCGCGCCTTAAGGCGCGCCGCGACGCCATTCGACGCCCTCCAGGGGAGCTAAAACGTCCCCTGGAGGGTGATTTTTTAGCGGGACCAGGAAGACCTGACATTGGTTCACCCCACAGAAAAGCCGTTTGACTTTTGCGCTGGATGGAGTACGTTTACCGCATGAGAATCCGAGACGTTAATGGTTGCCCCATCGAGCATCCCTACAACCAGGAGAGAATCGCTGCTCACCAGCAGCTACGTCCTGGGTACTACATCGTCCGACTGCCCGAGGTTATGCGAGGGCGGGGCGTCCTCCAGGGCGGTCTGTCTGCCGGTCCCTGGACGTATTCCGTCGATTGCCGAGTGGGTCTGTGGGACGGACATCGCTGGGAGTTTATCGGATCGCAGTACAGCTACGATCCAGGGTCATATGCCTTTGAGGTAGTACGTCCTCTGGACCTGCCCGAGTTTCCTGACGAAAAGCGACAATAAGCCTTGACTTCTGCGCCAGATGGAGTATGTTTACGGTGAGTTGAGTCACTCGAAAGGAGATGCTGAATGCTGTTGAAGTTTTGGATCGTCAACCATGTTACGCCGGACCAGGTGTTCCCGTACATCGCCTGGACCCCCGAAGCTCCCACCCTGGAGTGGGCGCTCGACAACTTGCCTGATTTTGCCGCTGCGTGGCAAGGTCGCCGTCCGGTCCAACCGGAAATCGACGATGACGGTCGCCCCATCGTCGAGGGTGAGGCGGATGAAGCGGAAGCGCCGGTCCCCGGCGAGGTCCAGTGGGTTGAGGGTGACCCCAACCACAAGTTTGAGGTCCACGGTCCCTTCAATACCCCGCCCATGCTGGATACGATGGTCGTCCACCGTCCCGGCGCTCAGACCCCGCTGGTGGTTGTCCAGGCGTCGAGCAAGACCAGGGCGCGCCAGTTGGTCCGCGAGTCCTACGGCGCTTGCCCCGGCATGCGAGTCGTCCGGATGCTCCCTCACCGGGAGCGAGTCCTGGGTCCGTTGCCGTAAACAATCCCCGGTCCTTACGGGTGAGAGCGCGCCCCTGCCGGTCCTTACGGTACAGGGGCGCGCTTTTTTCTCGTTCCGTTTGACTTTCCCGCCATCTGTGGTATATTTACCTTGTCGTTGAGTCAAGGAGATCGAAATGCAGATCAAGCAGATGCGGAAGGTTACAATCGAGGCGCTGATGCAGGTGGTCCGTGACCAGCAGCAGGCGCTTCGGAAGCGCCGCTCGCAGCGCGCCTGGCAGAAGTTGGTCTCCGCTCAGCGGGAAATCCTCAGAAGGAGCGCCGTATGAGAATCACCCCTCAGAATAAGACCGAGGTTAATGCCCTGGAGTGGGCAATCCAGGGTCTTGCTGCCTCTGGATGGGACAGCGCCGAGGAGGTTGCCCATGCCTGTGACATCGATGACCCGGAACTGGACTGCTGTTACCTGTCAAGGGCATGAAGGTCCGCTTCGTCCACCGCTGGGACTCAGACTGCTTCAGCGCCCCCGAGGGCGCAACCGGAGTGGTGGATGAGGTCTCCTACAACACCCGGTATGAGTAGCATCGGATCAACGTCAAGCTGGACCACTACTGCGTCTTCACGATCCCGATTTACAGCAATCCTCACCGCATGGAAATGGTGGAGGTATGAAGCTTTTTGCCCTGAAAAAGAAGTCCACCAACCAGCTCTTTTGCATCGATCCCGAGACGGATACCGAATCTGACTGGGGATTCGATGGTGAGAATGAGCGTCTCTTCGATCGCGCTTACGGGTACTTGGAAATCTACCCGAGCGACTTTGCGGAGAGCAGCGTCCTCTTCGTGACCGCCAACCGGGAGATGTTGGAGCGTCTGGTCAGCGAAGGTCGCTGGGAGTACTCCCCGAAGATTCGGTTTTCGGATTTTTCCCGCGACAAAGACGATCTGGAGATCGTTGAGTTGATTTGACTTTTCGCGGGCATGGAAGTGGACGACGATTGACATTTTCCCTCGATCCTCTATACTCCACCAAGCAGCGTCCCCTCTCGATCAAGTCTCCGACTCTGATCTCCTTCAGGTGACTCAACGACAAACAATCCCCTAAGGAAGAGGGCGCTGCTCTTTTTACCCCCCCAAACCCTCACCTAACAAAGAACGCCTTCCGACCTGACCCTCCGCCGCTAATGGGACCACTCTGGTCCTAATTCCTTACAGGACGGGAGTTTAAAGACCTGACATTAGTGCTTTTTGACCTGCTCGCAGGTGGCATGTTGGCGCTAAGGCGTCCTCCCGAGCGGGTTTTTAGATACCTGAGTCAAAAACTCCTTCACAGCGCGCAGCATCATGTATTCGGAGTCTCGAACTACTCTTATGCGGCTGGACGGCGTCTGGTAGATAGATGATTCTCTGAACAACACTATACCTTGCAGTCCAAGCGCTTGTGCTGCATGAGAGAGACCTGTATCATTGCCAACGAACGCGTCGCATTGGTTGAGCAACGACACGGCATCTCTCAGATTCATCCCAAAGGTATTGTCACAGTCAATGCCTTGCCAGTATCGCTCCCTGTCGGCATCAGTCCCAAATACGAGAGGTCGCATATTTACATCTATAATGGACTGGATTATGTCGTTCCGAAGATGCTGCGACAATCCTTTTGCTTTGAGTCTGTTTTCGGATAAGCAGCCATGAAGGACGGCCACTACTCTTCTATGGTCTCTCTGAAGATGGACGGTAGCTGGGCGGTCAATATAGGGAACGTATTCGATACCTGCACCGAACAGTGAAGCAAGGACAACTTGGTATGCGTTTGTATCGGTTCTGAGCATCGTGTGTATATATCCAATGCGATTGGTGATGAAGGGCGGGTGTGATGGTCGTTCTTGGAGTATCTTCATGAAAGGGCAGTCTAGGAAAATGTCTTGCAGGAAAGCTGTCTCGAAGAAAACAGGTACGGGCCTTTGGATCATGAGTGACAGTTGTCTCAAGATGGGCGTCCACAGTATGGAGTCTCCTAGCTGGTAGCCTTTGTCCTGTAGTGCCCAAACGTTTTCAGCATTTATCTCAGGATAAATGCTAATCATGCTGTTGTGGTTCCACAGATCCATGTATCATCCTCTCCTGTAACTCGATATTCTGTCTCCATGATTCCGAAAGATTCTGCAACAGTTCGATGGTCAAATCGATCTTGTTGCGGTACAGATGCTGGTCGGTAAGCGTGTATACCGTGGATAATCTTTTCAGCGCATACTGTCCTCGCCGCCTTAAGGAAGCGGAGTCGAACGACCTTTTTAGTAGAGACGGGTAGCAAATTGCGGAGCCGATGTAGAGCCTGACCATGGCGCGGGTGACGGATGGATACCATCTGCGGGTTTTGGAATTTACGCACATCTCCCAGTTCTTAAAGGCAATCCGATCTCTGAGATAGTTAAACAAAGGCTGGTACATCGACTGCGTCCAGTCTATCAGAACTACAACGTCGTGCCACCTGTTGTACATCAGGTTGGAAGGGTTAATGTCGTGATGCGGAAAGTTTTTAGTAACCTCGCGCAGTTCCGCGATGGCTGACGCCGCTTGTCGTCGATGGATGGGTTTGTAGATAAGCATGTCGCCCATCGGTGCGCAGAGGTCGGTTACGAAGCCCTCCTCGTCGTGATCGTATACTCGTTCAACATTGTCGGAACGTATTTTGTTGAGCAATACCCAAGGCTGTCGAACGCGCCCATAGTCGTTGGGTTTGCAGCTTGGGTAGTGTTTATATACCAGGCGGTCTCCTATCTGATAAACATCACATTCGTACCCCACGTTTATCAGACGCTTGTCTCTCGCTTTTTGAAGAATACTGCTCATACGCATCTCTGGCTGATTGTAACAGGCTCGTCAACTGATAAAACTCTTTAATTTCAAGTTCAAGCCTAAGCTCTCCGTAGTGAAAATGTATGCGTGGACCCGCGACCGTGCTTATAACTTCTATGCAGGCGAGCATTTCCTCCCCTTCATCCAGTCTCTTCTCACGCAGCAGGACATCTTGATCATTGCTTTGTCCTGGCTTGCGTTCACATGATGATTCGGTTATCGCGCTCTCCAAAGAAGTGTACTGTTGTTCATCTAGCAGAATTCTCAAATTGCGCCAGTGAAAATGATATTTTTCGCATTGCTCGATACGAAGGTGCTCGTGCCACAGTCGCTTGGACAAAAGGCATTGAGACAGAGTTGTTATAGTGTCGCCCATTTAAACCTCAGTGGTTAGGGTATGAGAACTCCATGACGGAGAGATCGTCTGTCTTTTGTAAATTGGACAAGTCCAGATCAGGAATAGTTCGGCCCTCCAGATACTTCCCATGAAAGCTCCAGGGCGATCTCCTGTAGGTAAAGGGCTCCCAGAACCTGTATATGGAGCCTAAACAGTTTACATAGGCATCATATGGTTCCTTCGTGAAGTTCGCCACGAACTTTTTGGTATGCTCGGTCGGGAACATCGCTGACAGTTTTGCTTCGATCTGCTTTGCTGAAGCATAGGCCATGTACGCATCTGTGTACAGTGAGAAGGATTTCCTGTCTTCATTGTGAGAGTAACGTTTTCCCTGACTGCACACCAGCCAGTGCTGGCACATTGGGCTGATCTTATCTATCACTTCCCGAATACTGTAGTCGGGTGCTTCGTAGAGATCTATATCAAAAAACATTCTGAATGGCTCGACGGCAATCCAATAGCAGGGTTTTCCGCGTTTAGTCTCCTCCATTACTTGGGCGGTCGATGTGTAGAAATTGATGTACATGAAGTCAAGGCGCGCCGCAAACACGGCATCCAGGTCGTGTAGCAGTTTGCAGTAGCAATATCGCAACTCCGCTTCAGCGGTGGTCTTAACGATGTTGGCCAAGAAGGCTCGTCTAATAATCCTTTTGTTCCTGTAGTTCTGTTCGGACATACTGCGTATGGCGCTGTAATCGACATGTGGTAAATCATTTATAACTGGCGAACGGGTTGCTATCGAGTCGGGAACGTATATGTCAATGTCCTTCTTAATGAGGTTGGGATCGGGGCAGTTCTGTCGCAGAAGAGAATTTTCTGGCAGGTTGTATACCCACTGCCAGTCATAGCCAAACAGCGAGTACAAAGAGTCTCCGTCTTTTGTTCTAACTGTCTGCATAGTATTCGAGAATCGCTCCTAGCTTCTTTGAAAACCTGGCGCTCAGCATCCCGTCGCTGTTTGCAAAAATAGAAGAGCTTGCTTGCTGGTCGATCCCAAAGAGTCCGCAGTAGCTGATATAATCGGTCAATCCGCTAGTGTAAACGGTTCCAACGTCGAGCGGGACGATCATTGGTTTCTTAAAATAGGCTCTAACATGCATCAGCCCAGAGTTTGGGCAGAACAGAATTCCAAGGTCGTTCATGACGTTCACGCAGCGATTGAGGTTAGCGGGGTCGAAGAACCTACACTCGAAACACCTGCGATTCTTGAATTTGGCAGATTCGGAGTCGTTGCAGATTATTACGGGGTTCCATCCGAATTCTTGAAGTAACGCATAGATGCTGTCCATTGCACTATAGTGTAGCCTGCGCTTTGGCACATCTTTAGATCCCACTACGATGCCAGCATCCTTGGGTCCAAATTCCGTCGCCTCTTTGTTGAAGCTGATGAAAGTTTCGTGAGAAATATAAGTGGGATCGATTCCCAGGCCATCCAACAGCAGCTTGGCGGATGCAGTTCGACCTCTTGCGCCGTAGGCCCACTCCTCTCTAGATCTGACGGCGCTGCTTAGGACGGCATACCCTTCGCTCTGTAATTCGGCATTGTGAAAGAACGGGCAGACCACAATGTCGTTAGGCTTGTACTTCTCCGCGATGACCGCTCTGTCACGATCCGCGACCTCGTCGATAATCGGCAATGAACCGAACAGAGGCGACCAGATCTTGTGGGTCATATAGATAACTTTGAAGTTGTGGGACTTGAAGTAATTTGCTACTGCTGTGGTAGCGATATCGTCTCCCATAAACCCGTTGGTGACGATGAATGCGGTGCGTCCATCGCCATGAACGATGTCTTCGTCGCAAATCTGCTTGTAAATGCGATCTCCCGCGCAGATCTTATGTGGATCGGGCCGCAGATCTCTAAACGACTTGTTGTACGGTGCGTTGTACACTGCTGGCCAATCGCTACCAAACAGCGTCCACAGGTTCTGTTGCGGTTTTATTTCTACCTCAACAAGTCTCATGCCATCTCACAGAAGTAGGGTAGTGGCAAGTGCGTTCTCGCTCTTTCTTGCGGTATTCCTCGATATTATAGAATTTGAGCGAAGGAAAGACAAACTGAAAGAACGTAACGTGGGGTTTGGTCGATCATGTGGACCCTCCTGCAAAATATACAGCGCCCTAACGGAACTTCCTGCAAAAAAGATTTGACATTTTCGTAGAATGTCGTATATTTATGTTCGAAGGAGGTCAGCATGAGTAGGATAACGGCAGTCTGTGAGCGGCAGAATCTCAGAAGTCTCCTTGAGCATGTGACGGAGAGAGA